>Ga0233341_1000012_pt1 | contig 26713 bp, 15 predicted proteins | sample GEONDECOMP247_FD_180672 | JGI IMG/M metagenome (GOLD analysis project Ga0233341, IMG submission 180672) | Leaf litter microbial communities from Shasta-Trinity National Forest, California, United States - GEON-DECOMP-247 | ecosystem: Environmental > Terrestrial > Plant litter > Unclassified...
TAAAATTATTGAAAAAAAATTGAAAAAAAAGAAATAAAATAATTAAAAATAGAGTTAAAAATAAATCTACTATTAAGCTCTTTTTGTATTTAAAACATTTTGTTAAAAACAATGGAATGGAAAAAAAAAATCTATTTTCAGAAAATAGATATAACTCCCCCATTATTAAAAACTCCCCCCTTTTTAATTTGAAAGAAAATAAACAAAAAAATAACCTTCTAGTTTTATATAAAGAAAATAAAAGATCTTTAAAAAAATTATTTTTATATAAATATTTTAAATCTATGTTATATTTTAATAGTTATTTATTTAATACCTCTAACATATTAGCATTAAAAGATATTCTAAAAAAAATTTATTCTAAAAAAATAGGGTTAAATATAATAAATCTTAAATATTTATACTTAGATAGTAATATTTTTGCAGAAGCTATAACTCGAAAATTAAAGGATAGAAAAAAAAGAGTTTTACGTGTGTTAAAATTAGGATTAAAGCTTACAAAAAAACCTTTCTTTAAAATACATTTTCATAAAGAAAATAAAGAAAATCTAAATTTAACTTATCTATTTAAGGATAAAAACTTAAATATTAATATAAACTTTTGAGATAAAAATAAACTACAAAACAGATATTTAATAAATAAACCTAATATACATAAAACACGTTTAGTCTTATATCATATGAAGCAAAAAATAATTAGTGGTTTAAGATTAGAAGGTAGTGGTAGATTAACTAAAAGATTAACTGCTTCTAGATCTATTTCAAAATATAAATATATGGGAAGTTTAAAAAACTTAAATTCTTCATATGTAGGTTTATCTACTAATATGTTAAGAGGATTTGTTAAATCTAACTTACAATATGTAAATATTAATAATCATAATCGTAATGGTAGTTTTGGTGTAAAAGTTTCAGTTAGTGTATATTAAACTTAAGACTAGGTACTGTTCTTTTTCATACAAGACATCTACTTTTTTATTATTTTTCAAATTTATATAACAGAATTTCTTAAAACTTGAATTAAAAATCATTAAATTTATATTTCTTTTCACTACATACTTTTTCACGATATTGGTTATATAGTTTATACTTTTATATTCTCTCAAATTAAAAATTGGTGTAATAAACACAAAAAAGAATTTAAATTCTTTTTAGAGTCTAATTTATTTAAATAGAAGTTAACTTCTATTTATTATATACACTTTATATTTCGTTTATACAGTATATCTTTCTCCATTTATTCCTTTTTTTCTCTTAAATTTTTTTGCACATTCCTTTCTAAATAATATACAATTATTTATCTATATATAAATTACTTTAAATAAAAATTATTATGATATAATTGTAATTAAATTAAAGAATCCTTTATAAACATAATTTATGTTTATAGTTTATTTAATTTAGTCTAAATCAAATGATCTATATATATTCCATTATTTCTATTTTAGAAGTATTATTATTAACTATACCGGTATTACTTACAGTAGCTTATGTTACAATAGCTGAAAGAAAAACAATGGCTAGTATGCAAAGAAGATTAGGACCTAATATAGTAGGTTATTATGGTCTTCTACAAGCATTTGCAGATGCACTTAAATTATTATTAAAAGAATATGTGTCTCCTACTCAAGCTAATTTAATGTTATTTTTTATTGGTCCTATTATTACTTTAGTGTTTTCTTTATTAGGTTATGGAGTTATACCATATGCTCCTGGTATATCATTATCAGATTTAAATTTAGGTATACTTTATATGTTAGCTATGTCTTCTTTATCTACATATGGAATATTATTAGCAGGTTGATCAGCTAATTCTAAATATGCTTTTTTAGGTTCATTAAGAAGTACAGCTCAATTGATTAGTTATGAATTAATCTTAAGTTCTGCTATTTTATTAGTAATACTAATAACAGGTAGTTTAAATTTAACAGTAATAATAGAAGCTCAAAAAGCAGTCTGATTTATATTCCCATTATTTCCCCTTTTTCTAATCTTTTTTATAGGGTCTATAGCTGAAACAAATAGAGCGCCTTTTGATTTAGCAGAAGCTGAATCAGAACTTGTTAGTGGATTTATGACTGAACATGCTGCAGTGATATTTGTATTTTTTTTTTTAGCTGAATATGCTAGTATAGTACTTATTTGTATATTAACTAGTATATTATTTTTAGGAGGGTACTTAATTAATATAAAACCTATATTATACATCTATTTTTCTTTAGATATATTATCTATATATTTAGTAAACATATTAGATTTCTATTATTCTAATCTAACTTGATATTTATCAGGAGATTATAATAATTTTACTTTTCCTTCTATATCTATTTTAGATTTATGAAATAATAATTTTGTAGAATATTATATTAATCATAAAGAAAGTTTACCATATGATCCTTTTATTGAAGGTATTTCTTGTGGATTTATCTTAGGTATAAAATCTTGTCTTATGATTTTTATTTTTATTTGAGCAAGAGCTAGTTTTCCTAGAATTCGTTTTGATCAATTAATGACTTTCTGTTGAACAGTATTATTACCTATTGTAATAGCTTTTATTATATTAGTTCCATGTATTTTATATAGTTTTGAAATATTACCTAGTAATATCATATTATTATAAATATATTCTAACCTTATTATAAAAAAGAAATAAATACCTTTTTATACCAAAGTTTAAAAGTATCTAAAATATAAAAAGTACTACAATTCAAAAATATAGTAAAGATATATAATAAGTATCCTTATGTTTAACTAGTTTTATAAAATAAAGGTATAATATTTTTTTTTCTTTTTTTTTACTACGAATTTAGGATTTAGTATAGTGATGCCTATATTATAATAACATGTTTCATATACTGTAAAGGGAATTTTTTTTTTTTTTTAGATGTTACTATTATCTTTACTTTTAACACCTGTACTAGGTATACTGTTTATCTCCTTAATTTTTAAAGAGAATACTTCTAATAATATTATAAATAGTAGTATAAAAAATGCGAAAATAATCGCTCTATTTACCTCTCTCTTAAATTTATTTATTTCTTTAGTTATGTTTATGTTATTTGACTTTTCATTTCACCAATTTCAGTTTGTGCAAGAACCACATACTGTAAATGGATACACTTTTTATTTAGGACTAGATGGTATTTCTATCTATTTTGTCCTATTAACAACTATTATAGTACCCATAGCTTTATTATCAAATTGAACTTCTATTACTGAAAATGTGAAATGATATTTAATTATAATTTTATTACTAGAAACATTGTTGTTAGCTGTATTTTTAGTATTAGATATCTTTTTATTTTATATATTCTTTGAAAGTATATTACCTCCTTTATTTATATTAATAGGATTATTCGGTTCAAGTAATAAAGTTAGAGCAGGTTTTTATCTTTTCCTTTACACATTATTAGGATCCTTATTTTTATTATTATCTATTTTAGTTATATATACAGTAACAGGTACTACAGATTTAGATGCTCTATATAAAATAAATTTTGAATATAATACTCAACTCTTTTTATTTTATGGTATATTTATAGCTTTTGCAGTAAAAACACCAGTAATATTTTTAAACACATGATTATTAAAAGCACATGTTGAATCACCTTTAGGAGGAAGTATTCTTTTAGCAGGAATAGTCTTAAAACTTAGTTTATATGGTATATTACGATTAATATTACCCATATTACCTAAAGCTTCATTAGATTATACATTTATAGTTTATATTATAGGTGTAATTACTATTATTTATGCTAGTTTTAGTACTTTAAGAACCATAGATGTTAAAGAACTTATTGCATATAGTTCTGTATCTCACGCAGCTGTTTATGTATTAGGAGTATTTAGTAATACAATACAAGGAATAGAAGGAGGTATACTTCTAGGTCTAGGTCATGGATTTGTTTCTTCAGGACTATTTATTTGTGCTGGAGGTATTTTATACGATAGATCTTCTACTAGATTAATTACTTTCTATAGAGGTGTTACTCAAATAATGCCTATCTTTTCAATTTTATTTTTCATACTTTGTTTAAGTAATGCAGGAACACCATTATCTCTAAACTTTTTAGGGGAATTCTTAAGTTTATATGGTACCTTTGAAAGATTACCATTATTAGGAGGTTTAGCTAGTTCTTCTATAGTATTTTCTGCAGCTTATACTATCTATATGTTTAATAGAATAGCCTTTGCAGGAAAGTTTTCTCAATTTTTTAAAGTAAATATATCAGATGTAAATAAACGTGAATTTATTATATTACTAATACTTATATTATTTACTATCATATTAGGTGTATATCCTTCTCCTATCTTAGATGGTTTACATTATTCTGTATCATCTTTAATATATTATACACCTATATATTAAATCATTTAAGTTTTTTAGAATTTCTATTCATCTTTTTCTGTTAAGAATTATATTAATAGAACTTCTACGGATTATAGGAATCATATCAGCTATAGGAGTTCTAGGAGTTATAGGAATTATCTCAGCTATAGGAGTTCTAGGCTTATAGAAATTCTTTTTATATGAATTTTAACATGAATTTATCCTTATTATTATTTTTAATAGGTATACTAGGCTTCGTGCTTAATAGAAAAAATATAATTTTAATGTTAATTTCAATTGAAATAATGTTATTATCGATTACTTTTTTAATACTTATTAATTCATTTGCTTTTGATGATATAATAGGACAAGTTTATGCAATATATATAATAGCAATAGCTGGAGCAGAATCAGCTATAGGTTTAGGTATACTAGTAGCATTTTATAGACTAAGAGGAAGTATAGCCATAGAATACAAATAATGTATTTAACTTTAATAATATTACCATTATTGGCATCTATAATTTCTGGATTCTTTGGAAGAAAAATAGGAGTTAGTGGAGCTCATTGAATAACATGTAGCTGTGTATTAACAACAACTATCTTAGCAATATTAACATTTTTTGAAGTAGGAATAAATAATATTCCTGTAACAATTAAAATGTTTAGATGAATAGATTCAGAATCTCTTAATATATTATGAGCTTTTAACTTTGATTCTTTAACTGTATCAATGCTGATACCTGTTTTAATTGTATCTTCATTAGTTCATATATATTCTATTGGATATATGAGTCACGATCCACATAATCAAAGATTCTTCAGTTATTTAAGTTTATTTACTTTCATGATGATAATACTTGTAACGGCTAATAATTTTTTACTTATGTTTGTAGGTTGAGAAGGTGTAGGAGTTTGTTCCTACTTATTAGTAAGTTTTTGATTTACTAGAATAGCTGCAAATCAAAGTTCTATATCAGCTTTTTTAACAAATAGAGTAGGTGATTGCTTTTTAACTATTGGAATGTTTGCTATTTTATGATCTTTTGGTAACATAGATTATTCTACAGTATTTTCATTAGCTCCTTATATAAGTGAAAATATTATAACCTTTATAGGTATTTGTTTATTAATAGGAGCTATGGCTAAAAGCTCTCAAATAGGTCTTCATGTTTGATTACCTATGGCTATGGAAGGTCCTACACCTGTTTCTGCATTAATCCATGCAGCTACAATGGTAACAGCTGGAGTTTATTTATTAATGCGTTCATCTCCTTTAATAGAATATAGTTCAACAGTATTGATGCTCTGTTTATGATTAGGGGCTATAACTACTGTATTTAGTTCTTTAATAGGATTATTTCAACAAGATATCAAAAAGGTAATTGCTTATTCAACTATGAGTCAACTAGGTATGATGGTTATAGCTGTAGGTCTTTCATCTTATAATATAGCATTATTCCATTTAGTTAATCATGCTTTTTATAAAGGACTATTATTTTTAGCAGCTGGATCTGTAATACATGCCGTAGCAGATAATCAAGATTTTAGAAAATATGGTGGATTAAAACCATTTTTACCTTTAACTTATTCAGTTATGTTAATAGCTTCTCTTAGTCTAGTAGCTTTTCCTTTTATGACAGGTTTCTATTCAAAAGATTTGATATTAGAATCAGCATACGGACAATTTTATTTTTCTAGTACTGCTGTATATTTTATAGCTGTTATAGGTGCTATGTTTACTACTTTATATTCTGTGAAAGTATTATATTTAACTTTCTTAACTAATCCTAATGGACCTTTAATTAATTATAAAAAAGCTCATGAAGGAGATATTTTTATGAGTTTACCATTAATTATTTTAGCTTTTTTTTCTATCTTTTTTGGATATATAACTAAAGATATCTTTATAGGCCTAGGTACAGGGTTATTTATAGATAATGGAATCTATATTCACCCTTCACATGAGATTATGTTAGAAACAGAATTTGCTGTACCTGTATTATTTAAATTATTACCTTTATTTTTCACAGTATTATTAAGTATAATATCTCTAATTTCTTCAGAGTTTTTACCTAACATATTAATATATTTTAAATTCTCTAGAATAGGTTATAATATATTTAGTTTTTTTAATCAAAGATTTTTAATAGAACTTTTTTATAATACATACATTACAGATTTCATTTTAAAATTAGGAGGTCAAACAACTAAAATTTTAGATAAAGGATCTATAGAGTATATAGGTCCCTTTGGTTTAGAATTAGGACTAACTAACTTAAGTAAAAATATATCTAAATTAGATTCAGGTGTTATTACATCTTATGCTTTATATATTTTATCGGGTTTAATTCTATATATTTTAATTTATTATACTACATTTAGTCTATTAGCTATAGAAAATGTTTTATTACCTTTTATTTTATTTGGTTTGTTATATACAACACAAATTACATCTAAAAATTACATAAAATAAAAATTACATCCAAAAATTAAAAATTAAAAATTACAAAAAAAAAAGGGATATGTAGTAAAAGGTTTTACGTTTTGATTGCAGATCATAAATATGGAGTTCGATTCTTCCATATCCCTAGTGTTTCATTATCTAACATAGATAACTAAATACTTTAAACTTAAGTATACGCAGTGTTATCTTGTAGTCATATAAATACTTATGATTTATATTCACTAAAAATTGGATATATTTCAACTATGTTTTTATATTATACAAAACACCATAACTTTATCTCAATATTTAAACTGTATATATATTTATGAATAATCAATTTTTATACATAACAAGTCCATTAGACCAATTTGAAATAAGAGATTTAATAACTCTAGATGCTCCTCTACTAGGTAATTTACATTTATCTATAACAAATATAACTTTCTATTTATTTATAGGTTTCATCATTTCTTTAAATCTGAATATATTAGGAAACAATGATAATAAAATAGTTACAAATAATTGAAGTATAAGTATTGAAACAATATACGCAACAATACACAGTATTGTAGTAAATCAAATAAATACAAAAAAAGGACAAATCTATTTTCCTTTTATATATTCTTTATTTATATTTATATTAATAAATAATTTAATAGGAATGATTCCTTATAGTTTTGCTTCAACAAGCCATTTTATATTAACTTTCTCTTTAAGTTTCACAATAGTATTAGGAGCTACAATATTAGGATTTCAAAACCATGGTCTAAAATTCTTTTCTTTATTTGTACCAGCAGGTTGTCCTTTAGCATTATTACCTCTTTTAGTATTAATAGAATTTATCTCGTATCTTGCGCGTAATGTTTCTCTTGGACTAAGATTAGCAGCTAATATATTATCAGGTCATATGTTATTAAATATATTAAGTGGATTCACTTATAATATTATGACATCAGGTATTCTTTTCTTTTTTGTGGGACTTTTACCTCTAGCTTTTATTATAGCCTTTTCTGGCTTAGAATTAGCTATAGCTTTTATACAAGCTCAAGTATTTGTAGTGTTATCATGTAGTTATATTAAAGATGCTTTAGATTTACATTAATAATAATCTATTAAATAGTTTAAGTCTAAATGTAATGAGTAATCATTACATTTCTTAAAAAAATTAAAAAAAAAAATACTTAATTCTTTTTTTTAGTACATATACTAAAAAGGTATAAAGGTTTCTTTTATTACTATTTATCGTAGAGTTTAATTCTCTTTCATAATTTTATATAATAATCCGATTTAATATTAAGGCCAATTAAAAACTAGATCCTACTTTAGGATTTTTTACAACTGTATTATAGAATATATATAAAATTTCTTTTATGACATATATAAATAGAAGTAATTTTCAAGCTCATCCATTTCATTTGGTATCACCGTCTCCGTGACCAATTTTTACAAGTATTAATCTATTAACTTTAACTACATGTGGTGTTTTAACTATGCATGGATTTGGAATTATAAATAATTTTTTTTTTATAATACTAAGTACATTAGTTTATTCTATGTTCTTGTGATTTAGAGATATTATTGCTGAAGCTACTTATAAAGGAGATCATACTCTTGCTGTACAAAAAGGGCTAAATATGGGGGTAGCTTTATTTATAATATCAGAGGGGCTATTTTTTTTAGCTATTTTCTGAACATTTTTCCACAGTGCTTTATCACCTAATGTAGAGATTGGAGCACAATGACCTCCAATGGGTATAGCACCTATTAATCCTTTTGAACTACCTTTATTAAATACAGTAATATTATTATCTTCAGGAGTAACTGTTACTTATGCTCATCATTCTATAATACAAGGAAATAGATCAGGTTCCTTATATGGCTTATTATATACTATACTATTAGCTGTAATATTTACAGCTTTACAAGGAGTAGAATATGTTGTTTCTTCGTATACTATATCTGATGGTATTTATGGTTCTTGTTTTTATTTTGGAACTGGATTTCATGGTTTTCATGTTATAATAGGAACTATTTTCCTACTAGTAGCATTATGACGTACATTGGCTTACCATTATACAGAAAATCACCATCTAGGTTTAGAAGGGGGAATATTTTATTGACACTTTGTAGATGTAGTATGATTATTTTTATATATATCTGTATATTATTGAGGATCTTAATATCGTAATTTTACAACAGCTAGATAACAATAGTCTTTTTTATCTTATCTTTATATTATAAAAAAAAATTCATATATTATCAGTTCTTTATAAATAAAAAAAAAAATTTATATCTAAATAGTCTTTATATTAAACCTAATTAATCTAATATTAATTTATTAAAAATAAAGATCTTTATATTCAAGTACTATTTTAAGTTTAAACTTTAATTTATTATCTATATTTACAAATAACCAATGTGATGCTCCTAAACCTTGAGGACTTTATTTCCAAGATAGTGCTAGTCCTCAAATGGAAGCCATAGTTGAATTACATAATAATATTATGTTTTATCTATTTGCAATCTTATTTAGTGTAGGATGAATATTAATTTCTATAGTAAGAAATTACATATATACTAAATCAATAATAAGTAATAAATACTTAAATCATGGAACTTTAATTGAATTAATATGAACTATTACTCCAGCTCTTATTTTGATTTTTATAGCCTTTCCCTCTTTTAAATTATTATATTTAATGGACGAAGTAACAGATCCTAATTTAACTTTAACAGTTGAAGGACATCAATGATATTGAAGTTACCAATACGTAGATTTTTTAAATAGCGAAGAAGAATTTATAGAATATGATTCTTATTTAGTACCAGTATCAGATTTAGAAAAAGGAGGATTAAGAATGTTAGAAGTGGATAACAGAGTTATTTTACCTGAATTAACACATACTAGACTTATGATCACATCTGCGGATGTAATACACTCTTTTGCTTGTCCAGCATTAGGTATTAAAGCCGATGCATACCCTGGTAGATTAAATCAAATGTCTGTTCACATAAACAGAGAAGGTACTTTCTTTGGACAATGTTCAGAAATATGTGGTATTTTACACAGTTCAATGCCTATTGCAATACAATCTGTATCATTAGAAAAATTTTTATTATGACTAAGAAACCAATAAGTTTATAATTATATATAAATTTAAAGCATTAACAACAAGTATAATACTATTTAAAACTTATACAATACTATACAAAAATATATTTTTATTTATAAACAAACATGCGTACTTTAAAAAGTCATCCTCTTTTAAAACTTGCAAATTCTTATGTAATAGATTCACCCCAACCATCAAATATAAGTTACCTGTGAAATTTTGGTTCTTTATTAGCTTTTTGTCTTATAATACAAATAGTTACAGGTGTAACATTAGCAATGCATTATAATCCTAGTGTATTAGAAGCATTTAATTCAGTTGAACATATTATGAGAGATGTAAATAATGGATGACTTATACGTTATTTACATTCAAATACAGCTTCAGCTTTTTTTTTCTTAGTATACTTACACATGGGTAGAGGTTTATATTATGGATCATATAGAGCACCTAGAACATTAGTATGAGTATTAGGTACAATTATATTCTTACTTATGATAGTTACAGGTTTTTTAGGTTATGTTCTCCCCTATGGTCAAATGTCATTATGAGGTGCTACAGTTATTACTAATCTTATGAGTGCTATACCATGAGTAGGACAAGATATAGTTGAGTTCATTTGAGGAGGTTTTTCAGTAAATAACGCTACTTTAAACAGATTTTTTGCTCTTCATTTTGTGTTACCGTTTGTATTAGCTGCATTAGCATTAATGCATCTGATAGCATTACATGACAGTGCAGGATCAGGTAACCCTTTAGGTGTATCAGGTAATTATGATAGATTACCTTTTGCTCCTTATTTTATATTTAAAGATTTAATTACTATTTTCTTATTTATATTAGTTTTATCTATTTTTGTCTTTTTCATGCCCAACGCCTTAGGTGATAGTGATAACTATGTTATGGCTAATCCTATGCAAACTCCACCATCTATAGTACCTGAATGATATCTTTTACCTTTTTATGCTATATTAAGATCTATACCTAATAAATTATTAGGAGTTATAGCTATGATATCTGCTATTTTAATATTATTAATTATGCCATTTGCTGATTTAAGTAGAAGCAGAGGTATACAATTTAGACCTTTAAGTAAAATAGCTTTTTATATATTTATAGCTAATTTTTTAATATTAATGCAATTAGGAGCTAAACATGTAGAATCTCCTTTTATAGAATTAGGACAAATAAGTACAGTACTTTATTTTTCTCATTTTTTAGTTATAGTGCCTTTTATAAGTTTATTTGAAAATACATTAATGGATTTAAATTCAAATAAATAATATAAATTATAGACTTTCTAAAAAAAACTTCATATTTTTATACTTTTATACATAAAAAAATAAAACATATTAATTTTAATCAAGACTATTTAGGATCAAATCCTAAAGGTCTTATTTTCTTATCCAGATAGAAGTCATGATATTAGGTTAATGTATAATATGATGCCAAATCAAAAATTATATTCTAGTGAAGGAATTTTAAATCCTAGTAAAAAAATATCAAATCCTAGTGAAAAAAAATTAAATATATTCTTTTCAGAAATATCTTTATGAGTAGAAAGATGGTTTTTATCTTCGAATGCAAAAGATATAGGAACTTTATACTTAATTTTTGCCCTATTTTCAGGTTTAATTGGTACAGCTTTTTCTGTATTAATTAGATTAGAATTATCAGGACCTGGTGTACAATATATAGCAGATAATCAACTATATAATAGTATTATAACAGCACATGCAATAGTGATGATCTTTTTTATGGTTATGCCTGCTTTAATTGGAGGATTTGGGAATTTTTTATTACCTTTAATGGTAGGTGGTCCGGATATGGCATTTCCCAGACTTAATAATATAAGTTTTTGATTATTACCTCCTAGTCTTTTATTATTTTTATTTGCTAGTGGTATAGAAAATGGAGCAGGTACAGGGTGAACTCTTTATCCACCTTTATCAGGTATACAAAGTCATAGTGGTCCAAGTGTGGATCTAGCTATATTTGGTTTACATTTATCAGGTGTAAGTAGTTTATTAGGTGCAATGAATTTTATTACTACTATATTAAATATGAGAAGTCCAGGAATAAGATTACATAAATTAGCTTTATTCGGTTGAGCTGTACTAGTTACAGCTGTACTATTACTATTATCTCTTCCTGTTTTAGCCGGAGGAATAACTATGATTTTAACAGATAGAAACTTTAATACATCCTTTTTCGAAACAGCTGGAGGTGGTGATCCTATATTATACCAACATCTTTTCTGATTTTTTGGACATCCTGAAGTTTATATATTAATAATACCTGGTTTTGGTATTATTAGTACTACTATTTCAGCTGCTTCTAATAAAAGTATATTTGGATATTTAGGAATGGTATATGCTATGATGTCTATAGGTGTTTTAGGATTTGTAGTTTGAAGTCATCATATGTATACTGTAGGACTAGATGTAGATACAAGAGCTTACTTTACAGCTGCTACACTAATTATTGCAGTACCTACAGGAATTAAGATTTTCTCTTGATTAGCTACATGTTATGGTGGATCTATACATCTTACACCTTTTATGCTATTTGCATTAGGATTTGTATTTTTATTTACAATTGGAGGGTTAAGTGGAGTAGTTTTAGCTAATGCATCTCTAGATATAGCGTTCCATGATACTTACTATGTAGTTGCACATTTCCACTATGTGTTAAGTATGGGTGCAGTATTTGCTTTATTTAGTGCATGATATTTCTGAGTACCCAAAATTCTTGGACTAACTTATGATTTATTCTTAGGAAAAGTTCATTTTTGAATTTTATTCATAGGAGTAAATTTAACATTTTTCCCTCAACATTTCTTAGGATTACAAGGTATGCCTAGAAGAATAAGTGATTATCCTGATGCATTTTATGGTTGAAACATTGTAAGTAGTTATGGTTCTATTATATCTGTAATAGCTACACTAGTATTTTTAGTTATAGTGTATAACCAATTAGTGGAAGGAAAAGATTCATCAAGATACCCTTGATTTGTACCTCAATATTTCTTTGATCTATTACAAATTATGTTGAATAGAATTTATGATAGCTTAGAATGATGTTTAAATAGCCCACCCAAACCTCATGCTTTTGTAAGTCTGCCTATTACTTCTTAATTCAATTATATTATCACTATATAAAAAAAAAAAGAAATTAGCTTAAAAGGTAAAGCAACCGGTTACTAATACGAAAAAATGATCGTTTGAATCACTTCTTGACTATAAAAGAGTTATAATTATATGTTTATACTACATAATCAAGTCATATAGGTAAATTAGTTTATGAGAAAAGTTTTTAGAATATGTATATTTATATTTATATATTTCATTCATTTTACTTTAAACTAGAATGTAAATAACATTCCTGATTTTATAAAAACTGGAAAATTTTTAGATAATAACATGGATTGTAATTTTTATATCTAGATATAGAATAGTATATATATTAATATATAAAAATTAAGACCTTTAGAATAATTTTGGGGGTTTAAATTAGTAAAAAAAAAAGAGATTAGCTTAATTGGTAGAGCAACCGTTTTACACACGGAAGGTTAGGTGTTCGAACCACTTATTTCTTAAAGGGATATATTTTAAATATATTCCTTATCAAAATAAATAATTAGAGTATTATTTTATTATAAACTTGATTGAAATTATTTATATTATTACTACAGTAATATGTAGATCAAGCTAACTTGAGTTTGATGATGGCTCTGATTGAACGCTATCCAAATGCTTGACACATGCTAATCGTACGGCATCTTATAAATTAATAGGATGAAGTGGTGTACAGGTGAGTAGTTTAATAAAATACCTACCTTAGAGTAAGGTATGAAAATCCCTTATATGTTTGTGTAATTAAAAGCACAATAAATAAAAAGAAGAAATTCGCTCTAAGATGTTAGTTCTTTTTATCTCGAGTAAGTAGTAGTTAAGGTAACTGCTTAACTAGCTTAAACTCGTAGTCGCAACTGAGAGGTTGATCGATCACATTGGGTCTGAAAAAACCCCAATACGTATAGTACAGCAGTGAGGAATATTGGTCAATAGTCTAACGACTGAACCAGCAACTTGGAGGAATGGCCTACTAAATTTTAGTAAGCAAAACTGGTTATACCTTATAAAATTCTAAATAGAATAATGATAAATGACAATTTTCTATTTATATGTCTTGACCAAATCTTGTGCCAGCAGTCGCGGTAATACAAGGGAGACTAGTGTTATTCATCTTTATTAGGTTTAAAGGGTACCTAGACGGTATATCTATCCCCTAAAGGGTACTGATCATACTAGAGTTTTATGTGGGAGGTAAATATTAGTACTACTAGTGTAGAGATGAAATTCTTTGATACTTTTGGGACGGATAATGGTGAAAGCAATCCTCTATGTAAAAACTGACGTTGAGGGACGAAGGCTTGGATATCGAATAGGATTAGATACCCTAATAGTCCTTGCAGAAAATGATGAATGCCATAAGCTAATGTTACTATTAATCATTTGATTATTTAGTGTTATAATGTAGCTTATAAATGAAAGTGTAAGCATTCCACCTCAAGAGTAATGTGGCAACGCAGAAACTGAAATCATTAGACCGTTTCTGAAACCAGTAGTGAAGTATGTTATTTAATTCGATGACCCTCGAAAAACCTTACCACAATTTGAATATTTATTAATTATAATAAATACAAGCGTTGCACGGCTGTCTTCAGTTAATGTCGTGAGAACTGGTTAGATCCTGTAAATTAACGTAAGCCCTATTTTTATTTACTTACAATAAAAATGCTCATCACTATATTGAATATGATAAGAGGGACTAAGACAAGTCATCATGACCTAAACTTAATTGTGGGCTATAGACGTGCCACATATGCTTAAACAAAGAGATGCAAAAATGTGAATTCGAGCTAATCTCTAAAATAGGATATAATATTGATTGTAGTCTGAAATTCGACTACATGAAAAAGGAATTACTAGTAATCGTGAATCACCACGTCACGGTGAATTTAATCTCAGATAGGTACTAACCACTCGTCAGGCGCTGAAAGGAGTATGTGCAATAAGTTTGGTTGCTATTTTTTTCTCTTATAAATTACATAGTATTATAATATTTGAATAAACAATCTTCGTATGCGTGACTCCGATTGGTGTTAAGTCGAAATACGGTTCGTGTAGTGGAAATTGCACGGGATTAATATACATTAACAATACTCCCCTCTAAAAAATAAAAAAAAAGGACCTTAGTTTAACCGTAAAACATGTGACTTTTAATCATTACTATTTGGGTTCAAATCCCAAAGGTCTTATATCTTATTACTATTTATAATTAAACTTTTAGTTTCTAATGCATTAACTTTAAGACAGGATAAATCCATCCTATATTCAAGAACAACCATGTTTATTTTAACTTATTCTAGTATATTATTATATGATATAATAAATCTAACATCTATAACAAAATCTATAGGTTTATATAATGGACTTTTATTCTGTAAAAATTATACTCTTGTATTTACTTTTTTTATCTTTTTGTTAACTATTATTATTCTAACATTAACTTCTTTTTATTCAAAAAAAAACTGATCTAATAAAACAGCTTCTTTTTATAGCACTATACTAAATAAAAAAAGAGAATATAATCCTCTAGATACTATAAATAAAACAGCTGAACAATTTAAAATAATTGAATATCCTTTGATATTATTATTTATTTTAATAGGAGGAGTCTTTTTAATGTCAAGTGGTGATTTAGTATCCATATTTTTATCTATAGAATTACAAAGTTATGGTCTATATTTACTATGTAGTATTTATAGAAATTCCGAATTAGCAACAAACGCAGGATTGACTTACTTTTTACTAGGTGGACTTTCATCTTGTATTATATTATTAGGACAAAGTTTATTATATGTTAATTCAGGAAATACTAATTTAGACGGAATCTATATTATTAATAATATATTTACAAACAATATGATAAATCTAGATATAACTGATAATATACATACTACATTAAAGGTTACATTAGATCAGTATTATATACAATTATCTTTAGTTATATTGTCTATTGGTTTTTTATTTAAAATATCAGCAGCTCCTTTCCATTTCTGAAGTCCGGATGTTTATGATGCAATACCCACAATAGTTACTACATTTGTAGCGATAATTGCTAAAATAACAATTTTTATTTTTCTTTTTGAGTTGGTATATTATACAGGTTTTTCATCTTACTCTTGAAAACTTAATTTACTGATAAGTTCGTTATTATCTCTAATAATAGGTTCTGTGTTAGGATTGACACAGTTTAGAATAAAAAGATTGTTTGCATATAGTACAATATCACATATAGGATTTATCTTATTAGCATTAAGTATTAATAGCGTAGAATCTATACAAGCTTTTTATTTTTATATTATACAATATTCTGTTACAAATTTAAATGCTTTCCTTATTTTAATAACAATAGGATATTCATTTATAACTTTAAGAAAGGCTGAAAATGATAAAGATAGTCAATATAAACCCAACTATTTCATGAGTCAAATAGATACTTTATCACCTGTACAATTTATTAATCAATTAAAGGGATTCTTTTATATTAATCCTATCTTAGCTATTAGCCTTACTGTAACTATATATTCTTTTGTAGGTATACCTCCTTTAGTAGGATTTTTTGCTAAGCAGATGATATTAAGTGCAGCATTGGATAATGGTTATATTTTCATGACATTAATAGCTATATTAACTAGTGTAATAGGTGGAGTATACTATTTAGCTATCATAAAAGAACTTTTTTTTGAAAAAAATTCATATGAAGCTCTTAATAATTTAGAGTTAAAAGCTGGAAATTCTTCTGTAGTAAATACAAATAATATTTTCTTATCTAGTTCATTAACATCAAGTATATCAATACTTACTTTTATTATATTATGATTTATTTTTATACCTAAAGAAATACTAAATTTAACATTAATACTAAGTTTATCTTAACTATATTTATATAAAAAAAATTAAGTCTATAAAATATTAGGTAAGTAATATTAGTGTTTAGATATCTAATATTTTATTTAAGCTTTTCATTTTTCTCCAATTTATAAAAAAAAAAGCCTTTATAGCTCAATGGTAGAGCGAAATACTGTTAATATTTTGGTTGAGTGTTCAATTCATTCTAAGGGCTAAGAGTATTCTCAAATTCAAAGACTATTTTTAAAATCTATTTAAATATATTCTTATGTAATAACTAATATACTTTATGTATGTTAGTTTAATGGTAAAACAATGTACTTCGAATGCAAATATATAAGATCGAATCTTATACATACAAAAAAATAGTTTTATTCTAAATTTATCTCTCTTTTTTTATATGTTGTAGACTAATAGGTAAGTCCTAAATTTTTGATATTTACTTATGGGTGTTCGAATCACTCCAACATAATTAAAAGTACATTAGCTAAATGGTATAGTAGTGTACTACGAATACATTTTTATAAGTTCGAATCTTATATGTACTGACTTATATTTCAAATTTAGATTCTATAGAATCTATCTTAGTTATTTTAGATGTAGATACATAAAAGGTTTTATTTATATTTATTGCTTTTTTTACTAACATAATCCTATCAATAGTAATATTTTTTTGAATAAAAAACCTTTGTTTTATACCCATAATTACTCCTTTTTACTATGTATATAGTAATAGGTTAAAAAGCTTTTCATTCATAATCTTATTTTTAATATAAGATTTTTAAAAAGCCAAAAATAGAAAATTAGGTAAATAAATTTTTAATTAAAATGTATAATACTCTTTATACTTTAGTCGATAACAATACTAATGGATATATCATAGAATATCTTGATTTTATTTCAATCATTGCCATTTTATGTGGAATTTTAGTTATTATTAGTAAAAATCCTATTATATCTGTTTTATTTTTAATAGGTTTATTCTTATGTATATCTAGTTATTTAATATTATTAGGTATGAATTTTATAGGATTATCCTACCTTTTGGTTTATATAGGAGCTATATCCATACTTTTTTTATTTATTCTAATGTTAATAAATGTTAGAGTATCAGAACTACAGGCTGAAACTAGTAATAGTTTACCTTTAGCTATAATAATAGGTATTTGTTTTTATTATATTATCTCTAATATACTACCTTTTAATAGTGCAAATTTAAATAAAAACGAATTATTAAGTAATGTTTTAACTTTTTATAATGATAATGAAAAAATATTATATGTAACATCTAATTTTTGAGATGGAAGTTTATCTGAAACTTCTCATATTACAGGTATAGGTAATATAATATATACTAATTATTTTTTATGACTTATTATAACATCTATTATTTTACTATTAGCAATGGTTGGTGCAATTATTATAACAATAAGACCTTAATAATAAAAAAGATATAACTTTTTCTTTTTTTTTTATTAAATTATTATAAATGGCTATAGGTTAATGGTAGACCGATCGTCTTCCAAACGATGTGTACCGATTCGAATTCGGTTAGCTATAAAGGGTTAATAGTTAATAGGTAGACAACTTTCTTGTCACGAAAGGAAATGTCGGATCAAAACCGACTTAACCCGTAATTAAAAAAAAAGTTCTATTTCTAATTTTTTAGAATTAAAAATAAATTAAAGGAAAAGTTGCTATTGGTAGGGCAAGATATTTGCTAAATATTGTGTATTTACACTTAGATGTTCGATTCATCTCTTTTCCGCAGTCTAAGTAAATTATCATGCTACTATATATATAAAACCAAAGAAGTTAAAATATAAATAGTAATAAAATGTAATCTCCTGCTTTTGGATGAATCCATTTTATATATTTTATTTAAGTAAATAAAAAAATATTTTTTTTTTAAGTTTATTTACAAGTTTATCTTAAAAATAAAAAGAGTATAGTTTAATAGGTAAAATAGGAAGCTTCAAACTTCAATTTTTCAGTTCAAGTCTGAATACTCTTGTTATTAATAGAACAAAATAGTTTCTTGAATAAGGAATATTTATATAAAATATAAAATATAAAATCCCTTCACTTCACTTTTTAATTTTAGATTTTTTAACTTAACTGGTAAAGTGCATTTTTGATAAGAATGTCATTCAAGTTCGAATCTTGGAAGAATCAGATGTTTTTTATTTTTAATTCCATTCTTTTATTTTTAATATAATTATATTCATTCAAAACTAAATAGAGAATTGGCTGAGTGGTTTAAAGCGGTAAGCTTGAAACTTATTTGGTTTAAACACCACATCCGTTCGAATCGGATATTCTCTGTATTATACGGGTTAGAGCCGGGTTGGTTAGGCGCCTCATTTGGGTTGAGGATTAGTTATGTTCGAATCATAATGACCCGAAATTAATATAATTTCATTAGAGATAGTTATACTTACATTTCTTATAATGAATTGTAAAAGTTATTTCTCTAACTAGAATAGTATTATTATAGATATGTAATGTAATATTTCATTTAAGTTAGCCTAGCTAATTTAGATGGTAAGTATATAAAGAAACTATTATGGATAGGAAGCTATATATCAAAGGATAATCCACAGAGAAGTAATATCTGCATTGAGCTTTACCAATAAGCCTCAAGGATCCTTAGAGAAATTAAGATAATAAACAAAGTGAATTGAAATATCTTATTAGCTTTAGGAAAACAAATCAAACGAGATTCTATGAGTAGTGTGAATGAAAGTAGAATTATGGCCGAAAGTAAAATGGGATATTATTCTGTTTGAACATAGGGGAACCTTCCTCTAAGCCTAAATATGATATATAAGTAATAGAGAACAGTACCGTGAGGGAAACTTTTTGAAATAGTAGTTTTATAAGCAGCTCAAGTTATAATAAAAAAAAATGAGAGCGTACCTTTTGCATAATGGGTCAGCAAGTTAATATTAGATGCAAGCATAGTATAACTACTTACAAAACATAGTTAAATATGTTTTGTAAATACTAGTAAATTATGCCTAGATAAACCGATTATGAAATAATGATATAGTATCTGGTATTAGACCCGAAGCCTAGTGATCTTACCATGATCAGGGTTATAAAAGTCCGAACGGGTTATCGTTGTAAAGATATCCGAAGAATTGTGGTAAGTTAGTGAAAGACAAAACTGACTAGGATAGCTGGTTTTCCGCGAAACCTATGTAAGTAGGTAATTTAAATAACATCTTAGCAGGTACAGTATTTAATCCCGACAATCTAAATAAATTTGAGTATAACAAATAATAAAGTTAGACTTCTATTTATTCATTTTGCATATATCGGGGGATCGTGAAGATTTTACCGGAGTGTATTAGATCTCGGAAGGGCAAGGATGAAAATTAAATAATCAGACATAGTACGATAAGGTTGTATGTCAAAAGGGAAACAGCCCAGAACAAGAGTTTAAGGTTCCAAAATTATTATTAAGTGAAATAAAGGAAGTTTTTTTCAAATACAATCAGGAAATAGGCTTAGAAGCGGCCATTTTTTAAAGACCTCGTAACAGAGCACTGGTTTAACTATATATGGATTTATTCATATATAAAAGTAAAAAGCGTCGAAAATATAACGGATCTAAATAATATACCGACACCTTGTATATAAATAGAAACTGTATCCCTAGATTTAATATATTTTCTAAAGAAAACATAGGAAATACACAGGTGCAATTTCTATTTATAGGGTAGCGGAACGTAGGGTAAATATGCAAATATTTACTTTTTAAGTAGTATGGCTATAGAGCAATATATCCCTAGTGATAATGCTGACATGAGTAACGAAAAAGGGTAAATGACCCTCGCCTAAAGCTTATGGTATTCAAATTAAAGTAACGGCCTCTAAGTTTACTAACCCTAAAGGATTAAACGATGAGCTAAATCTAGCATAAAAACAACCTTAACAAGAATTATTCATAATTAAAAATATAACAATTTTTAGCTAATGTTTAATGAAAGAGTAATAAGAGTTCAGGAAATAAATTATGTTGCCCCTATTGAATAAATAAACTCAACAGATGAACTAAATAGGTAAAATAACCGTACCTAGATACTAACACAAGTAAGCAAGTAGAGAATACGAAGGCGTTTGAGCAAACAATCATTAAGGAACTCGGCAAATTGACTCCGTAACTTCGGGAGAAGGTGGGCCATTCTTCTTGATTAATATCAAGAGAAGAGGAAGCATAGAATGGTGTTGTACGACTGTTTAATTAAAACAAAGCACTTTGCGTAAGATTTAAAATCAAAGTATAGAGTGTGATTTCTGCCCTATGTCGGCTGGTTAACGGATTTTCTTAGTTGACTAAGATAAACTAGGTTTTGAAGGAAACCCCGATCAATGGCGGCCTTACCTATAAGGGTCTTAAGGTAGCGGAATACCCTGGCCGTTAAATGCGGTCTTGCATGAATGATGTAACGATACAACAGCTGTCTCAATGATTGGCTCAGTGAAATTGGAATAGCAGTGCAGATACTGTTTACCTCTAGATAGACGAGAAGACCCTATGCAGCTTTACTGTTACTAATTATTGGTTATGATATAGCAAGTTTTAGAGTAAAAGGTAATTGTTTAAATAATATTGAAACACCTTTACTTTGTTTATCATATCCGTAGATAAACAGTTTGGATATGATATAAGAAACTTTATCTTTGTTTTCTATAAAACAAGGCATAAACGACTTTATTTTGTTCAAATTTATATCTCCCCTATAGAGAACGCTGAGCAGTCAGTGGAATATCTTTAGGAGGTCGCGTTCACTTATCCTAAGAAAAAGAGGAGATAATAGGAATAAACATTTATATTTATTTCATTATTTTGGGAAACAGTTGCTAGTAGACGGTTTATGCGGGGCACAGATCCCATAAAAAGTACCTGGGTATATCCAAAGTTAATTTTGTAAAATTACAAGCTTAGACTTGTAATTAAATATATATATGTACATTTATTATAAATAAGTTACTATATATTTTAGATTAATTTTTAATTTGTTATTGGTTAAATTAAATTTAAATAAAAAAAAATTCTTTTAACCAATTCAATTATCACTCTATTTAGTTAGATTTATTTTTTTATTTTAAGTAAGATTTTCATTATATGGAAAATAATTGTAAATTAAACATTAACTTTTAGTCAATGTTTATAGTTATAATATAATACCTTCTAGGTATTATAATATGATGTTGAAGTTTACTTGTAAAGTTTAATGGCTTAATCTTGCTTTACTGTTTGACATACACGTCTTTCAGTCGCGTAAGCGGGGCATATGATCACAAGATGCAGAAAGGAAAGGTCTTGGATTTTTGAAAAAGCTACGCTAGGGATAACAGGCTAATTGCGCCAGAGAGTACAAATTGAGTGCGCAGTTTGGCACCTCGATGTCGGCTTGGCTCATCCACATGAATGCAAGAGTCATGAAGGGTACGACTGTTCGTCGATTAAAGAGCTACACGAGCTGGGTTAAATACGTCGTGAGACAGTATGGTTTCTATCTTCTAGAGGAAATTAGAGTAAAATAAAGATAGCCCCTTCGTACGAAAGGAGTTGGGTATATTAATCCCTGGTTTACCTGTTGTTTATGTTACCTAATATTAATCTTTTCTTTAAAGATAAAAAGTGATATTATATATTATTAAATAAGATGTGTTCAATTTTTTTTAACTAAAAAAACATATTTTGTTTAATTATCTTTTATACTTAAGTATTAAGATATCGAGTAATGTAATTACTACGAATAGTTGCTTTTAAAGGATATTACTTATACTCAAGTAATAGATTATTGTTTTATGAAATAAACTAACTAGATGATCATAGCAATAGTCACAGACATAGGCATGGCAGGAAAGCTATATTAGTTAAAGATAAGTGCTGAATGCATCTAGGCATGAAACTTACTTTAGGATACTCTTAAATATACGTAATATACTATTACGAAGTATAAATTTTAATTTATATATGAAGATGTTAGACAATAGTTTAATGTTTTTTATAATTATAGGCTTTAGCTTAAAGAATTTTGATGTTTTTAGGTATAAAGTACTAATTTTATTATATACTAAATAATATACATATCAATAATAAAAAAAAAAAGAAGGCTATATAGTAAAGATTTATAAGTTTCTTGAAGCCTGGTTAGCATAAAAGTAATGCAACCGTTTTGTAATCGGTAGAAGTAAGTGCGATACTTGCACTGGGCTAAATTCATAAATTTTAATTTTACACGTCTGTATAGAAAATAGTAAGAAATATTTATGCGGATTGATGTAAGGTAACATAATTGGCTCATGCCCAAGATATAAAGGTTCAAGTCCTTTGTCCGCACTATTTTACTTTATAGAGTAAAAAGGCTATAGCTTAATTGGTAAAGCAAGCTGCTCATGATAGCTCAGATGAGTGTTCGAATCATTCTAGCCTTAATTAGGTTTTAATTTATATTGTAATTATTCTAACCTAGTATATACTAATCCGAGTGCTGGAATTGGTAGACAGGGCGAACTTAAGATTCGCTAATTTTTAATTGTAAACGTTCAAGTCGTTTTTCGGATACTAAGAATAGAAAAGTATTTTTAATTTGATATAAATTTAACTTTTATTACCCTAATGAGTAAAAAAAAACGAAAAATCTGGTATTTTTTTTATTTTTAATTCTAGATATAAAAACCTATGTTTTTATTCTTTAGTTTAAATTCATTCTTTTTAAATTAAATACTCTTAAACTAGATGTTTTTAATTTATATACTATGAATTTAAGACCTGCTCGTCTAATGGTTAGGACAAAACTCTTTCACTGTTAAAATAAGGGTTCGAATCCCTTGTGGGTTAAATATATAAGAATACAAGTAAATTTTGGGATGTTTCTATGGTATATGGTTTTTACCTATAGTACTAAAAACATGTCTAGCTCAAGAAGCTCAATTGGCTGAGCGGAACTCTGAAGATGTTTAGGTTATAAGTTCGAATCTTATCTTGGGCAAATTTAATAATTTAAAAGAAGTATTCTATATTCTAAATACTACAGAATATCTAGATGGGTATGCTGGAATTGGTAGTCAGGTCCCGCTTAGGACGGGATGGTGTATACCATACAAGTTCAAGTCTTGTTACCCATAGATAGGAATTTATAGAATATAGATGAATACATTTTGTTCTTTAATTTCTTTTTATATAAGTAACTAGATAAATTTATTTACGACTTTTTGCATGATTTTTTTATGTAAATTCTCTTAAATTTAATTTTTTTTAAGGTGGATATAGTTCAATCGGTAGAGCAGCTGTATGTGGCACAGTAAGTTTCCTGTTCAAGTCAGGATATCCTCCCTCATGTTTAAATTATATACAGAAATCTCTTTCTTAAATTTAAATTTTTTTAGTAAGTGTTTATAGTTATATTTATACTTTAAGCCAGGATAGTTCAATAGGATAGAACATTAATTTCATGCATTAAGAATGAGAATTCAAATTTCTCTCCCGGCTAATTCTAATTCAAAAAAATTGTATTTTTATAAGGAAGGTCCCGTTTGTTGGTATGACGGGTTGAGCTGTAAACTCAATGGCTAAAGCTATCAAAGGTTCAATTCCTTTTCTTCCTAACATTCTCTTAAATTTTTTTTAGATAACATTTCATTTATAACCTTTTTAATGGTAAAGGATGATATAAGATAGGACAACCACGGTTTCAATATGAAACTAAAAAGGGGATATAGTTTAATTGGTAAAACTGTGATTTTGCATATCATTAATTTAGGATCGAGTCCTAATATCTCCATTTAATTTATACTTAATACATATGTATTTTTATATTTTTTTTAGTTTCATAATACCATATATAATATAGTTTATAAACAGTTAATGTAAATACTATCCATATAAAAAGTAAGAATGTAAAAAGTAAAAATATTTTACAATAAGAATTTATACTTATATTTATCATTAGCTTAATTGGTAGAGCAAGATACTTCTAATATCTCAGATATAAGTTCAAGTCTTATATGATAATATGTATAAAGAATTTATACTAAAATAATTTAGAATATAGAATGTAATACATAATATTATATATTATAATAGGAAAATCAGGAGTTTAATAGGTAGAAAAAATTTAAGGATAAAAATTTTTGTAAGTTAAACAGAAACTATTCTTCATAAAACTTAACAAGTATTTTATGATTAATGCACAATAAAACATTCTATCAATCTTTATTTAAGTAACATATTACATAACAGGAACCTGGTTAACTATATTCTAGATAAAAAAATAAATTCATAATAAGCTAATTTTAAATTATTATAATTTCTTTTAAGACTATATACTTTTTATGAGTAGCCTTAGTTTTTTTCTTTTTTTTATACCTTTATTGGCATTTATTTTATTAAATGTAAATTTAGTTTTTGCCCCACATAATCCTTATGGTGAAAAAAAAACTACATTTGAATGTGGATTTCATTCCTTCCTTGGTCAAAATAGAGCACAATTTACTATTTCTTTTTTTATATTTGGTTTATTATTTTTACTTTTTGATTTAGAAATATTATTAATATATCCTTATTCTGTAAGTAGTTATGTTAATAATTTATATGGTTTAATTGTAATGCTAATATTCTTTGTATTATTAACTATAGGTTTTATATTTGAATTAGGGAAAAAAGCTTTAACTATAAGTTCTAGACAGCAATAATTTATTTTTATTTTAAATTATTTCTTTTTATAATTTCATTCTTTTTTTTAATTAAAGAGGAATAGATAAAAATTATATTACATAATCTTACATTTAATATATTCTAAAAAAGGACCTTAGTTTAAATGAAAAACATGTCATTTTAATGAATATTATTTGGGTTCAAATCTCAAAGGCCTTACATATTCTTTTTATTTAAAAAATCGTAAGTTTCTAATACACTTTTTTTTTAAACTTTTTTTTAATAAAAAAAAGACCTTATTTCTAAAATATAACAAAATAAAATTATTATATAAATTCTATATAAGATAATTAGTCTAAAGAGTACTATTCTTCAATTAATTATTATACTTAAAATAAACCTCGAACTTTTTAAACAAAAAATAAAAACACCTTCTGATGTCCAAATTGTTACTTCTATGACTGAAAATAATTATACTTCTATTAGCAATATACATAACACAGGTATAGTAAAACATTACTCACCTTCTACAGAAGAATGAAATAATAGTATATATACATATAATAAAAATGAAGTTATTAAATTAATACCTGCTGTTGACATATCTGTTTATAATTTATTAAAATCCTATTTTAATATGAATCCTTCTCATAAATTATGAATAAGATCTAACATAGGGTTTAAGATAGATAAATCAAGAATAAGACTATTATCTGTTAAAAATTTATTTATAAGTAAACCAAAAATTAATCATTCTAATTTTAAAGTTAATATAAGTATATATGTATATAATAGAAAAAAATTATATTATATTAATAAATTAACAAAGCTTATTAAATTACATAAAAGATTAAATTTAAAAAAACTTATCTTAAAAAAAGGTACAAAAGGAAAATCTAACTCTAAATCATCCTCGAAATATCAAATAAAATTATTGAAACAAAATTGAAAAAAAAGAAATAAAATAATTAAAAATAGAGTTAAAAATAAATCTACTATTAAGCTCTTTTTGTATTTAAAACATTTTGTTAAAAATAATGGAATGGAAAAAAAAAATCTATTTTCAGAAAATAAACAAAAAAATAACCTTCTAGTTTTATATAAAGAAAATAAAAGATCTTTAAAAAAATTATTTTTATATAAATATTTTAAATCTATGTTATATTT
>Ga0233341_1000013_pt1 | contig 25071 bp, 25 predicted proteins | sample GEONDECOMP247_FD_180672 | JGI IMG/M metagenome (GOLD analysis project Ga0233341, IMG submission 180672) | Leaf litter microbial communities from Shasta-Trinity National Forest, California, United States - GEON-DECOMP-247 | ecosystem: Environmental > Terrestrial > Plant litter > Unclassified...
GGTTCTTACCAATTAGAATATTAACCCTTACGGCCAGCCGAATTCGAATCGACACAAATCGTTTGGAAGACGAAAGGTCTACCATTAACCTATGGCCGTTTATTTTTTAATTCTAAAAGTAAAAAAATTGTTTTTTTTAAGACCTATGGGATTCGAACCCATATAACAAAGATTAAAAGTCTCGTATTTTACCTTTAAACTAAGGTCTCTATATACTTTAAAGTATAAAAGCTAAATTCTATTAAAAACCCTGTAACATAGTATATAATTAAAAAATGGCGCAGTAACTAAAAAGACTTCAATTACTAAAATTAATGTAATTAAATATAACATTTATATTTATTTAAGATCTAAATTTATTAAAAGTAAAATATACTTATTAAATCTATTTTTTTTATAAAATTTTAGGTTAAATCAAATAATACACCTAAATATAAAACAGTTACCCTTTATTTTTTAGTATTTTTATCTCAAAATTGTAAAACATTATATAGTAAAACTATATCACTATTACTAATAAATATTAAGACTAATTTTTTTTTTCGACTATTACTAAGAATTATCTTTATTCTTATCACTATTACTAATAATATAAATAGTAAGACTAAATTTAGACATTTTCCTTTTAAAGTAAATTTAGGCTAATTAATAGGCAAAGGATACATTTTATTAGATAACTCTAAAAAAAGTTAACTTTATAGAGATTGGATAAAAATGTCTTATATATTACAAGTATAAATCCAATATATTATTTTACCATGTATATGTCATAAGCACTAAACCGAAGGATAAGCAGACATATTATTTACGAACCCTATAATATATAAATATAAATTAATATAACTTTCCTCTTTCCCTCACACGTAGTGCAGGCTACAGAATAGCCTATTACTTTTATATGCATACTGTAATAAACGTTTAAACATATATCTACTAATCTAATATATCTTTTGTATATCTTCACCATTGTAGATCGAGGAGCTTGTATCTGCACTGTATATTAACTGGGCTTAAGCTCAACTAAGCTTTAATATTTATACTAGAAAGAGTAGAAATAGGTGCAGGAGAAGGAGAAGTAGAAGAAGTAGTGCATGTATAGGTGGAGGAAAAGTAGTAGTAGTGCAGGAAAGAAAGATACTAGGATTAAGAAAAAAGGAAGAACAAAATATAAAAATAAATTTCTTCTAATTTATATTTCTATTGTTTATTTTGTTTATTCATTTCAGCGCTTAACACCCTATCTGTAGCCATCTTATTAATCGTTCTCTTATAATTTAAACCTACAAGCAAATGGCCTAATAAATTACCTGTTTTCCTGTGGAGTAATAGTATTATTATTATTTGCAGGAAAATTACCATAAAGATACATTATCCTGAAGATAATATGAAGCTGGATTACTATTCTTTGAAGTATAATTCTTTAAAGAAGATTGATAATATATTATTCTTCTTATTCTTATCCAAGATTCGAACTTAGATCTAGATATTAGGAATATCCCGCTCTACCATTGAGCTAATAAGAGTTAATAAACATAGCAGAAGAACAATGTTTATTAAACCAGTATTAAAGACTTAATCAGGTTATTAAAAAAATTGCCATCCACTAATTAAAAACAAGAAGAATATTTATTAAAAAAAAACAGTATTAAAGACTTAATCAGGTTATAAGTAAAAAATTAGGCATTTACTATTTAAAAATTAAAAAAAAATAATTATTAAATAGTTTAATCTTCCGTGTCGAAAACATCCAGAGGTTCTGTACTTTGTTTATCCAGAACAAAATCTAGTGGACTACGGTTATCCGAAGTAGAATTTGCTGCCGAAGCATGATCACCAGATGTATTAGCAGAACTTTGACCTACAGCAGTAGAAGTAGAGCCAGGTACTGTAGTAGTTAAAGAAGATTAATCGCTAGGGTTACCCCCATTATCTCGAGGTATCAAACCTTCATCCATCCGTCTGGTTAATTCTTGACGTAATTCACTATTACGATCTGCCCATTGTTGACGCAGTACAGCATTGCTAGGGTCAGAGTCCTCATCTAAACCAGCTAGATGAGTATTACGCTGTATATCATCCGTGTCATCTATATATCTACGGAGCTGATCATCTGGAAGATCAGCTACTGGATGATTAACCATAGCATCAGCACCTTATTCAAAATATGAACGATTAGAGTCACTCCTGTAGCCATCATCAGAACTAGAAGATGGGCTGTCAGAACTAGAGGCATTAGAGTCACTCCCGTAGCCATCATCAGAACTAGAGGGATTAGGATTGCCAGAACTAGAGGGATTAGGGTTACCAGAACTAAATGGGTTACCAGAACTAGAGGGATTAGGATAGCCAGATCTAGGATAAAAAGTGTGATCAGGCGACAGATTACGAACTGGAGATTCCATAGTAGTAGGTATGTCACTGTCGTCATTATCTAGACGTGGCTTTTTAACTGGACCACCATTATCTTCTTCATCAGAATTATCTCTAGCACGCCGCTTACCTTTAGCTTTATCACTAAGCGGTTCCTGGTTTTCATTATTACTATCTGGAGAGTTGTGAGTAGTAGGCCGCTTACCTTTAGCATTATCCGTATGAGGTACCTGGCTATCAGCACTGTTATCTGATGTAATACTATTCCTATTTGAAGAGAGGTTTTCTTGTAAAGAATTATTGTTAGAATTTACGTTAGAACCATCTTGTGAATTATGATCGTCTAAAGGTAAATTATTGTTATTTAGAGGAAATGTTAAACAATTACCTGTAGTAGTAAAACCTCTATTTAAAACCACTCTTACTATAAACTTGCTACTAGAATTTTTGATCATGGATATTAATCTTAATATTACTATTAAGTTTGGACTATATCTTTATCCTCTTTTTCTTAACCTTTAAGAATGCCAGGATATCTTACATGTAGTCTCTGAAGATCCTACTAGGATATTTATCGATCCGTTGGTTTCCTGCTGATTGTCCAATTAAATCTTTAAGGATTTCCAGCATATAGTAAGATTAATTTTTTTTTTGTAAGAGCAGTGCAGCCTACTCTTACAGGGACAGGCTAGCCACTTATAAGTTCTGAGTATTTAAGTTTATGACAAGTAGTTTTTCTATAAACATATCTCTATCTCGTAGACTACATACTACTATTATGAACGCCTACGAACTCCAGATGAGATTGAATAAGAGGAATTTGTTTTCTATCTATAACAGGCATTTCTCTAGTAAATAAATCCAATTTACTTTTAGACCTTAAACTCCTAATACTTCTAACGTAATGCTTTTCAACATTAGCTGTTTAAAATAGAGGAATTGAACCCCTAATTTAAGATCTGAGATCCCTACATAGAACCGTCTACAACATATCCCTTAATATGGGCTTTAATTTAGATTATTTTTACATAATATAAAGCTTCTCCCTTATTTTTTTTTTGTCTAGTTAGCCTTGCCGGCTACTAGGCAAAAAAGATCTTTTTATATATAATAAATATATAATAGGTAGAAAATGGTTATAATAGTACTATTATTGCTATTTTAGATTAAGTATTAAAAAATATTAGGCAATACTAAATAAATAAATATTTAAACCCGAGATAAATATACCAGTAGCGCTTATATTTATTAAAACTATAAGAAGACCAGTTAAAATAAATAAATTTTATTTATTTTACTTCCTTAGCGACCAGTTAAAATAAATAAAATTTGTCTATTTTACCTTATCGACTTTTCTTTAGTTAATACTGCTAATTCTACTAAACTATTTTCTAGTAAACTAATAAAAGGTACTATAATTAAGAAATGGGCAAAATAAATAACTGTACTTATTTGTCCAAATTCTATATATGGAGACTCCACGTGTTTAGCTCCTAATACCATTAATATTAAGAAGTTAGCAATAAATATATAGAAAGCAATTTTACTTAAAGGTCTAAATTGTATACCTCTACTTCTACTTAAATCAGTAAAAGGCATAGCTAATAATATTAAAATAGCACTAAGCATTGCTATAACCCCTAATAATTTATTAGGTATAGATCTTAAAATAGCATAAAAGGGAAGTAGGTACCATTCCGGTACTATCGCAGGTGGAGTTTGCATTGGATTAGCCATTATATAATTATCACTATCTCCTAATACGTTAGGCATAAAAAATACAAATATACTTAATATTATTATAAATAAAAAGATAGTTATTAAATCTTTAAATAAGAAATAAGGGGCAAAAGCTAATCTATCGTAGTTACCTGATATACCTAAAGGATTACCAGATCCTGCACTATCGTGAAGTGCAATTAAATGCATTAAGGCTAAAGCTGCTAAGATGAATGGTAATACAAAGTGTAAAGCAAAGAATCTGTTTAAAGTTGCGTTATTTACAGAGCATTTGTGTTGGTAGTCACCGTATTTAATATAGATTAAATACTCTCACTACACTCAATATATTTCTTTATTGATCGGACTATATCATGATCTCACGTTTATTTAGTAAATTGAAGGTATTTTAATTTTTTCATAGTATCTAGGTATAGTACGTAATTCTTTTATTCATAATAAATATTGCAATTTCTTATTACCCATTAATTTTACGGGTGCATTCTGTAAAAATTTAATTACATTTTCTACTGATCTTACACCTCCAACTTTTAATTTAGAACAGTTAGTTTTGTCTAAATATATAGCAGTGGTAAAGGATAAATATTTACGAATAGCAGAGATTAAAATATCTCCATCCTTTTGGGCAATATAAAAACTAGCTACTAAATAATCACCGTCTTTTTTTAATTTATACACACTAAAACAACCTTCAGCTTCTATAAACCCTACTAATCAAGCCGGGAAATAAGACTTATCTAAAATAGATTCTATAGAATTTAAAGGCTCACTGCTTCTAGTGTATTCTCGTAAATCTTTAGAATAAATAATACCTGAAAGTAAAGAACTTTTAAATCTTAAGTAATCATATTGTTTATTAGAAAACATAGGATATTTATCAAATATAGGTATTATAAAGTTTTTTAGATGGTTTTTATCTCTAATTCTTAGAGTTACCATTTCTATTTCATTTATTTTTCTGAAACTTACAACACCTATACCTAGTAAAGCTTTTATTTTATAAATTAATTGTACGTCTTTAATAGATAATTCAATACCTAGTTCGTATGTTAGATATTTACCTTTTTTTGTAATAGAAAAATAGCCATCACCTTCAAATAATCCGACTAAATAAGCGTATGTGAGATCTTCTGCGTGTAGTCTCTGGGAGGCTTCTGAAGTATGAATACTTCTAACCCCTGCGGATTGTCTCCATGTCTTTGCAATTTTTACGTAAATAATTGAAATAAATATCAGGATTAAATAGTATGCAAATCCTAAATTAGGAGATGTTCCAGCATTAAGCAGAATTTTTAACACCACGTTACCGCAGTGTGGTTCATCTGTATATAAACCTCCTCATAAGATACCAGTTTTTATATAGTTAATTACTATTAAAACCCAAAAGTAATTCACATTACTCGGTAGACTATATCTTCAACCTTTTTATATATTTTTATATATATATATATAAATAACTAAAGTTAAATAAGGCTGTGAGGATTTCATCTATGTCCAGGTTATTGTGGGTATTACCACGCACTGGATAGTCGTTGAACGCTATTTGATGTCAATTAAAATACCCCATCAAATTATCGCTGCAGATAGTATTAATTTAGGAGAATATCTTAATAAGTCCCTGCAATTTACCTCATTTTTCGTTAAAACATTACTGTTTTACGGAGCTCTATATGTAAAAATTTTAATTAATTCGGATCCTAATACATTTAATCCAACGATTAAACATATAACAAATAATCTACCAAAGCCAAAAAAAACCAGGTATTATGTCCGCCCATGACTGGACATAAAAAAGTAACTAGAAACTAATACTATAAACATACTAATATGTTTCACCAAATCACTATGACCTACTATACAAAAAGCTACTCCTAAAAGTAATGAACTAAACCGGAAACTTAAGATTTTTATAACGCTCAGAATTACGCAATTTCTCCAATCAAGATGAGTACTGTATACCTTTAAGCCCAACCAAAGGATGATATCCTGAAAAAGAGAAAAAATTTATAACATTCTGTATGTCAGATTTAGAACTAACCCCAAATTGTACATATAATTCTTTATCAACAGTAATCTTTCGGTTAGTATTAAAAACTAACTTAAATGATTCAAACAACAATAAATGTAACCTTTGTTTTATTTGGAAACAACCGTCATTATTTTGTTTTACGAGGAAAGAGCCCTCTGCGCATACAAATCCAACTACTCAATCCTTAAAAAAAGGCAAATTTGTATATTCTAAAGCACTTGTAGGAAGTTCTTGTATAACTGGTGCAACTGAAGGTAAATCTAAATATTTCTTTACATCGTTGTTAAAAATATGCATAGCCATATAATATTGTGCCCTACGAGTGTTGGTTAAGAAAAAAAGCTCGTGATGCAAAAATAAAGGAAATAATACTTCTTGCAACTCGGACTTACTAAAAACTAACCTAACTTTAGGGGTTTTTCAATTAGGATAAGCGTATACTTTTCCTAATTTTAACACAGATTGAATATAATTCAATATTGTGATATCATTTAAATGTAAAGAAATAGTTAAATGAACTGTTATAGAACCATTATAGTTTTTTTTAACTCCAATATATCCATCTCCATCAATAAATCCTATTAAAAAAGCTAAAAAAGATTTAGGGATAGCGAGATATTCAGTTGTAGATAATCTATTTAACTTACTAGTACGTGATTTATAATTAATAGTTCCAATTACAGGCAAACCAGTTGCATATTTGACTGTGGTAGACGAATCCGAAATTGATATGAAGTGCTGAAATTGGTCAAGATTTTTTACGACAATATTTTTAAAAGTGAGAATTTAATATCCTTTTTTCATCTGTTTTCACAGATGTTTAGACTATATCTTCAACCAGCAAATCCTTGCTAGGTTGTGGGCATTCGTGTCGAGCTTATTGTTGGTATTACTCACTCGTTAGTCGTTGAACGTTCTTGATTCGCTTATATTAAGGATATATAACGGCGAAGCCGTTCTATAAAAAAAATTAATATGTTTGATACCGAATAAAGTTTCGATGCAGATAATCTAATAAACGGAGGAGTTTTATTAGATGTTCTTGCAATTAAGCCCATTTGCCTCTGAAACATTACTGTTTCAAGGAGCCCACACAAATAATCTACAACTTAAAAAATTTAAGTTTAACATATTTTATAAAACTAAACTATATAACTGTTCCTGGGTAATTAAGGTGTTTATATCGATGGCTATTACGTAATAAATTTAACCATTTCGTATATTGAATACCTTTTAAACCAACTAAAGGATGTAGACCTGAAAACGAAAAGAAATCTAGAACTGTTTGTACATCGGCCTTAGAACTAACTCCAAATTGACTGAATAACCCCACTTCTATTTTTCTAGTTGTTTTAAATACTAATTTAAAAGCTTCAAATAAATTTATATGTACTTTTTGCCTTAACTGGAAACAACCGTCATTATTTTTTTTCATAAAGAAAGAACCTTCAGCCACTGTGAATCCCACTATTCAGTTTTCAAAAAAAAACAAATTAGTATAGTCTAATGGTGTATTTGGCAATAAAAAAACACAAGGTATATCTTCTATTGAACCAATCTCATTAAACTTTTTGATGTTTTGTTTTAAGATGTAAATGGCTAAATCAAATTGTTTTCTTCTAGTATCAGTTAAAAAGAAAATATTGTGGTATAAAAGTAAAGGAAATACAATTTTTTGTAAATCAGTTCTATTAATAACTAGCTTACAAGTAGGATCTCTGTTATCCCGGTCTATATTAATTTTTCCTAGCTTCAAGACTGAATGTATATACTCTAGAGTAGAAAGATCTTCTAGGTGTAACGATATTACAAGTTTCATAGCTATAAATCCTTTAGATGTTTTAGTTATTTGAATATAACCATCTCCATCCACCATACCAACAAAAAAAGCTATAAAAGATGGCGGTATGGAAAGATATTCTTTATTGTCTGGTTTAAAAGTATTCTGCAAATTTTTCATTGCATTATTGTGTACAATTCCTATTACAGGTAGCATCGTTGAAGAATATGTTGTTAAATAGATATTTGTGTTGTTTAACTCAACAATATCTTGTCCAATTCATGGTACAGCACTCATAAGGTTTGTAATAACAGTTGCACCTCATAGGCTCATTTGACCGTATGGTAAAACATACTAACTTGCTTATTTGTAAAATTGTAGTATTTAATCTTGTTATTAAATATTAGGCTAGACAGAAGATTCAAATAGATATCTTCCTTTATAAAGCTTGTCTGTATTTATTTTCTTAGATATTACGGAAGAAATATTCACATTACCTAGAGCTAAAGCTGCTTGAGTATAAGAAGAGAAAGGAGAACCTACGACTAATTTACCATTGTCGTAAACATTTACACCGAATCCTATATTACCCTTTTTGGATACTTTAATCATATCGGATAAAGCTTTATAAGATAATCCTGAAGATAAATCAAATATAGGAGGTTTATTTAGTATTTCATGGATTTGGTTTAAGTTTGGAGCTTTCGCTACAAAAGCACTATTAGTATATCGTTTATTAATATACTTATTTATTTCTATGAAACATTTCTTACCTTCAATACTTGTTGTATGTCCTAAAGCTTTAAGTTTTACTGCTAATTCCCATAATTGGAAATCTACACCTTTTCTTGACATAAATCTTAATGACTTAAAAAAAGGTAAAATATAATTATAAAGTTGAAGAATATTTTCAACATATAGATTACATTTATTAGAACTATCTTTAGATATACCTGGTGTAGGTTTAGTGTGAAATTTCTCAATTTTAGAACCATTTTCTGGACAATACGGTAACTTGCTTAAAAACTCTGCAATCTCATAGAAAAAGTGTATGTTTTTAGAGTGCTGTTTAATCGAAAAAGTAGGAGTCGCATTAGAAATATAGAATGAACCATCCCCTTCTACAAAACCTAAAAGTCTAGTAGGAGTTAATGGTCTCTTAGGTAAGTCATCATAATTAAATGTCAATCTTTGACTATTCATACCAGATTTTAGACTTAATATTAAACATAATTCCTCTGCATTTAATTTTCTTTTCAGTAAATAAGATGTTTTTCTTATTGTAGCTGCTGCCTTAAAATCTTGAAAATCTAAAAATTTAGAAGTTGTAAGATAATATTTTGAAAAAATCGGTATTAGTATTTCAATTATATCTTGAAACTTAGCTACTATATAATAAGATTCGAAATTGTCTTTTGAGTCTACAATAACTCCTACTTCTCGGTTCGCCAACCCACTTAATAAAGTTTTTATGTATTCTAAAGCTTGTCTATCATCTGTATGTAATTTTATTCTGAATGATAAATCCCCTTTAGTAGATATAAAAAACATAGACTCTGCCTCTGAAAATCCACAGAACCATTCAAGTTCCAATTCTTTCTCTTTTAATCAAGTTTCTTCCGTCTGTGAAACCTTCGTGTTTCCTTCTTGCGTAATTTTATTAATAGGTACAGACATAAGCGACAAGCCTTCATAACAACAATCAGGTAGTACGTACAAACTTACTTATTATTAATATATCAATAATAAGCTAGAATAACTTTAAATTCGTATATTCTATTAGTTAAATACTTTTTTAACTAAAAGCTCCGACTGTACATTAAGCAGCATTTCAGCCACCCATTAGTGACCCAGTCTGTTGCGACCCTTTATATGGCCGACGATCTAAAAGCTTGTAAAACTTCTTTGATCGTTTTCACTAATATCGCCTAATAATCTTAAAGACTATTCTATAACCCCGTCGGGCTATACCATTTTAATCTTTTTTTTTCTATAAAAATTGCAAAAAGATTGTTACTCATGGGACTATGATTTATATATAATAATAAAGTATAATTTTCTTGTACTACTCCGTTAGCACAAGTAATCAAGTATAGAAACAATTATTAACGAGTAAAGACTTATTTATCATATAAATCTTCTACTATCCATTGTCTTTTAACTATTTTTTTTTCTGTCTGTAGTGCTCTTCTAATAGTTTTTTCATGACAGTTTATAGCCTTGGCTGCTTCTAAAATAGTAGAATATTTACCGTAAACAGTTCTATTCAAGTTATACAACATAACAGGTCTTGTATTAGTTATACACTTATTTTTAGTTTCTTCAGACATGGTTGGTCTAATTAAAGCCTTTTCTCTAATTATTTCTATTGTTTCAAAAGAAAGCTTTTTACCCTTATTTAAGTTACCTATTCTTTCCCTAATCCCCAAGGGGATCATGGCGTCACTATAGATATCTTTCAACTTTTGACGGTCAACTTCAGTGTGTTTGTAACCAAAACTAGAACCTGCTTCTGTTAAAATATTGTAATTAGGCACTAACAATTTTAAATATTTATCTTCTAAATCCATTAATTCCTTGTTATTTTCTTTGGTAACTACATTAGGATATAAATCTAATACAATAAAAGCAAAATTTTTCAAATCATACTTTTTAATAGCTAATTTAACTATTTTACTACCTATAAAATAAATAACATGATTAGAGAATCTAGCATAAAATCTATTAGTTGATGCAGAACCTATATAATAATCTTTAGTTATTTTATTAACTATCATATATATACCGCTTAAACCTCTTGTATCATTTAATATTTGTTTTCTAGTATCTTCTAGATTTAAATTTTCATAAATATATACAGGGTTTAAACCTAATTCATTAATAATTGTTTTTAAACTTTCTGAAAGTTTAGCACTATTTGAATAACGACTTGTACAATATCCCCTTTTTACTATACTTTTGTTAAACAGTCTTTTACTGTTTACTTTGTTGTACTTAATTAAATTTACTTTATTTTTAGTATTAAACCGTTTGGGGCTATGTTGATAACCCAAGAAAGCTGTAACTATCATTAATATGAATATAACTACACCTATTGTTCAAACTAATGTTCTAGGAGCTCTGTATGATCCATAATATAAACCTCTTCCTATGTGTAAATATACTATAAAAAAGAAAGCTGAAGCTGTGTTACTGTGTAAGTAACGTATTAATCATCCATTGTTAACATCACGCATAATCAACTCTGCTCGACTGAGCCTGTTTCAAATTATTATCTACTATGGTCTAATCCCTAGACGCTCTATCTATGGGCTTAGATGTGAAAATATATTTATTTTTATAAAGTCTATTTGTATCAATATAACGATTACAAGTATTACTGCTAGGGTTTAATCCTGCCTGTTATTTCTCTCTCCTCCTCACTGGAACAGTGAGGAGAGAGAAAAAGGAGCCAAAGCCCCTAGCTAGTACCAATATTAATTTAAATATTTAATTTGCATTTATAAAAATAAAATTAATTATAATTTTTTACTAAATATTATGTAACGTCCTTTAAAAGGTATACCACTATCTAGATACTTTTTCACCGTTCTAGCATTCCACCCCATTTGTCTAGCTGTTTCTCGTATAGATTCAAATTCAAACTCTGTACCTGTTTCTTGATCTAATACTAGAACAATTATAGCTCGCTTAATATTTATTAGAGCAATATTAGCTCTAATTTGTTCTAAACGTTCTTGGCCTAGTTTTCGTTTACCTCTCATTTTCTCCTTAGCACTTTCCGTGTGCTTATAACCTAAAGGAGATCCAGCTTTTAATAGAATGTTATATTCGGGTTTAAGTAAATCTATATAGTATTGTTCCCTTTCAATAACATTTTCTTTAGTACAAAATTATAGTATTTCAAAACTAAAGCTACCATAGCCGTACTTAATTAATGCTCTATAGATACGACTGTTTTTTGCCCCATTAATTATATGAGCTAAACTGTAATATCTGTATAGGCGTTTAGATAAATATACCTTACTTCCGTTGTAACTCTTTCCATTTGTATTGTTAATTCAACGATACACTCCGGATTTACTTTTTACTTCTTTTATAATATAAAATTTATCCGTATCCGTATTAGATATCTTAAGTACAGGGTTTATATTAGAAGCGAATAGATAACTTTTGACTTTTAGTATAATCATTAATAATTATTAATAATAATTTGTTTAATAGATTAGCTATCTATGTTTAAACTTTATAAAAATTGTTAGATACAAATCAGACTCATATATAACTAAAGAATACCCTTATTTTTTTTTTATTTACCTAATTAACATACAGGATCTTTAATTTTACCTCCTTTTAGTTTTATCTACTATTGTTTTTTAAGTATTATTTTATAGGAGGGAAAAATGTGCCGCACTGAATGAAGCAAAAGGTGACCCATCTACCATATTATTACCATCATAAATATAAACAACCTTAGGATTCTCAGACTTATTTGCTATACTATACTTACGGACATTTTCTGTATGTAGGTTAAGTTTTACATCAAAAGGAGAGTCCTTTTGCATAATATCATTAAATCTTTCAGTTATATTCTTAATAACATTATTAATATCGCTTACAGATGAATTTGTACTATATCTTTTATTAATAATTTATGAAATATCTAAAAATAAATTCTTACCTTCTATTGTATAGTAATATCCAGAAATCTTCAGTAATAAAGCCATTATTCATAATTTTAAATCTATCGCTTTACGAGAGTAAAATTTAGATGAATCTAAATATGGTAGCAGGTAATAATATAAAGCATCTGTGTTAGTAATAGCTAAAGATACTACATTAGTTCTTATATTAATCGTATTTGTAACGTTTAAGGGTAGTATTTTATTATAAGGGTCCTTATGTATTGCAGCATTACTAGACAAGTCTAACAAAAATTTTGTTATACCATTTAAACAATCTAGACTTGTATTTTTCTGTGCTACTTGTAAATACAAAGAAGACCCTGTTTTAATACCGAAGGTACCTTCACCTTCTATAAACCCTATAAACCAATTTGGGTTTATTATAATTTGAGATTCCGAAGTACTATATGTGAATATTTCTCTCTTAGAATTCATAGTGTTTTTAATAGATATAATTTTTTTTATATCTACCTCAGATAATTCTTTATTAGTAGCTTTTAGAAGTGAAACTTCATAAAAACTAAGGAAGTCTAACTTTTTACTAGTATGAAGTGGATAATGATTAAAAATATCACATAACTTACTTATACTTAAAAAATCTTCGACAATAAAAGAACAACTGTTTCTGTTGTATTCTTCTACAACTCTACCAAAACCTAAATTAGATTTAATGGTATAAAGTACTTCTATATCGTCAATATGCAAACTTATTTTAAATCTTAATTTAACATATTTACGGTCTATTGTAATTAAAAAATTACCTTCAGCATCAGTAAATCCACTAAATAAAAATAAAAAGTCTTTATTTGTAAAGTTGTCACTTACTGAGACGAAGGCCAGAGAGTTTTTACTTAAATAAGTTGTAAAGTTACGAAATCCCATTTTATTTTTAGAACCCGATACAAAAATAAACAATGATAAAATTATGCCCTCAAAAAGGGATAGATAGCTAACCTAAACTACTCTACTTTACAGCAGAGGTTGGGCTATATCATCATCTATATTTCAATTTAAATCAGATGTCAGGCGTGTAGCCTCTGAAGATCCTACTATGTATAAAATATAGCCGTAGGTTTCCTGCTGATTGTCTTAATAAAGGTTTTCCAGCAATTAGCCTGATTTAAAGAGCACATTATGCTGTATGTTTTTAATACTCTAGATTTTTTTTTTTATATTGGCTAAACCAATCGTATTAAGGTAGTGTAACTTCACGTTTAAATATTAAGTTCTGTCCTTCTATTTCAACAAAAGAACCGTTGTCCAGTCTACGGTTTATAGTTCTATCACTTATACCAAAGAATATAGCACATTGTTTTAGAGAGTCAAAAGAATGAATTAATATACCTTTATCATCTAAAACATTTATAGCTACATTCCCTTTACCTTTAAGATAAACACTTGAGGATTTAATTAAAATTTTACCATTAGGGTGTATCTCATAGTTCGAGGGGCTAGCTAACAAATTAGACACTCTTTCTTGAATGTCTATTTCACTAGGTTTAGCCAAATTAGTTGATAGTCTATTACGATTCATTCTTTTGCAGATTAAATGTATAACATCTTTACCTTCTGTCGTAAAATGTTTACCTTGATTTTTAATGGTTAAGATTAACTTTCAATCGTTATAATCCTGTTTTTTTTACTTAATCAATTTAAATCATCAAAAAAAGGCACAAGTATATTTGTAATGAAATCAATTTTATATACTTGTAGCTTAGCCATAGGTTTAGATTCATCATTTTTAGCTTTAACGTCCACGTTAAGGCTAACAGCATTAGTGTCACGTCTAGTAATTTTCTAGCTACCTGGTAGGTTTAATATAAATTCCCTGATAGCTTCAAGCACATTTAACTCACTTGCTATCTGACCAATACCAAACTCTAATCTATACTCTTTAGTAGATACAGAAAAATACCCTTCAGCTTCAACAAAACCTAGAAGTCAATAAGGAGTTATAATTATACGGTGACCAGCTTCGCTAGGATGTTGAAATTCAGTTCTTTTCTTGTTCATTTGATCTTTCAAAGCAATAATTTTTTTAACTACCTTTGAGTTAACTTGTCTATAACTTTGACGATTATAATAAAGTTCATATCCTTTTTTTAACATCAGATAGTTTAAATTTTTAGATGTGTTAAGAGGAAGTCTATCAAAAATACTAAAGATTTTTAGTAAATCTTGTTTACTTATTACAGAATAACAAGTAAAATGATTACCAGTATTAACACTACCCACTTTCAATCTAAAAGCAACAGCTTCTAGCATAGGGGCATCATTTTTATGCATGTATATTGCAAACTAAAAATAAAAATTATTTTTCCTAGGAACAATAGAAAAAGAACCTTCACCCTCCACTAAACCTCTAAATCATTCGTAAAATTATTCGTCTGTAAGATAACTTATCTCTCTATTAAAGACTACATTTTCTTGGCTGCTGGGGCGGAGCCCAGAGTAAGCGGGCACAGGCTTTAAAGTTACAATATTACTCAAGAAGAACCCCTTAATACTTAAACATGCCACTGACACAAGATAGTTTAACGACAATAATAAAAAAAGTGCACACAGAGAAAACAAATATTTCTGCTTATGCTCTACAGAGTTAAAGGCTTCTAATACGCTAGGGTTGTAGTGCATTGCTAAAGTTACACCTGTGATTATTTGTATAACTAAACAAACAGCTAATAAAGAACCAAAATTCCATAAATAACTTAGGTTACTTGGTTGTGGTGAATCGATCATATAAGAGTTAACCAATTTTAATAAAGGATGACTTTTAAAAATTCTCATTTTATAATTAAAATCTCATTAATATTTTTTTTTTCTAGAAGTTAAAGGCTAAAATTATTTAATGTATAAGTTCTCTAGTAGTTTAAACTATATTTCCAAAAAGTATTAAGCATTAATTCATTTATTTATACGGGCTTTAAGTTATATTAGCTAAACTAAGCTAATATAACGCTTCTGCCGTAATTCTCATGTTAGAAAAGATCTATTAGTAAACATCTAATAGGTAGAAAACAAAATTATATAATTGACCCTGCCCCTTCTAGTCTACTCGTCCTAACCATTACGCCCTGTCATGACAGGGCTGATACCTTAAATCCTTAGGACAGGTTCTAATAACATATATCTTCGGATTAACAAACCAGCCCTGTTATAATATTGACAAAACCCACTGACTCAGCCTCCTTCACCTTTTAAGATAGAGTACACTATTTACGTCAAAGTTATTTTAATCTATAATCTTAAATACACTTAAAAGCAACTAAGAACAAATGCTAACTATATACTGTAGATTAATTAACTATAAAATTACTTACCTTGTTCTAAATTTTACTTTTTTGGAAAATTATTAAGGTATTCTAGATCACTTTTTGTAACCTTTACTATTCCAGTTGCAGCTTTATTACCAGGTTTTCGTAATAGCTTGTTTCTATTAATACTATAATGTCATTTAGGATTTAAATGAGCATATTTGTGTATATAGTCTATTTCATTCTGGTCTAACTTAGCAGCACCTTCATGTGAATAAACATCTGGTCTATTGTTAACAGATACATCTTTGTTGTAATCATATTGTAGACGAAATTTACTTTCTACTCTATCACGCATATTTTCTCCACTATTAGCGTCAGTAGTATTGTTTACTGAGCCAGTATCATTGTTTCCTGAGCCTGGCTCATTACCCCCTGGACCAGGGTTATTACCATCTGTCCCCTCGCCTCCTGTGGGGCCATCCCCAGGAGCTGGATTTAACAGATCGTTAATATTCATATTTAAGTTATATTCAATTAAAAATGAATCACACAACACATGAAAGTCTAAACAATATAATACTCGTACAAAAATATTCATTATAAAAATTAGAATATAGATTACAAACCTATATTCACAAATTATATCACATAATTTATAATTTAAATAATATAAATTTAATGTAAATCCAAGGCATCTTTGATATAACTTGAAGATAAAACCACAAATACTTGTGCTTGTATAAATGCAATACCCAGCTCAAGACCGGAAAAGGCTATTATAAAAGCTAATGGTACTAATCCTAAAAAAAAAAAAACAATACCACTTGTCATGATATTGTATGTGAAACCGGCTAAGATATTTAATAGCATATGACCAGAAAGTCGTTCCACAAATTCATCCTCATATTATGTTATTTCTTAACATAAGTAAACTTTTATTATTCTATATTTCAATTAAGAGGTCTCCAAGTAAAATCCTCCCTACGAAGCTAGGAGGCGTATACCACAGTATTCTAGTTTACTAATTTAAATATATATTTTCCTTTAAAAGGTTTAACTCTATTTTCTTTTAAGTATAAAGATATACTGGCTTGACGATAAGCCAATGCTCTAGCCGCAGCGCTAACAGAAGAGTATTTTGTAATCTCTTTAGTGTCGACATTAGTAACCTCTACTTCCATAGAAGTTTTTTGAACCCTTTCGTTAATTAAACTTATATTTTTGTCATCTGAGTTTAATTTAAAAGTATATTTACCTAAAACAGGTTTATCCTGTTTCAAGTAAATGTAGTGTTCAATGTATCTTTTGTCAATATCTAAAGCTCGGGCTGCAGCTCTAATGGCATGGTAAGTAGTAGTAGTATTTGTTTCCAAATCAGTTACCTCAACTTTGATACCACTAGATTGACCTTTAGATAATTTAGTTAAAAATTCCGGTGATTTAAATGTCTTAGAAGCAGCGATACGCATATTCTCTATTGTAGCTTCAGAATGTGTTCAGCCAGATCCTCGAGAAGGACTTCCAGGTATTTTTAATATATTATACTCAGGAGAGTATACTTCAAAAAAGTGTTTTTCTCTAAACATAAGACTATCTTTGTCACAAATTTCTAAGATAGTAAGACTAAAGTTAGTATAACCGTACTTTAAGAATGCAACGTTAATAGGCATACTTTTTTCGTTTAGTAGTCTATTTACATTGTAATATTCCAAAAGTCTACGCAATAAAGCCACGGAACTCCCTACATACTTCTTACCATTCAATTTATTAGTTCACATATAAATTCCAGATTTACCTTTAACATATTTAAGGATATTTAGTTTCTCTTTATCCGCATCAGAGAAAACTGCTAAACCGGAAGAGTCTGTAGAAGAGGAACCCTCACTTTTAGAAGTTGAAAACGCCCTTACGACTATTGGTCTGAAACACTTCGTAGAGAAGGCATAATTTTTAGATTGATATAACAGACTAGGTAATCTAACGTTATATAAGTAAAAACAATAAGATGTTGTGCGTAGCAAAGATCTATGAGTATAATTTTTAATAAAATATGACATAAGTCGTTCATAACTTTATCCTTTATTTAAAGGTATATATAAACTTTGTGCCCTTTATTAAAAGGTGTTTATATACTTTATCCTTTCTTCAAAGTCTTAAAATATAAATTTTACATAATACAAAATAATCGAAAGATTATAATTGAGGATAGGCTATTGTGATAACTTTAATCTTGAATTACCTAGTTTCTCCCATTACCTATATAAATTAGGTGAATAATGCAGGAGGGTAAAGACAAGAACCGGATTTACCGGCGACTAGAGTACACCTTACACAATCTAAACATATAGAATATGAAGAACCGTCTACTCGTTGCTCTTTTACAGTAATCATTTCAAATATTACTGATTTAGATCCGCGATTACCCATTTCTATTACTAGAATCTCTAATGATATTACTATACCCTCAGGCATTAATGAGGCCGGATAAGAAGCAAGCTTCTTATCTTTAGTTATTAGAGCTTTAGGGCTTCCCCGGAGTTTGGTTCTTTAACACAATAAAAGTGAGACACCTACTCTTACTTTTTTTTATGTTAGCAGCTAATCTTAAACCTAATGAAATATTTCTGGCTAAATAGCTTATGAATTCGATTAAAACCAGTAAAGGTAATAATGCTAAAGGACAACCAGCAGGTACTAACAAAGAAAAAAATTCTAAACCATGTTTCTGGAATCCTAAAATAGTTGCTCCTAAAACTATTGTAAAACTTAAGGCAAATGTTAATACAAAATGACTTGTTGAAGCAAAACTGTATGGACTACCTGATAAGACATATAGACTTAACAAGTTGGACTATATCTTTACTGCTATATTAAATGATATAAGCAGCATTTCACATATAGTCTCTAAAGATCCCCTTTATAACCTAAATGATTATTTGGGTTTCTGGCTGATTATTCATTGTTTCATCTTTAGAATTTTTACGTATTTTATCTAAATATCGTATCCAAAGCGTTAGAAATTTCCAGCCTATAGTGAAATTGAACGTATTATTATTATTATATTTATCTTCCCTTGTCATAGTTTTTTGCAGTATAATTTTAAATAAAAAAAAAAATCAGAGAACTATGGCTTTGCATCTATCCCCTCTAGCTAAGCAAGGAAAATAAGCTAAAGCTCTATAGTCTAATTTAGCTTAAGACCTAGTTTATTTAACCAAGATTTGAATTTATTTATATAAATAGTGCTTTAGTAATTTAATGTATTCTTTTACTATTCATATTATTTTTAATAATTTTGATATTGTCTATACCCTCCTTGGTTAAATGGTCTTTAGATCCTATTAAGGCGGCTACTTTTAAAAAATCCAAATAGTCTTCTTGCTTAGTACCTAGTAAAGGATATTTATTAAATAAAGGTATAATTTTATTATTTATATCCGAAAAACTTGAAATAATAAATGTTACTTCATTACGACTTGAATAACATCTACCACAACCTAAATAATTTAAGAAACTATCAAATAATACTGAATCTCTAGCATGTTGAGTTATTGTAAACCTTAAACTTATATTATGTGTTGTTTTGCTTTTAGATTCTTGCACAACAACCATAAAGCATCCTTCACCTTCAACAAACCCTATTAACCAATAAATATTTTTTATATTAGTAGGTTTAATTTCAGGTCTTATTGCAGGTATTACGTTAGGAAATGACTCTTTAAATTTTACGGATAGACCTCAATTTAATACACATTTTATACCGACTAATTTAAGTAAACCCTCCTCAGTTAAATGTTCTTTTTTTTCTATTAAATCTATAGATTGTTTAAATAAAAGGTAATCAGCTAATTTATGAGTTATTAAAGGATATTTATCAAAATGATTTATAATTACTCTTAAATTTTTTAAAGAACTAACACGATAGACTACTGAATCTTTACCATGTTTGTATATTTTACCTACACCTCATGTTCTTTGTATTGCTTCTAATATTTTTATCTCCTTATTATGTAAAGAGATACTAAAGATAGGTTTAACTTGCCATTTTCTTAACATTCTACTATCTTTAAAAATAGAAGTAGTAAAACATCCTTCTGCATCTACAAATCCTGTAATATAATAAGGATGAAGATAGTAAGAATTCTTACCATTAAGGCTATATCTAGGAGACATGGCTGTAGGAGTTTGAGAATATAATCTAACATTATTATTTTCTATGAAAGGGAACTTGGGATAAAAAAATTATTTCTAATAATACGTAGGCTCCTTATAACCATTCCAATTAAGTTATTTACTAAAATAAATATAAATAAAGTGTAGATAAATGGGAAATAAATTTGTCCTTTTGTAGGATTTATTTGATTTGTTACTATGCTATGTACAGTAGCATATATAGATTCTTGGCTTATTGATCAGTTATTACTTACTAATTTATTGTAGTTAGTTGTTAATACACTTAAAGTTAATATTAATAAACCACCTATTGTTAAATATAATCCTATATTTGTTAATGATATATGTAAGTTACCTAATATAGGTGCATCTAAACTTAAGAGATTTCTTATTTCAAACTGATCTAAAGGACTAGGTATTTGAGTATAATTTAAATTAAACATTTTTTTTTTTTTTTTTTTTTTAATATTCGAACAAAAGATTAAAAAAAGTATTAAGTATATTGCTTTATCTAATAATATTGCTTTATCTAATAATATTGCTTTATCTAATAATATTCTTAATAATAGAAATGCAAGTACTAATACTATTAATAATGTTATGATTATAATTAATCTATTATTAGTATTAGTATAACTTGCTGTATTATTAGAGTCATTACAAGTACTAGGTGTATTATTGTTATATGATCCGTCTCTATCATTCTTACTATATCCCACACTAGGCAAAAAAAAATAAGATAGCATTGTTTTAGTAGGATCATAATAATATTTACCATCACTAGTAACCCACACACCACTAGATAGTGAATAAATATCAACATTACAAGTCTTGGCATATATATAAATGTATAGCTGGTAGTGAAACATTTTTTATAATTATAAGTTATTATTTGAACAAAGAGGGGCATAGTGAGGGAAGGCTGGCTAGGATTAAGTATATTCTTTTATCTAATAATATTATTATAGTTTATTAGATCTTTTTTTTTTAATGTAAGATGGCTCAGCCCATTTTCCTAATGAAAAAGGAGAGATAAAGCTTATATTAAGAAAAAGGGATAATAGCATCACCAAGGAGTAATCCTACAAGCAAAAAAATAAATTATAATTTGCTTATAAAAACACGAGAGATAAATAATCTAACAAATCTAGGTAAAATATATTTTGAAAAGACATATATCATCACTATTAATAAGATAAAGGCAAATGTTACTTGATTTATAAAATAAAAGGGTACTAGTTGTGGCATTTATTTTTTTTTTTACTTTATGGATTATTATTTAAACGAAGACATTAAAAAAGAATAATTGTAGAAGTGAAGCTTGTAAAGGTAGAATTACAAATCCTTGAAATTTTGCTGGACCTTATATAGAATATAATTAAACGAAAGCATTACAAAACAAGTATGATTAGAAAATGTCACAAGGATATTTACATTTCGGGTTAGATTAATTAGACATTACTAAATCTTTCTAACATAATTTTCTTTTGCCTCCGGCATCATAAAATACTTTTAATGCTACTACTTAAATTAATGAGCTAGAATAATGAGATATTACTAGGGATGATTTCAAAACTATAAAGAATACAAGGAACTAATATAACGAATGCAATAACGATAGGTAATAAAACAGTTCAACAGAAAGACATAAGTTGATCGAAACGAATACGTGGGAAGGATGCCCTAACTCAAATAAAAGTAAATATAAGAGCACAAGATTTAAATCCTAAAGAAAGACCATAAAATAATCCTTCAATTACAGTATCAAGTATTACATAAGTATCCCTACCGTTATTCGTTAAATCCAATCAAAAGTCGAAATCAAAAAATTGAACTAGATAAACTAAAGGCATAATATTAAACAAATAACCTCCTAAAAATAAGATACTTGCAAGTATACAAATAAGGACGATCGACGCATATTCAGCCAAAAAGAAAAAGACGAATATAACCGCCGCGTGTTCTGTCATAAAACCACTAACAAGTTCCGATTCCAAATATGTAGTGCGTGTGTTTAAGCTCATTCACTGACTTATAGACTATTTATTCTTTACTTTAAAACGATATGTTTTGTTATAAATAAGGCCTGAATTTAAATACTTACCAACCGTTACTTTGGATATATTTAAATGTTTAGCTAGTTCTAGGTTATTCTTAAACTTAGCCATCAGATTGTTATCTAAATCATAAATACCTACCCCCTCAGGGTGTTTACTCATCTTATCGCTAATTCTTTGTCTAGTTAAAGAACTATGTTCTTTACCAAACATTGGATTTAATACTCCAGGTTTACTGATCAGCATCCGTGCTTCAATACTATGTGTTTTACCATACATAGGATGATTAGATTTGTCATCATATCAATTTAACATTTTGAGTTTAGCTTCGTCTGTGTGTTTATACCCAGCTGAACTAGTAGCTGTCTGCATAAAATTGTACAAACGGTCAAAAGGATACTTTTGAATATAACTTGTTTCTAAGTCAGTCAGAGCTTTATGACTGGTTACTTTACTGTCATATGTAAAATACTCTAATACACCATAATTAAATTTTTCTAAACCATATTTTAGTATAGCATTTTGTAAGGCTATATTAGATTTTCTATTAGAAAGATGTTCGACTAGTCTTATATACAAATCTTTAGCACTACCTATATATAGTTTACCATTAACAGTATTTATGAAGCAATAAACACCACCTTGGTGTTTCAATACTTCACGATAAGATAAAACTACAAGGTTGTCCCCTAAACAATTAAAAACTCTAATTGGTGTAGGTAAAGGTAAAAAGGATGGTGAAGATGAATTAGACGAAGTAGAGTAACTTATTTTAGGGGTGCTATTTATAAATCTGAATCTCTTCATACTGGAACGGAGCAATAACTCCGATTCCAGATATTTTATCTATTCTTACATTTACATGTAAGCTTGGACTATATAATATTAAGCTGATATAGATCAGTGTAATGATCGCGTATAGTCTCTGAAGATCCTACTAAGATGATAAAAAATTTTAACTTAGACATCTTATAGTTTCCTGCTGATTGTCCTATTTTATTTGGGATTTTCCAGCATATAACGATCTTTTACGAGGCCAAATCGGTTTTGGTTAGTTTATAGCCTCGGCTAAATCAAAAGGAGGTCTATTAGTTTCTGCTATAGATCCTATAAAGAATATGATAAATATTGGTAATAAGGGTACTATGAATCATATAGCTCTTTGAGCTTCTATATTAACAGTAAGATTTAAACTACCTGTTAACATTATTACAAGTAATATAGCAGAACTTAAAATTAATTCATAACTTATTAACTGTGCTGTACTTCTAAGTGAACCCAGGAAAGCATATTTACTATTCGCACTTCACCCAGCCAATAGTATACCGTAGGTAGATAAAGAAGAAACGGCTAACATATAAAGTATACCCAGGTTAATGTCACTTAAAGCTAAACCGGGACCATACATAAAAAAAAATTTTGCATACTATAAATTTACTTACTCCTCCCCTATTCATTCCCCCTTTAACTTCTCTTATTTTAATAGCACCTTCTTATAACTTATGATCTCCTTTTTTTACCATTTCCGAAACTAAACATCAATCATTGAAATCTAAAGATTTAACACCTAATATCGGACTATTAATAAAGAAAGGTATAATTATTTCATTAACATCAGAAAATTTTGTAACTTTAAAATCTATTGTATTTTCTTGTTTTCTTATATAACAATATCCACAATTAAAATATTCTTTAATTGCAGTTAATAATACCTCATCTTTTTCATGCTGAGTAATTTTAAATAATAGAGATTTAAAGATACCTTTGTCTAAGGAAATAGATAAATTACCCTCACCACTTGTAAATCTTGCTATTCAATCTGAATGAGGGATTACACAGGTTTCTTTTAAAGGACGGGAAACTGGAATAGTTTCAGGGAACATTAACTGTAATTCTTTGGATAAACCATAATTTAAGGTTGCTCTTATGTTTACAATCTTTTGTAAACCTTCTAAAGTAATATGTTCTTTCAATTGCATAATAGATACAATTTGCTTAAATAATAAATAATCTCCTCTTTTTCGATAAATTAAAGGATATTTATCAAAAAATTTAACTAATTCTATTAGCTCATTTAATTTTCTTACTCTAAAGGCACAAGAAGATTGGTTACTACTTCTAATTCCTATTCCACCTAAACTATGTTGAATACCTAATAAAATAGGAAAATATCTAACATGTAGTTTAATTTGAAAATTTAGTTGAACTTCTCAACCTAATTTATAATAGGAACTTTTTAAGACACTACAAGAAAAACAACCTTCGGCATCGCTAAACCCTGTGATAAATCAAGGATCAATATGTAAATCGTCAATCTTATGTTTATTATCACTTAATGTAACATAATAACGACGAGTATTTACATTTAAAGAATTAGAACCATTTAACGGTCAATCGTCGAAATTTTTACTATATAAATTTTTTTACCATAGCTTATTTCTAAGCTCATTAGAATACATCTTAAATATAATACAAAAATTATGTAAATATCTATAGCCGTTTACTCGTTGCTCTTTTACAGTTGCAGTATAAGATCTTACAACTAATTTAGATCCGCGATCATCCATTACTCTTTAGAGTATCTTATTTATTATGACCATACATGAGTAATTAATTCATCCACTTTTAACCTTTCGATTAAAGCTTGGTAAAATAAGCTTTAGGACCTCCCCGGAGTTTGACTATATTACCCTATAATCCTAAGGTACAACAAGATAACCTAGTAATGAAAATATAAGAGTTATTATAGGACCCAGAAAAAATAAAGCCAAATTAGCTTGTGTAGGTGAAACATATTCTTTTAAAAGAAGTTTTAAGGCATCCGCAAATGCTTGAAGTAATCCATAGTAACCAACGGCGTTAGGACCTAATCTTCTTTGCATACTAGCCATAGTTTTCCTTTCGGCTACTGTAACATAAGCTACAGTTAATAAAACAGGTACAGTGACTAATAGAACTTCAATTACTGAAATTAAAGTAG
>Ga0233341_1000014_pt1 | contig 24050 bp, 21 predicted proteins | sample GEONDECOMP247_FD_180672 | JGI IMG/M metagenome (GOLD analysis project Ga0233341, IMG submission 180672) | Leaf litter microbial communities from Shasta-Trinity National Forest, California, United States - GEON-DECOMP-247 | ecosystem: Environmental > Terrestrial > Plant litter > Unclassified...
TCAGGCATTTTAATATCGAGGAAAATGAGATCTACAGGATTCTTCTGTAAATAAGCGATGGCCTCAAATGCATTGGTAAACACAGCTTCCAATGTCATAAAAGGAACTTTGGAAGCATGTGACTTCACTATATCCAAAGCTATGGGTTCATCGTCTATCGCTATCGCAATCATTTTAATTCAGGTTCAGCGTTAAATGTACGAAAAACTCTTTTGCACTTTCTCTAATCAACAATTCATGTTTTTTAGGATAGAGTAAATTTAAACGCTGTTTCACATTAGGCAGGCCTATACCGCTGTTCAGCTTTTCAGGATCTCCGTCTGCCTTTAGATGGATACTATTATGCACATCAAAATAGAGTACATTTCCTTTGGTCTGCAGGGTGATTTTTATATGTGAAGGAGATTGCAGGCTGATCCCATGTTTAAAAGCATTTTCTACAAAGGGAATTAATAACATGGGGGTAATTTGAAGTGCGGTAAAGTTCTCTTCAATTTCTGTATTGATCGCAATATCTACGGAAAGAGATGTTCTCAATTTCTGCAGTTCGATATAATTGTTCAGGTAATCTATATCCCTGCTCAAAGAAATTTTGTCCTGCATATTTTCCTGGAGCATAAAGCGCATCATATCTCCCAATTTTTGTATACCCTCTCCTGTACGTTCTGCTTTTTCCTGCAAAGCAGTACCGTAAAGTGTATTTAAGGCATTGAATAAAAAATGAGGATTGATCTGGGATTTTAAGAAACCCAGACTGGCATCAGATTTACCCAGTTCTTTTTTAAGTGACGATATCTGTTCATCGGTTTCATTTCTTTTTTTATAGATATACCAGGCCAGGGGTGCACTGATTCCTAGCTGTGCACCGATATGAAAACACATTACCACAGGTATAAAGTCTCTCTGATAGCTCAGCAGGGCACCAATAATACAGATTGGAACAGTAATTATTGCAGCGATAAGAAATACTTGTCCATAGTAATAACGAAAAGGCTTTGGCCGCTGCATAGCCAGTGGAATAAGATAATATAGCGAATAAATAACCAATAATGTACAAGAGGTAACCACTAATGTCCAGCAGAGAACAACATCAAATCCAGCGCCTGTAATCACCCATATTAATGTTCCCACAAACCAAAATGCTGCGCCAAATGCAAGTTCTACTTTCATCTGGTGGTTACTTTCCTGTTCTTTATTTTCTATCAGGTAAATAATCAATTGTTTAAGTGCTACATAGATGGCTATCAATAATATTAGCCAGGCAGCAGTAGTAAAGCCATTAAAGAAAATACGGTTGTAAGCATCCTGTATATCTTCATATTGTACCAGTATAAAGGCTTTGCTATAAGTTTTACTTATACTGATCACCAACCCGGAACATAAAAATACAGTGAGCAATATAAATAAGTTGAGCCCGGCATTTACCTTTTTATATAGGGGCGGTAAACAGCAAAAATTGAGCAGCAGAAAACTAAAGTAGAAAATAGAATAGCGGAATAACTCCGGAAGGAAATAACTGGAGAAATAGCTGAAGTTTATCTGAGCAGTTTTAAATTCATAAGGAATGTTATCATTGGCGCCAGATGCATTTGTCAGTAACATCAGTAGCGCCAGGCCATAGATAAAGCTGACTGCCCAAAGTTCTATTTTGCTAATATCTTTTATATTCATTTTGCAGGATTAAATGTATGATGTTTCTTTTTGATACAATAGTACAAAGGGTTTTTATTTGACCTGATAAAATGTGATGAATGATCAAATAAATGTGACGAATGAGGAAATAAAAGTAGCTATGGGCTTTAACAGTTATAAATGATAGTTTACGGCATCCCGAATTGCAATACAGTAAAAAAAGCCAGAACCTGGCTAACAGCTAACGGCTTTGAATATGAATTTCATGATTTTAAGAAACAAGGTATCACTGCCGAAAAGCTAAATCAATGGTGTGCAGCTTTTGGCTGGGAGAGTATTTTAAATAAGAAAGGCACTACCTGGAAAAAATTGACACCTGAACAACAAAGCGAAGTGAAAGATCAGAAAAGCGCAATAGCCGTCCTGCTGGAATATACCAGTGCCATCAAGCGTCCTATTGTAGAGGTAGACGGAAAGGCTGTACTCCTTAGTTTTGATGAGGAAAAGTACATTAAATTGCTGAATAACTAAACTATTAAGGTTAATTTTTGTTAAAATTAGTAACTGCAATACCAAACTAAATTATATTTGGAGTTTGCGATTGTGCAAGCTTCATCACCACTAAATAAATACATTCCAAATGAAAGCGCTTCAGAGATTTATTGTAATTTTTTTACTCTCTATACCTATTTACACATTTGCCCAGACCGGAATTACTGGTGGAGTTTTTGATTATGAAAATAAGAATTTTCCACTTCAAAAGGTTAATGTAAGAAACCTGAATAACAATAAAGTAGTGTTAACGGGTGCTGCAGGACAATTTAATATCCAGGCCAATAAGGGCGACTTGCTTGAATTTTCTTTGCCGGGCTACAATACCGATACACTTTACCTCACAAACCTTCAATCTAAGACAATTTATCTTCCTTCTCAATCTACAGCCCTTAAGCAGGTAGATGTTAAAGGAGCTAAGATTTCTGAAGATTTGAACCTCAGAGATCCAAATGCACATGATTCAAAACGTGTAACTGGTATCCCTCCAACAGGCAATAATAGTCGTGCTGGTGGAATTGGGCTTTCTTTTGGTGGTGGTGACGGCAAGCGCCAAAGGGCTAAAGTAAAAGCACTGGATGAAAGAGAAGGTTATGAGACAGAGATCAACAGGAACTTTAGTGCGGAACATATTACTGATCTGATCAAGATAAAAGGGCAGGAGTTAAAAGATTTTATGAATATGTACAGACCTTCTGTAGCTAAAGTAAAAAATGATGCTCCTTTCAATTACGATTACTATATTGCACAAGCTTACCAAACCTGGTTAAAGTTACCTCCTGAAGGACGAAAATTAACTCCGGTTCCTAAAGGAAAAGACAGCAATTAAAGCCGAGACAACATATAACCTTAATAGAATGAATAACTATCTCATTCAGAAAACACTCCTTTTTGTAGTGTTTTTTGCTTTTAGCACCAGTATCCAGGCGCAGGAAACAACTCCTGCCGTTAGTAATTATGATCAGCATGCTGCTTTTAGTCCGCTATTCTACACGCAAAATGGAAATGAATTCCGTTCTGCCAGTGGATATCCGGGGCCTAAATATTGGCAAAACAAAGCTGATTATACGATTTCAGCCAATCTTAATGATCAGACCAATACTGTTACAGGTACAGTAACCATAACTTATAAAAACAATAGTCCGGATCAATTACCTTATTTGTGGCTTCAGCTGGATCAAAACCTTTTTGATGAACACTCCAGAGGAAGCTCACTGATCAAAGCCGGAAGCCGTTATGGTGCCCGTGGTGAAAAGATAAACGGTGGATATAAAATTACCGGTCTTACGGTTTCTAAAAAAGCTGTTCCAGTTAAATTCACTTCTATTACTGAAGATACCCGGATGCAGATCCGTTTGGATCAGCCTTTAGGAGCAAATGGCGACCTGATCACTGTAAAAATGAATTTTTCTTTTGTCGTTCCTATCAATGGATCGGATAGAATGGGCCATTTGACTACCAAAAATGGAGAGATCTTTACCATAGCGCAATGGTTCCCCAGATTATGTGTATACGATGATGTACTGGGCTGGAATACGCTGCCTTATTGGGGAGCAGGAGAGTTCTATTGTGAATATGGTGATGTAAATTATTCAGTTACTGCTCCGGCTAACCATATCGTAATGGGTTCTGGCGAATTGTTAAATCCACAGGAGGTATTTACCCCAGAGCAGTTAAAAAGATGGAATGCAGCTAAATTGAGTGATAAAACTATTGCTATACGCAGCGAAAGCGAAGTGAATGATCCAAAATCACGTCCTGCAAAAGATAAACTGACCTGGAAATTTAGAATGTTTAATACCAGAGACGTAGCCTGGGCTTCTTCTAAAGCATTCGTTTTAGATGCAGCGAAGATTAACTTGCCAAGTGGCAAAAAATCACTGGCAGTCTCTGCACAACCGGTAGAAAGTAATACTGAAAAAGGATATGCAAGAGGTGTAGAATATATTAAAGGTGCCATTGAACATTATTCAGGAAAATGGTTTGAATTCCCTTATCCAATGGCTGTTAACATTGCCTCTAACGTAAGCGGTATGGAATACCCGGGTATAGTTTTCTGCGGCTGGAAAGCAACAGGATCTTCTGTATTTGGCGTAATAGATCACGAATTTGGCCATACCTGGTTTCCTATGATCGTTGGCAGCAACGAACGTAAATATGGCTGGATGGATGAAGGTTTTAATACATTCATCAATACTTTATCCGGCGAAGCTTTCAACCATGGTGAGTTTAAGCCGGCAAAGCCTATGGATACACATGCTATGGCTAAGTATTTGGCTAAACCTGATGGCGAATATATTTTGCTAAGCCCTGATGCGATGGGAGAAAAAAATATAGGTGTTAATTTGTATTTTAAACCAAGTTTAGGCTTAACTCTTCTTAGGGAACAGATATTAGGTCCTGATCGTTTTGACTATGCATTTAAAATGTATATCAAAGAATGGTCTTTTAAACACCCTACACCATTTGATTTCTTCCGCTCCATAGAGAATGGTGCCGGTGAAGATCTTTCCTGGTTCTGGAGAGGCTGGTTTCTGGAGAACTGGAAAATGGATCAGGCCATTACGAGTGTAACGCCTTCTAAAAAGGATGGTCAGATTGAAGGTTACCAGATTCTGATCTCTAACCTTGGCGAAATGCCTATGCCGATCATTCTGCAGGTTACTACCAAAAGCGGTAAAACAGAAAAGATTAAAATTGGTGTGGATGTTTGGATGAGGAACAAAACATGGACGGTAGATTATCCTACTACAGAAGAATTAAGTTCAGTGGTGATTGATCCTGAGAATGTTTTACCTGATGTAGATGCTACAAATAATACCTGGACAAAATAAGTAAAGACTTTTTAATTATAAAAAGGGCTGTTACATTGTGTGCAGCCCTTTTTCACTACATAAGAAGCAACTATTCTTTATGGAGTTTTTTAATCAGCTCAACTTTATCTTTACGATAAGGTGTGCCATCCGGATTAAATATCTCGTGAAACCAATACATTTCCGTCTGCATCAATATATCCATATTTGAGCAAAGTAGAGTAATTACAATCGATAATCAGGTTTACCTGATCTGTTGTGAGCTCATTCCTCCATCCACCTGTTTTTCCTGACCTAAAGAAATTATCTCCATGAGGTTTTTCCCTGAATTTTACTGTTTTTTCCTGCTCTTGCAATACGCTGATACTTGTTTTTTCAATAGCTGATTCTATTTCCCCGGCACTGTAAGTAAACTCTAAATAATTCGCAAGCTTTGAAAATTCATTCAGGCTATCATGTAACAGATCTTCATATTTAAGGATCAGTATATTGTTTCGATGAACGTTCGTCCAGCTTTCTACATGATAGCTCCAGGTTCCTAAATATTGACTGATCTGTGTATTCAGTTTAGTTTTCCTGCCGGCTAAATGGTGCTGATCACTACAAATTAGTCTTAGGGCTTTATCAATAGTGCTTCCGTTATGATTTGCCAGTGAGGCTGCCATATCGAAAGGATTCCGCATCACATAAACTACACCCCTGGTAATCGCAGGTGTAAATAAAACATTTCCTTCTAAAGTACAGGCATCATGGACTTTACAAAAAACGGTTTCCCGTTCCTTATGTGTGTTTATCCATTTACCATATAATTTTGTGCGGTAAGGCAAGAGGTCATGTTGTGGAATCTGGGAAGAATAAATACCTAGCCCTTCATCAATCACATTTCGATTGGAGATGATGCCATCTGTTTTGATGTTGTTAATATTAATATCCTCTTCTCCGGTAAGGGCAGTATAAAAAAGTCTGACCCAAGTATTACCAGATTTTGGATAGGATGCCAGCCAGATTGCCTTTGCCTCTTTATTCAGCATTTGAAGTGATTGTATGTATTAAAGAGTGTGCCAGAGTTTTAAGTTCAATACTCCGGTTGTTTTTGAAAAGCCTCATTTTTAACTGGGGAGCTATAGCCATCAGTTGCTGATAACATGTATTTCCATTTCTCAGTGTGTTCGCCATCCAGGGATGATACAAATTTGCTCTCATGGCTGTAACCCTGTCCTTCCCTTTTAATAGGAGAGCATTATCTTCCTGTATTTCTTGGGCAAGTATCACCATTTCACTTACCTCTATAGGTTGGGTAGAAGAAGGATTGATTAAGGGGATTAAATACTTTTCCATATCACTGCGCAGTTTCACCGCAGTATTTTCATTGATGTTTAATTTAAGCAGTGTATCCTTCCAGATCATTAATCTTTGGAAACCCGGATAGAGCATTGCTTTACCATCCAATAGTTTTACATTACAAAGGTCATCTGCGATTATTGTATAACCCTGTTGGTTGAGGGCAGCCAGCAAAGAAGATTTTCCTGCTGCTGATGGTCCGGAGATAATTATTGCTTTATCATCTTTTACAAAAGCTCCACCGTGAATAGGGATAAATCCCTTCATATAACTTAATGCGCCAATTATGGCAGTAAGAACGTACTTAGTTACTTCCTCTGGGGCTGCTTCTTTTTGAGGTTGAATAGTGATTTTATTACCATTCTTTACAAAATAGCGGGCAATAAGAGGGATGGTTAAGAGATACTCGTTTTCATTTGCCTCTACTAAAGGAAAATTGACGGCACTGTATTCCAGATGTCGGGGAACATCTGCATAGGAGAGTTCCACTTCAGGTAAATGAGGACTTTTTTCTAATTCTGGAAAATGAATATCAGTAGCGATCGTAATACCACTAATCAGGTAATGATAGCGCATGAGTTTAGGATTCGGATTACCCGGATATCATATTTTTTAAAATGATGTTGTTTTAGGCGATAGTTAATTTAAGAAACATAAAATGAATAAGTAGATCCTAAGCCTTCTCTGTGTCGTGGATTAATTCCATTTTCCGTTTTTTCTACTACTTCATCAATCAACTTTGGCGCAAGCCATTCTCTTTTTTCAGTATTATTTTCCACTTTAGCGTTGTTTTCTGAGTAGTGATTTGCCATTTTTAAAAGCGTTAATTATACGTATAAACATAATAAATATCCTTCAATACTTCACAATATTATTTATTATTTCAAAAATATGTAAACATCTTCTTTTACTAATTAAAAAGGAATTGATTCATGATTTTTCTCCAGCCATCTTAATACTTCCAGAGAAGGTAATTTATATTTTGATCTTTCTTTTCTGGAAGCCCCTTCTGGCAATTTATCCCTTTCTGCTGCAAGCTCCAGCCTTTTCATCACTTCGTCTGTTTTAATCAGTGGGTAATTTTTCGGCAGTTTTGCTAAACTAGCCTTCAAAATATCTGTGTACTGGCCTCTGTGATCACTTAACTTAAAGAAAGGTGCAAGGCTGCCATATTTACTATCCCTCTCCAGGATTAATGGTGGCAAATAATCTTTCAATGCCTTGCGGAAAGCAGTACGTGCCAGCGTGCCCTCATACTTTAAATAGTGAGGCATAGAAAGGTAATACTGCGTTAGCCTGATATCTGCCATAGGGAACCTTGGTTCCGTTTTAAAATGGAGGCCATAACGCACTTCACTCTCCATCCGCAGGCTGGTATGCTGTTGCAATATCCTGTATTTTTGGAAATGGCGGTAGCTTTTAAATTGCTCGGCAAAATTAGGGTCGTCCCATACAAAAGCCGTACGCTGCACTAAGTATTTTTTTGGGATATTGAAGAGTTCTAAAGCTGTCTTTCCGTCGATACCAAACTGCCCAAAAGCTGTTTTTAACTGGTGGATAGCTTTTCTTAATCCAAAAGGCATCAATGGCTGTAGTTTGCTAAAGCCCGGATATTTTTTCTCTGCCAGCAGGTATTTGAAGTATTGTTTCTGATCCAGGTAATCCAGAAAGTAATACTTGCCCCGGTAAGTAACCAGTTCATCACCCGGGAAACCGGATAAAATGGTGCGAATATTATTTTCTGAAGCCGCATTTTTTAAGGGCATTAACCAGGACGGGTTCCAGTATTGCGGACCATCGTTTATTTTTAAGGCAAAATCTACTCCTTCCAGTGGGTCACTAAATGATTCTTTGGTTAGATAGATTGGATTTTTGATCTGGTTAAAGGTATTTACGGCATCAATATAAGGGCGTTCGTCCAGTTTGGTAATCTCCGGATCGGTAACCCCATCAGGAAGGGTGTTGGATAAAGTGATCAATTCCCTGCCATCAGCTCTCATTAGTCTAGCCGCCACGCCGGTAATGGCAGAAGAGTCCATACCGCCACTCAGCTGTGCACCTATATTAAACTGCGACCGTGTGCGGCAGTTAACAGCGGTTGTAAAGTGTTCCAGAAAGCCCTCATAGTAATCTTCCCGGCGGTTAAATTGCAGCTCCGTTTCTGCATCAGGAACCCAGTAGGTTGTGAGTTTACGTTCGCCACTGGCATTGATGCGCATCGATTGCGCAGGTTTAAGTTTCCTGATATGCTGGTAGATCGTGGTATCAACTGCCTGACTAGGTGGTGTAAAAAGTTGATTGTAGAAGTATTGCAGGTCTATCGATTGATCTATGTTTGATATGGCTAATATTCCTTTGATCTCACTTGCAAAAGCAAAAATCCTGGCATCCTGGTAATAGAAAAATGGACGTACCCCCATCTGATCGCGCGCGCAGAATAGTTTTTGCTCCCGCTGGTCCCAAATGGCAAAGGCGAAATCACCTATCAGATGCTGCACACAATCTTCGCCATATTTCTGGTAAGCTGCTAAGATCAGTTGGCTATCTGCAACAGTCTCTTTTTTTACCGTGCTAATGCCCAATTTTGAAAACAGTTCCCCGCGGTTATCAATCCGTGCATCTGCGGTAATTGTTAACTGGCTGTCACTATGGTAAAAAGGCAACTTTTCTGTTAATGATTCTGGCGTATTGTAAAACATCAAGTGGCCAAGGCCAACCTGATGTTCTGCCCATAAACCAGTATCATCTGCCTGCCAGTGGTTCATTACTTTTTCTACAGGAAGTAAATCAGCAGTAGTAACCGGCTGTTTGTTTAAATTTAACTGTCCGAAGATCGAACTCATGGTCTTTAATTTAAAATTCGTAATTAAACAGGTTGATATCATTTTCATATACCTGTGCTACCCGCTCCTTTAGCTGCTGGTTATAATAACTCTGGTAACCGGCATGGGGACTGGAGTTTCTATGGTCCAGCTCCGGGGCAGGTAAGCTTAGCCGGTCGCAGATCAGGTTAAAATCTGCCTGCATAGTCTCGGTCTTACCAATAAAATCCATGGCATTGCAGCCATTTGCATCCTGTACAAAAGACGCCTGACTGCTATAAAATAACGATGGTGAAGGATGGTGCTTATCCAATACTTCATTCATAAAAGAAACCTGCGAGGTATTGCGGTCTAAATTCCTGTTCCTGTAAAAAACAGTAGATATAAATTTATCCCATGGGTTCCTTACAAAACAAAACTTGAAATAGCTGTTCCAAATCTCTTCAGACAGAAGAGGCTGTATATCCTGCACGGAAAAATGACCATCGGTACGGTTGTTGAAAGCTGCGATCTGCAATCTCGACTGCTTAAATAAATTCACTTGCTCCTCATCTTCCTTTCCCAGCAGGGGTCTGAGTGCAAAACGCACAGAATGTGTACCCGTTTTTGGGATGGCAAAAAAGATGAACTTATGCTGATGGGAAATGATCATAACTAATTAAATATCAGAACCGGGGACAGTATTGATTTCGGCATCCAGGTATTCAAAGATCAAATGGATGCGAGCAGTGCCACCATCGTTTCTGGCTCCGTGTAATGCCCCATTATTTACCTCATAAGATTTACCCTTTTCAAAATGATAAGTTTCTCCGTCTACAAAAAACAAAGCTTTATCACTGGTCACCACAGGAACATGAATTTTATGTGCTATCCAACCCCTGGTTTTACCATCTATGTGCTCCGGAATAACAGTGCCAGGGTGCATTTTGGCCAGCATTACCCGGGGGAAATAACCTTTTTTATAACCAATGGGCTCTACCACAGTTCTCATAATAGGCAGCAATAGAGCTTTAAATTGTGTCCATAAAGGCAGATCAATATATTCTACCGGGTCTTTTTTCTTATCAGACCAGCGAAAGTTGATGTGCTGTACCTGTGATAAAGAAAGATTCTTATTACCATTGAGTGCATAATCAGATTCATTGTCCCAATGTTTGATGAGCTGAGGGAGTATCTGTACCAGCGCTAAAGGGTCTGTTTCTCCCAGTTCCCTTACGGCTGGTGTTTTATGGTAATTGGTTTCCATGGTGCATTATACGAATTAATCGGATATTTTATGGAGATCAAAAATAAAATAAACATATTTGAAACCATATGGAATTAGCACCCTCCGCAATGATCAAACGAGGTACAGATCATGTGCATAGTATTGTTGACAATGAACTGGTGATGATGAATGTCAACACAGGTCTCTATGTAACCCTGAATGAAACCGGAAAGTTTATCTGGGAGTTGCTGGAAAACCCTTTACAAGTACATCAGTTAGAGGGATCCTTGATGGAAACATTTACAGTAACGCCGGAGACTTTTGAAAAAGAAGTTATCCCTTTTCTTTTTCAAATGATCGAGCGCAAGATTATCATTGCCAGCTAAATTATCTTCAACATGAATTACCTGTACAGGTTGTCTGGCTACATCGTTGAAACCAATGTTTTTCTTCCGGAATTAGTTCCTGTTTCCGGTAAATCTGATTACCGGGTGATGGTAAGAGAACAAATACCGGAAAGCATACCTGTCTCAGCACTGCAGGCCACTTTTTATGCCAGTGAAACACAGAACATGTTTTGTGTATACAGGAAATCAATGGGCTTAGTAGCAGTATGGGACAATCACCTGGTAGAATATATTCCTCCTTCTTTTTTTACTGCAGATGAGATTAGAATGAGTCTGTTGGGCCCTGTATTTATGATCACTGCCTCAGTGCTGGGTGATGTAGTGCTGCATGCGGCTTGTGTGATCATTAACAAAGAAGCAGTTTTATTTTGCGGCAAACCGGGGTCAGGTAAATCCAGTCTGGCAGCTTGGTTTTATGCCAAAGGTTACCCCTTATTATCTGATGATGTGAGTATCGTACAGCTTAATACTTCTGGAAAACCAATTGTTTATCCTTCCGTTCCCAGGATAAAACTATCGGCCGATGCCCTTGAAAAGATGGGGCAATCCTCACTTGGCCTTGATCTGGTATCCTTAAAAAAGCCTAAATATGGAATACCTGTTAAAAATCCTGTACTGCAGCAAAATTATCCGATATCGGCAATCGTCTTTCCCGCCTTTGACAAGGCGGAACTTGCAATTTGCCGGCTGGAACCCATAAAGGACCTCAAAGGAAAAAAAGAATTGTCCCTGCACCTTTACCGCAAAGGCATTGCCGCCCAGCTTCCTTTTCATGTTTCCAGGAAAAAGATAACCTTCGCCCTGATTAGCCAGGTGCCGATGTACACTTTTTACCGTCCTTTTGATGAAACTGGCATGAACAGTACTTTTGAATTTATAGAAAAGGAACTGCTTAGCCGTAGTAGTTAACCACCTTAAATTTTTTGTGTCCTCTGGCACCTGTCAGCATGACTTCGCCAGCTTTTAACCAGGCATGTGAAATGAGCTTATGATTCTCTGGCTGAGTGAATACACCCAGGTAAAGCGTAGTTTGAACGCCTCTCTTTTTAAGTAATTGCTTGCAAATGATAGCCTGTACCAAACACTTGCTTCTCCATGGAGTATGGTTGCATACGGATTCTACAATGTCCTGCAAGTGTTTTGCCAGCTTTATCTCTTCACTGTTAGGCTCTCGTGTTGCGATTTCCTGCAGCTTCCCCAAGCGGTGACGGTAGGTTTTGAAAGGAAGGAAAAAGATCATAAACCGAATCGCCATCGACCAGATCAATACATAAACAACCGTCCGCTTGTCGGCGAAAGAGGCCAGCAGGAACTTTTGACTAAAGTTTTTTATAAAAGATCTATTCATTACTATTTACCAATTTACGATCTGCCTTGATTGCCAACTTGTTTTTATAGCGCTGTGAAACAGCAATAGCGATATGATAAAATCCTAAAAATAGCATCGGACTAAAAGCTACCATCTTATATTTTAGCCTAAAGGATAATGTAGGGGCTCTGTTAAAATCCTTTTTGAGTGTGCTCAAGATCTCCGCGTATTTTTCTTGTCCTATACCAAAACACTTACGCCAGATATAAACCCCTTCTGCATAGCTATACACTTCAGCAGCAGCAGAGTCGCCCCATCTATTGATCAGCACGTCCTTAAAATCGTAACTCACCAAATGGCGCGAAGACATCCGGGTCTCCGGGTGCAGGTGAATCAGGGTTAGTGGCTCTGGGATAGATTTTACTTTTAAATCCAGCTCAATCACTTTTCTGCACAGGTCATAATCCTCCATGCGACTTTGCTGCTCATTAAAGCAAAGCTGATGTGCTTCAAAAATCTCCCTGTTGATCATGATAGAAGAGCAAGACATCATCATCAGTTTTTCCTGGTGCAATTGTTTGCTATACTGGTAATAGCGGTACATTTTGAAAGGATAAGGATATACTTTTGAATAGGCTGCACAGTATAATAACGCTAGTGACGGGTCGGCCATCATCTTCTCCATTCTTAAGCTGATACTGTCTTTTAGCAGCTCATCATCATCATCTAAAAAGATGATGTATTTCCCTTTGGTTACCGCCATGCCATCGTTTCGTGCCCCGGAAGCAAAAGCCTTTTCACTATGCAAATAGATCCAGCTAATATGCGGGTATCGCTGTTCAAAAAAGGCTACAGTGTCCTTTACCTGATTGCTGATCACCGGATCATTATTGTTGTCTATAATGCAGACTTCAAAACCTGCACAATTTTGCACTGCGACAGACGCTATTGCATTTTTAAGCAAATGAGGCCGGTTTTTAGTAGGAATAATGACAGATAAAATAATATGACCGGGGCCACTCATATGTGTTGTGTTTAATTATCTTTGGCGCTATAATACCTGCGAATATAACATATTGGTATATCTATAGAAATTGATTGCCAGATTTTTTAAAGACCTGCATAAGATTATCTTTTATCAAACAATACCATCTTATGCAAGTTTCATTACCAATGAAAATAAAATAACCTCTTATCCATGTTAAATACGGATCAACTAAAGAAAATTTATGGCAATGAGCAGGTCTTGCTGGTACTTTTTTCCCGGCTGTATTTTTCGCCGAAGCAAAAGACTGAAGTGGAAGAATTTATAGCAAAAGAGCAGATCGACTGGAACCTCTTGCTGAAAATTACAATAGCGCATAGTATCCGCTCGTTTATCTTTTATGTGGTCAATAAGTATGAGTTAAGAGTAGAAACCAGCTTTGAGGAGCAACTTAAAAAGCGGTATCAGGGCAATTTACTAAAGAACTTCAGGCAGCTTAAAAGTGCGATCACCCTGATCAGCGATTTCAAAAACAAGGGGATTGTGCTGATTCCTTATAAGGGGGCAATTTTTTCGCAGTCTTATTATGACGATATTGCGATCAGGGAAAGTTCTGATATAGATTTTCTGATCCCAAAAGAGAAGCTGAGTGAGATTGAGGATCATTTTATCGCAGAAGGTTATCGTCCTTTAACGGCCGTGCCGCGTGCTTACCTGCGTTATTATCGTAAGTTTTTTAAAGACATTGTTTACCAGAAACAGGTAAGAGGTGCAGCCAGTATAGAAATGCACTGGCGGCTGATGGAAAGGTTTTCGGGAAACTACCCCGCCTATCCGTTTTTTGCACCACACCTTCAGCCTTACCAGATCGGGGGACTTGGTATAGAAAAGTTGTCGCCCACTTATGATTTCCTTGCTGTAGCCTCTAACCATTTTGTGAAAGACATGGGCATCAAGTTTAAATACCTGATTGATATGGCCTGCCTGATCAAAAAGGAGCAGTCAACACTGGATAGTGAAGTTATCTTCTCCTGCGCTAAGCGCTTTGGCTTTGAAAAGAAAATGAATGTGGGTCTGGAACTGGTGAAGCAATTTTTAGGGGTAGAACTGATAAACAAGCAGGAAGAAGTTTTATCAGCAGAAATTTTAAAAACTCCGCTGCAATATCCTATTCATCTACCACGGTTGTATATCAATGAGCCTAAGTTTATCAGGCGTTCTCTGCAATTACAGGATAATTTTCTCCGCCGTATCCAATTTATAAGCCGTTGTTCGTTATATGTTTTTCTGCCTACCTATGCTGATATTATTAAGTTTAAGCTGCCGGTATACTATCTTCCGCTCTTTATTGTCATGCGTCCGTTCAGGCTGTGTTATCAGATGATCAGACCAGCTCAGGATAACAGTAAGAAAATTGATAATTGCTGATCAGTTCGGCGTCTCCTTATAATTTTTGAGTTTCATAGAGCTTTTTAAATTGCCCTTCTTCTTTGATCAGCTGCTCAAAATTACCTTCCTGATCCATATGTCCATCCTTTAGCACATAAATATAATCTGCCATTTTAAGGTTGTATAAACGATGGGTAATCAGGATCACCATTTTATCTTTCATTTGTGTCTTGATATTCTTAAACACCCCAGCCTCTGCTCCGGCATCCAGGGCACTGGTAGGCTCGTCGAGTATTATCAGGCTCGCTTTCCTATAAAATGCCCGGGAGATGGCCAGCTTTTGCCACTGACCGCCGCTCAGCTGCTCACTTCCTTTAAATAACCTTCCCATTCGTGTTTTATACCCCTTGCTAAGGTGCTGGATAAAAGAATGGGCTCCGGATAATTGAGCGGAAGTAATAATATCACCGTCATTTTTATCTGCCCTGAAATCTCCAATAGTAATATTTTCTTCTACACTGAGGAAGTATTTTTCGAAATCCTGGAACAGGAATACTGTTTCTTCGCGGAAGGATGGGATATCAATATCTGCAATATGCTGATCGCCTATTTTAATATCTCCTGTCTTTGTTTCATACAGGCGGGCCAGCAGCTTAACCAGTGTTGATTTGCCCGAACCATTTTCTCCAACGATGGCGATGATGCTGGAGGGGGGGCAGTGGAGAGAAATGTTGTGGAGTACCTCTTTTTGCATACCCGGATAACTAAAAGAAAGGTTGCTCACGGTAAGCCCTCTTTTCAAAGGAGGAAAAGGCAGTTGAAGGTTTTGCTGATCTGAGGTGTTCAAATCCAAAAAGGCAAAGAGGTCTTTTAAAAAGATCCTTTGCTGAAAAAGCTGAACTAAGGCTTGTAAGAAACCTTTGGAGGTACTTTGCAAGCGCTGGAAACCCTGTAAATAAACCACAAAGGCACCCACAGTAATTACCTTTTGCCAGGTATAATTTGCTAAGAGTCCAAAAACAATCGTCATGGCAATAATTTCTCCGGTCTCGGCAAGGAGGCTATAGATGGTCAGCTTTCGGTTCAGCATTATTTTTTCTGTCTGGATGAGGTGACGGATCTGCTTAAACTGTGCAATAAAGTAATCGCCGAAGCCAAATACCCTTACTTCTTTGGCAGAATTAATACCTGTTAACGTTTGATGAATATAATTGGCTTCCCGCTCCTGGTGCACAAATTTCCGTTCCAGTTTAAGCAGGGCAAAGCCAGAATACCATTTGATGATTGCCAGAGGGATAGATAAGGCGATAAAAAATAGGGCAAAGTAAGAATGCAGGGTCAGGAAAAGGCCTGCAAGGAATACGAGCGATAAACTATTGAGCAGGATGGCATTGAAATTATTAAGCAATTGGGAAGCTTTATAAATAGCCTGCTGCTGTGCCAGGTGCAGGGTATCATGGTAAGCCGGGTTTTCGTAATAAGCATAATCAACTTTAACGGCTTTTTCCAGTACTTCAGTAGACAGGTAATCAGTCAGTTTATGCTGGTGGGCGGTGCTGATATAACCAGCGTATTGTCCCGCACCTGCCAGCAGCAGTTGTATAACTCCATAGATAATGATCAGTGGTAAGATGGTTTCAAAAGGCTGATTGCCATGAACAACCGCTTCTATCATCAGCTTCATCAGGTATAAAGACAAGATAGGAAGCAGTGCCAGCAAAACCTGTAGCAGAATGTTAAGGGAAGCTATTTTTTTGTCGGCCTTCCAGAGAAGGGAAGAGGCCCTGATCAGATCTTTTGAAAAATAACGGAGGCGATGACTAATGTTCAATAGGTTGGGTTAAAAGATAAAAATAGCATTAAATTGAAAACATGTAATTAAATACGGGAATATCTTTGATACTTTATATTTAGGAAGTTTTTTTTCTGGTAAGAGAAAAATGAATGGTAGTTGTGTTTATCTGGCAGTGCTATTGAAGATAAATTTTATACTTAAATAATTTGTTTTAAGTTATTTAAAAGGGAGACCATATTTTTTGTATTATTGAATCGGAAATTTAATATAATGTATTTCGATAAAAAAATTATAGCCCTCTTTTTTGCCTTTTTTATTTGTTTAACTATTTCAAAGAGTTACGCTCAAAATTTAAGTAATAGGGACTGGAGCCAGGTTCAGGTAGATCAGTTATCTGATGCCGATCTGGCAAAACTTCAAAGTCAGTTACAGGCTAATGGAATGAGTGCAGACCAGGCAGAACAGCTGGCTTTATCGAAAGGAATGTCTGCTACGGAGTTCGCAAAGCTAAAGGCAAAATTTGGGCAATCCTCAGCAAGCGGTACTGCAGGTAATCAGAAACTATCTGCTAACGCACCATTAGAGCGGGAAACGGTAAAGAGCGACTATAAAACTACACCAAAAACAACCACTTCAACCGTTTTTGGTGCCTCTTTTTTTACCACTGAATCTCTATCATTTGAACCTAATTTGCGCATTGCTACCCCATCAAATTATACATTGGGGCCAGATGATCAATTGGTGATCAGTGTATCGGGTTATCAGGAGACGAATATTCAGGCGCAGGTGGGGCCAGAGGGAACGATCGCTATTCCGCAGGTAGGGTCAATCAATGTAAACGGACTTTCTGTAGATCAGGCTACCGCTTTAATCCGTTCCAGACTTTCACAAACGGCCTATCCTTCTTTAAAAAACGGTTCCTCTAAACTGATGATCACCTTAGGAAAGATCAGAAGTATTCATATTACTATAATAGGCGCTGCAAAGCCAGGTAATTATACAGTTTCTTCACTTGCTACGGTATTTAATTCTTTATACCTGTGCGGTGGCCCGGGGGAAATCAATAGCTACCGTGATATAGAGCTGATCCGCAACAATAAAGTTTATCAAAGGATTGATCTATACCAGTTTTTAACCCGTGGAGATCAGCGGGGAAATATACTGTTAAAAGAAAATGACGTGATTAACTTCCCTGTTTATGAAAAGCAGGTTGCCATAAGCGGTTCAGTTAAAAGAGCAGGTACCTTTGAATTAAAAGAAGGGGAGACATTGGAAAACTTGTTATATTTTGCCGGTGGATATTCAGCACTGGCCTATAAAGCCAGTATCAAAGTAAAACAGGTTACTGATATAGAAAGAAAGATAAAAGATATTCCAAAAGCAGAGATCCCCACTTATATTCCTGCCAGCGGAGATGAGTTTAAAGTAGATTCTGTTTCACAGCGTTTTGAAAATGCGGTAATGATCAACGGCGCTGTTTACAGACCGGGCCAGTTTGAGTTAACACCCGGCATTACCATTAGTCAGCTCATTAAAAAAGCCGGAGGTCTGCGCGATAATGTGTTTACAGACCGGGCAATTCTAAGCAGGTCCTATCCAAACGGAATAAAGGAGAATATTACTTTCAATGTAACCAGCGTAATGGAAGGCGGTGCTGCAGACATTCAACTGATTAAAAGGGACTCTATAGTGATCGCAAGTGCTGCTCAGTTTAGAAGCGACTATACGGTGCAGATTAGGGGAGAAGTAAGGAAACCTGGAACTTATCCGTATGGAAATAACCAGTCACTCAAAGATATCTTATTCCTGGGAGGAGGTTTCACAGATGCAGCTTCGGCCTACCATATTGAAATTGGCAGGCGCATAGGTAGCACAGATGGGGATAAAAGCATTGATTCTGTAGCTAAAGTATTTGATTTTAATACCGATAAAGACCTTGCTATAGAACGTGATAAGTTTGTATTACTGCCTTATGATATCATTACCGTTCGCAAAAACCCAACCTATATTGCACAGCAAAAGGTAATGGTTGAAGGTGAAATTAACTTTCCGGGTACCTATACGATCCAGTCAAAAAAAGAACGGATTAGCGATCTGCTAAAACGGGCTGGAGGATTAACCCCTGAAGCTTATCAAAAAGGAATATTTTTAGTGCGAAAAGATTTAGATACAGTTTTAAAAAAACAAACGGTGCAGGATATTCAAAAGAGCATCAGGGATACCAGCTCGAAAGTGATCAGCGACGTAGCAAAAAATAATATCAGAATAGCTGTTGATTATGAACAAGTGTTGAAAAGACCAGGGTCTTTACAGGATTATGTACTGCAGGATGGAGATTCCCTGCGGGTGTCAAAACTAGATCCTTTAGTTAAATTGAGCGGAGAAGTATTGCTGTCAACCAAAACCAGCTTTATCCAGGGCAAAGCCATGCGCTATTATATTTCACAGGCAGGTGGGATTACAGATGACGCCAGACGTTCTAAAATCTATGTAATCTATCCTAACGGGCATATTAACAGGACTAAAAAGAGGTTCTTTGGTATCTTCCATTCTTATCCGAAAATAGATACTGGTGCAGAGATCATTGTTCCCCGAAAAACAGATTCGAATGGATTAACAACTACAGAAACTGTTGGCTTAACATCGGCACTGGCTTCCATAGTATCGCTGATTATCGTGACTATATCTACCTTAAAATAATACTATGCCACCAACCAGCACTCAAAACTTCAGTGAAATTTGGCAGGCCAGAGGTATGGATGCCTTATCTTACGTCCTAAAAAGATGGTACCTGCTGGTATTGGCAGCAGTTATTGCAGGAGCAGTGGGCTATTTAAAAATTAGGAAAGTAAAGCCTGTTTTTACCGCAACTATCAGCTTTGTATTGTCTACCGATCAAAAAGAACGGAATGCTTTTGCAGGTTTAGCCTCTCAAATGGGCTTTGACGGATTGAGCTCTGGTGCTGATAATATATTTTCTGGTGATAATATCATAGAGTTTTTTAAATCGCGAAAGCTCATAGGTTCTGCTCTACAATCTATTATCGACAGTAACACCCATCAAACGCTCCTCAATTATATTGCCCAAAGCAATCATGCTCAAGTCTATAAAAAGCTTGGTGCATTTGGTCAAAATCCGGCCATTTACAATGCTGCACAAAATAAATTATACAGAAATATCATCTCGGAAACAGGTAAGTCATTTATGGTCTTTAAAAAAGATAAAAAGCTGATTTTTTACCTGATCAGTACGCAATCTACAAATCCAAAAATCGCTTATTACGTATCCAGGTGTGTGCTGAGCCAAACTGCAAGTTATTTTATTACCACTAAAACCAATGTTGCTGCAACAAGTGTCAAGCTGTTGCAGCATGAGGCAGATAGTATTGCTTATGTATTACGTAATATCTATAGTGCTACAGCTTCGATGAACGATCAGACTTATAACTTAAATCCATCTATTTCTGTTCAGCGTTCGGGCTCTATGTATAATCAGGCAAGGGTTGCTGCGTTTTCTGCAGCTTATTCGGAGGTAATGCGTAGTTTAGAGATAGCTAAAATAAATTTACAGAAGGAAACTCCGTTATATCGGATTATTGATGAGCCGGAACTGCCCCTAATTCCTGTTAAAGAAAGTATTTTAAAATATATGCTGCTTGCATCGTTCATAGGATTGATCTTTATGGCAATGGTGCTTGCTGGTTTAAACTTATATCAATCTATCCGTATTAAATGATCAATTCATCTGACCAATTGGCGTCTTCTTTTATTGCTGTTGTAGGCCTTGGCTACGTGGGCTTACCACTGGCCATAGAGTTTGGAAAAAAATATAAAGTGATCGGATTCGATATCAACGATAGCCGGATCAATGAGCTTTCTGAAGGGAAAGACCACACATTAGAAGCTGATCCTGCAGAACTAAAAAAGTTGATTCGACTTGGGGATGAAGCTACAGGCGTACAATTTACAACAGATAAAAAGAAACTAGGCAACTGCAATATCTTTATAGTGACCGTACCTACCCCAGTAGATCAGTACAACAGTCCTGATCTTACTCCTTTGATTAAAGCATCAGAGACTGTAGGTGCAGTGCTCAAACAGGGAGATGTCGTAATTTATGAATCTACCGTTTATCCTGGATGTACTGAAGAAGTTTGTATTCCTATCCTGGAAAAGGCTTCGGGCTTATCATTTAATAATGATTTTTACTGTGGCTACTCGCCGGAGCGGATCAATCCGGGAGATAAAACCAGAACTTTACCAAACATTAAAAAAGTAACCTCTGGTTCTACGCCTGAATCGGGAAAATTCATCAACGAACTCTACCAATCCATCATTCCGGCAGGAACACACCTGGCACCATCTATAAAAGTTGCTGAAGCAGCAAAGGTGATTGAAAATGCACAGCGCGATATCAACATTGCTTTTGTAAACGAACTGTCGAAGATATTTTACCTTTTGGGTATTGATACTACTGATGTACTGGATGCAGCGGCTACCAAATGGAACTTTTTACCCTTTAAACCAGGGTTAGTCGGTGGTCATTGCATTGGCGTTGACCCTTACTATCTTGCACAAAAAGCAATTTCTTCAGGTTACTATCCGGAGATCATCTTGTCCGGTCGCCGGATCAATGATGGTATGGGCGCTTATGTTGCCGATGCTGTGATCAAACTGATGGTTAAAAAAGAAATCAGCGTTTGGTCGGCCGATATCCTCATCATGGGCATCACTTTTAAAGAAAACTGCCCGGATGTGCGCAACACTAAGGTAGTAGATATTATCAGGGAGCTGGAGCAATATAAAGCCAACACTACGGTTTATGATCCATGGGCAAATTGTGATCAGGTAAGACATGAATATGGCATCACCTGTATCGATATTTTGCCGGCAGGGAAAACCTACCATGCCGTGATCATTGCAGTAAACCATAATGAATTTATTCATCTTGACTTTAAATCTTTACTTAAAAATCCGGGTGTACTATACGATGTAAAAGGAATGCTGGACCCGGCATTGGTAGATGGAAGACTATAATTAGAAACAATGTACGAGAAAATATACCATATAAAAGATATTAGCGATTGCCGGTTTTTAATTACAGGAGGTGCAGGTTTTATTGGCTCTAACCTGGTAGAGTACTTGTTAAAAAACGGTGCCGGAAAAGTTAGGGTGCTGGATAACTTTTCTACAGGCTTTCGCGAAAATCTGGTCCAGTTTACCAGCAATCCGGCCTTAGAAATTATGGAAGGTGATATTCGTGATCTGGAAACCTGTATCAAAGCAGTAAAGGATATGGATTATGTAAGTCACCAGGCTGCCCTGGGGTCAGTTCCCCGTTCCATCAAAGATCCTATTACCACCAATGATGTAAACGTAAACGGCTTTCTGAATATGCTTTGCGCGGTAAAAGACAATGGCCGGATAAAGCGTTTTGTTTATGCGGCCTCTTCTTCTACCTATGGAGATAGTAAAGAACTGCCGAAAACAGAAGAACGGATTGGCAAACCTCTATCGCCTTATGCAGTAACTAAATATGTGAATGAGTTATATGCAGATGTATTTTCAAAAACTTATGGCATAAAAATGATAGGACTAAGGTATTTTAACGTATTTGGCCCAAGGCAAAGCCCTAAAGGGGAATATGCAGCAGTAATCCCTTTGTTTATCAAAGCTGCAAAAGAAGGTACACCTGCTGCAATCAATGGCGACGGTTTGCAGAGCCGTGATTTTACCTTTGTAGAAAACGCGGTGCAGGCGAATATCAAATCTTTTTTTGTGGAAGAGGAACAAGCCATCAACCAGGTGTATAATATCGCCTGTGGTGGTCAGATCTCTTTAAATGAACTATGGGCAGAGATTAGTAGTGTCTATAATTTGCAGATTGATGCAGTGCATAGGGACAATAGAGCAGGTGATATTAAACATAGTATTGCCAATATAGACAAAGCGAAAAGCCTGCTCGGTTATGAGGTCGTAACTGATTTTAAAACAGGAATCAAAATAACCATCAATTTGTTTAAATAAAAAAGGGATTTTGTTAAAAACTATCAGGTGAAAATTTACAAGTCTTTTGGTGTTTATACTATTTCGGGGTTTATATCGAAGGGATTCGCTTTTTTACTACTGCCTTTTTTTACGCATTACCTTTCTCAGAGCGACTATGGTTTAATTACTATCTTCTCTAACTCTGTATACTTTATCGCACCTTTGATGAACATGGGCATCGGCGAAACCTTAACCGTAGAATACCCCATGTTAGGTAAAAAAGAAGTGGGCTCCTTCATTAGTACTTCTATGGTCATACCTATAACAGTATTACTTATAACCTTGATCGGAACCTGGTTTTTTCATGCTTTCTTTTCCTCCCTTACGGGGCTCTCTCAGATTGTTTTATACCTGATCTGCCTGCTCAGCTTTTTTAATTTCTTCTGTGAGTATATGTTTACCCTCCTGAGAAACCAGAATAAGCCAATAAATTTTGGTGTTTTAGCGGTCACTAAGACTATGTTAGAGCTTTTATTGGCCGTATATTTTATCAGATTTTGCAATACAGGTTATATGGGCAGGATTGGTAGTATTTTTCTAACTACTTTTTTAATTTCCTTATTTGCCTTAATATATTTTGTGAGGAATAAGCTGATCCTATTAGAATTCTCAAAAAAATGGATCTCTTTAATACTGAAGCGTGGATTACCAAGTATCCCTCTGTTTTTTATGTTATTTACGATGTATAATTCGGATACCTACATGGTGAATTATTATTACGGTTCTGCTAAAGCCGGATTATATGGTCTGGCAGGGCAGTTTGCTTTTTTATTAACGGTGATCACCTCCTCTTTTGTTACGCCTTTTTATCCTTTCTTGTATGAAAATTTAATTAAAGGACATCAGGAAAAGGTAGTATCTCTGGTGGTAAAATATGTATATTTAATTAGTGGTGTTTTTTTATTAATTGCTCTTTTCACACCGCTGGTATTTAGATTTTTTATTGCTGATAAATTTCATCCGGCACTTTATTACTTGCTTTTATTGCTGGCAGGTCAATATTTTTATAGTTTTTATTTGATTTTAGCAGGGTTAATCTTTTATAAAAAGCAAAATCATTTTTACTATTACATTTGCCCGCTAGTGATTGCTTTTACTTTAAGTGTTAACTATTTTTTGCTGCATATGGTGAAAATTAACCAATTTGCTTTTACCTCCGCGTTATCCTACTTGTTCTGTTTAGTAGTGGTCGCATTGGTTTATCACCGGTATATAAAAAAAGGAATATTAATATATCTGAAATCATTTACAAAGAGAGCAGTCGATTCATTATGATATCAAAAGGTTTACGCTTTTTAGGAAAAATTTCATCAAGCCTGTCCAATTCGTGCAGGAAATCTTATTTGCGACTGAAATATCCAGGTTTAAAAGTAGACAGGTACACTGTAATTAAAAAAAATTGCAGTGTGATTTGTATTGATGGTGGAAAGCTGGAGATTAATAATTCATTTATATCAGAAGGAGTTTTGCTAGTTGCGGACAGTCAGGCTAAATTGTTGATTAATCATGCTTTTATCGGGAGATATAGTTGTATTGTCTCAAAAGCTGCGATTACTATAGAACATGGTGTTTCTATTGCAGAAATGGTTGTTATCCGTGATCAGGACCATGTAATTCACCCCGATCTTACAAGCTCTAAAAAAGATGTTTATCAGGTAGCACCAATTCATATCGGAAAAAACTCATGGATAGCTTCCAAAGCCACAGTACTTAAAGGGGTTACTATTGGAGATCATGCAATAGTCGCAGC
>Ga0233341_1000015_pt1 | contig 23890 bp, 18 predicted proteins | sample GEONDECOMP247_FD_180672 | JGI IMG/M metagenome (GOLD analysis project Ga0233341, IMG submission 180672) | Leaf litter microbial communities from Shasta-Trinity National Forest, California, United States - GEON-DECOMP-247 | ecosystem: Environmental > Terrestrial > Plant litter > Unclassified...
ATACGGGTGAGAACCCACATTCATAAGGTGTCACTTTTTCTGAGTCTGGTCGGCTAGCAGCTAATAATACGTTTAGCATCAGTAGGATTGCAACTAGAATAGGTACAAAGATAAATAGAATTGTTAATGAGCTCATTAATAGTTGAATAATGTTAAAGCAAGTAGGTTTACGCTGTTTAAGATGATTGATGGTTTTAACACGTATAGTGAAATAACCATTGTTAATGTGGCAATAGCAAAGCTATGTACATTAGTTAGTTTGTTTTCTTGTGATGTAACGACTGTTTCTTCTGCTTCCGCTGAGTCGAAGTGAATTACTCGTACAATTTTCAGGTAGTATGATGCACTAATAACTGATACGATAATTGCGACTAATGATAAGAAGTAGTAACCGTTATGTGTAGCTGAGTATAGAATCATTTGTTTTCCGAAGAATCCAATTAATGGAGGTACTCCGGCCATAGAGAATAGACTAACAGTTAAGGCTAATCCAAGTAATGGGTTAGCTCGGAATTGTCCTTTCAGATCTGAAATGAATTGAACATCTGAACCGTAACCGTGTTTGTTGTTAACAACAGATGAGTAGATTACATATCCAAATGCTAATAAAACTAAGAATGCGTTTAAGTTAGTAATACTATATTGTAATAGGTAGAATAGGAATGCTTCAATTGATTCTTCACTGTTAATACCTAATGCAAATAGCAGGAATCCTACGTGTGAAATGGTACTATATGCAAATAGTCGTTTGATTCGGTATTGTGCTAGACCTACTACTGTACCAATAATAAGTGATAATAGAGCTGATACTAATAATAAGTTTTTCCATACATCGAATGATACACCATCAACTAATACGGATAATGAAGCACCATTAAATCCTAATCCTGCTTGAAGTTCTAAGATTAAAGCTAGAATAGAGATTTTAGGCATAATAGTTAACCATGTTGTGACAATAGTTGGTGTACCATCATATACATCAGGAGCCCAATTATGGAATGGAGCAGCAGCAATTTTGAATAGGAATCCAACTATTGTAATAGTTAATCCAATAATACATGGTCCTAATCCTTCTGTTAGATTATCCACACCACCAACAGATAGTAATGCGAAGATACTTTCGAAATTAGTTAGACCTGTGAAGGCGTAAACTAATGCTGAACCTAATAGAATTAGTCCAGATGAAAGTCCACCTAATAAGAAGTATTTTAGTCCTGCAGAAGTAGCTGATTCAGAATCTCGATATAATGTAGCTAAGATGTAAACAGCGAATGATTGTAGTTCAATACTTAAGTACATTGAAACTAGATCAGCACTTGAAATTAGGAATGTAGCACCACATGTAGTGAACAGAATAATCATAGGATATTCTGGGATAGTTGGGATAGCTGTATATACAGATCGGGCATGTGCCATTACTTTAGATGTAATAGGAGCCCAAGGAAGTAAAATTACGGCTCCAACAACGAAGATGAATGTATCGATTGATTGCGATACAGACGTCACTTGGAATAATCCACTGTAAATACCTACTCCGGATCCAATAGCTTGAATGTAAGTAGCGTTAAATGATAACACCCCAGTAATAAGTAATGCAATAGAAGTTACCCGTGTTAATAAAATAGGAGTAATTTTAACGGCAGGGAGCGCTACGGCTGTCATGAGAGAGAAAATGGCTAAGACAAGCATTACAAGCTAAACCTATTAGTCTAGCGGTTATATATATGATATAAGTATCCAGACTCGAACTGGAGTCACTCACTTGGAAGGCGAGGATAATGACCAACTATATGATACTTACGTTCTACTCTACTTATGGCAGAGGTATTCTATATATAGACTAATTAGTGGCGCACTTTTACGTATCGGATCTACCTATGAGCGCCCTACTGGAATCGAACCAATATCAACTGTTTCGAAGACAGATGCACTAACCATTATGCTAAAGGCGCTACTAATATTTAGACTTGTGTTATTATACAAATGAAGAGACTTGAACTCTTAAACCAATTAAGGCACTTCATCCTAAGTGAAGCTTGTCTACCAATTCCAACACATTTGCTATTATTTACACGGTAGTTAATGGGCACGGGGAGTAAAGTGAATGTAGTACTTTCTCGAAATTATGAGTATAGTACTAGGAATGAAACCATAAGTGCGAATAGCCCTGTTGCTTCTGCTAGAGCGAACCCTAGAATTGCGTATGTGAATAGTTGTCCTCGTAGTGCTGGGTTTCGAGCTGTTGATGCAATTAGTGATGAGAATACTGACCCAATACCAATTCCTGCTCCTGTTAATCCGATTGCTGCTAGTCCGGCTCCGATGTATTTTGCTGCTGCTGTCATTGTTGAATGATAAAATTTGTCGTCTAAACCTAAAAAGTTATGACTAAGATAAACTGTAGAGACTATCTGATCAATATGTCGATAGTTTGTCTATGCTTTTAGTTTAATAACGTCATTTTCTATATTCTAGGCGGGGGTTAGGGTGTATGTAATAATATATATTACGCTGTTGTGTATAGTAATTGTGTTACTGCTACGTGTAGATCGTTAAGAATAAAGTTAGGTAGAATACCGAATAGTAATGCAGGTAGTAGTAGTGTGAAGATGATCATAAATTCTCGTCGTGATACGTCATTAGTGAATGTTAGATATTGTGAGTACGCTCCAAAGCTGATTCGATTAAATAGATAGATACTGTAGCAAGCAGATAGTACAATTCCTGATGCACCTAGTAGACCAATGATTGGACTTTTTTGGAATACTCCAGATAATGACATGAATTCTCCTACCCAGTTAAGTGATAATGGTACTGCCATATTGAAGATTGTTGTTACAAAGAATAGAGCTGAGAATACAGGCATGTATACAGTCATTCCTCGGTAATATCGGATCACTCGAGTATGGAACCGATCATATAACACACCTCCGACTAGGGTGAACATTGCAGGTGAGATAACTCCGTGAGCAATAGATAGTGCAATAGCTCCTTCAATACCGATAATAGTGTTAGAGAATAGACCTAATACTACAATAGCCATGTGACTAATTGATGAGTAAGCTACTAACGCTTTGAAGTCCACTTGCCGGATAGTTGCAAGTGAAGAGTAGATTAATGTAACAATTGCAATAGTTTGGACTAATGGTGAAAAGTAAGATGTTGCATCTGGCATGAAGTTGATTAAGATTCGCAGGTACCCGTATGTCGCTAATTTTAGGAACAGCCCTGCTAGTAGAATAGAACCAGCTAATGGTGCTTCTGCGTGAGCTCGAGGTAACCACATGTGGAATGGAACTAAAGGAGTTTTCACCGCGAATGATAGGAAGAAAGCTAACCATAAGATTTTTTGGCTATCTAAACTCATTTCTGATAATGATAGAATAGTGAAATCAGTGCTTCCAACATTATAGTAAATAACCATAATAGCTAGTAACATGAATAGCGATCCCGCTAATGTGTATAGGAACAGTAAGAATGATGCTCGAATTCGAGTAACTGATCCACCCCAAATTCCTACTACTAGGAACATAGGAATTAATACAGCTTCGAAGAAGATATAGAACAGCATTAAGTCTAATACAACGAATACAGCAATTAATAATGTTTCCATTAATAAAAATGCAATAAGGAAGTATTTCATCCCGAATTTAATGTTATCCCAGTTGGCTAGAATACATAACGGAGTAATGAAAGTTGTAAGTAATACGAAGTATAAGCTAATACCATCAATTCCTACATGGAAATGACAGAAGCTTAGAGTATTGAATTCTTGAACGAATTGGTATTGTAATGAACTTGAGTCAAATTCTCCCCATAGTACAATAGATACAATAAAGTTAACCATTGACACGGCTAGAGCAATTTGTTTCATTAGAGTTACGCTAGTTTTAGATTCTTCGCTAATAGGAAGTAGAACTAGTGATCCAATGATAGGAATAAGTAATAGTGCTGTTAACATGATGAATATTTGAATGAATTTGACCTTAGTATATCAGCTGAGCTGTTCAATGACCGAAGCCATTTGTAGATGAGTAATGGAATAAAAAGTATTTACTCTCTTTTACATATAAGACTATTTAGTCTTGAACTACTTATATAGACTAAATATTAAGCAATATTTTTGAATTGTTTACGGGGATTAAATGTGTGTAACGGTCTTGGTTATTTAGATGTAGACGATGTAGGTAGTAATACTAGTGCACTTAAGTATACTAAGATTAGTCCAATTTCTCCTCCAAATACTGATTCTAATGTTTCACCTAAGATCATAGGTGCGAATAGTACTAAGATGAATGAAATAAGTCCTAGAATAATGTATAGTGCGTAGCTAGTAATCACCCCTGTGTCGTAACTTGCGATAGATCGTCCTGTGTTAGTTAATACAGTGCTGAATCCATATGGACCTACTAGTTCAATCACTCCTCGGTCAATAACTTTAGAGATAATATGCCCTAATTCTAGTCCACCGCCAATAATGTATTTGTTATACACTACATCGAAGAGCCATTTACCGTTAAGGTATTTGTATAGTGCGTAACCTAATGTGTTGTCAGTTAGACCAATTGTGAATGATGGTACAACATGGTATAGATATAATGCAAATCCGGCTCCAAATAGACTACCGATAGCTGGTAATAGTTTTAGTAGTAATGGTAGACCGAATTCTGCTTCAATAAGCGAGATGTGATCTGGGTGTTGGAATAATGCTGTTGATAGGAAATCGGTACCAACCCCAACGAACATGTCTTTAGCTACATAACCAAATCCGATTGACATGATTGATAAGATAACTAATGGAATAACAATGATCATTGGTGCTTCGTGTGCATGTAGGTAATCCCCTTTAGGAGCGTTAGGCACAGTGAAGAATGTTAGAGAGATTAATCGGAATGAGTAGAAAGCAGTGAATACAGCTGAAATAGTACCTAACCAGTAAGCAACATTCCCTGAAACTTCGTATTGCCCTAAAGCAACTTCTAGAATCAGATCTTTACTGTAGAATCCAGTTAAGAATGGGAAAGCCATTAATGATAGTGAACCGATTAGAATAGCTGTGTATGTGAAAGGTAAGAAGTTTACTAGACCTCCTAATCGCCGTAGATCTTGTTGGTCTGCCATACCGTGAATTACAGCACCTGCTGCAAGGAATAGAAGGGCTTTAAAGAAAGCATGATTTACCAGGTGGAATAGAGCTACATTGTATTGTGATAGACCTACTGCCATGAATAGGTAACCCATTTGTGAACAAGTACTATAGGCAATAACCCGTTTTAAGTCATTTTGTAGTAGACCTGTTGTAGCAGCAAAGAATGCTGTTAATGCCCCAACCCATGTAATAACTACAAGTACTGTTGGACCGTACTCGATAATAGGTGAAGATCGTAGCATTAAGTAAACCCCAGCAGTTACTAGAGTAGCTGCGTGAATTAGTGCTGAAACAGGAGTAGGACCTTCCATCGCATCTGGTAACCAGGTGTGTAGTCCTAACTGTGCACTTTTAGCCATAGCCCCAATCAGTAATAATAGTCCAATGATTGTAATAGCTGTTTCGTTAATGAATGGTGCTACACTGAATACAGTAGCGTAATCTACGTTACCGAATACCCAGAAGATAGCGAAGAATCCAACAGATAGGAACATATCACCAACTCGGTTAACAGTTAAGGCTTTAATACCTGATTTGTTAGCTTGAATTCGTGTGTACCAGAAGTTAATCAGTAAGTATGATGAAATACCAATACCTTCCCATCCGATGAACATGATAAGATAGTTATCACCAGCAACAAGTACTAACATGAAGAATGTGAACATTGATAAGTATGAGAAGAACCGTTGGTTGTGTGGATCTTCAGCCATGTATGAGATAGAATATAGGTGTACTAGTGATGATACAACTAATACAGGTAATAGCATTGATACTGTTAAGCTATCGAATAAGAATCCCCATGACACTAACATGAATTCTGAGTCAATCCAACTGAATAGTTCAATTGAAACAGGTGAACCACATACACCTACTTCGTAGAAAGCAACTAGTGCTAATCCAGTAGTAATCATAAGTGATCCTGTAGTGATGATATGAGCTCCTGTTACTCCGATTTTACGTCCAAGTAGACCAGCTACAGCAGAACCTAATGCAGGAAGAGCAAGAATAGTTAAGTACATTATGTTCGTAGTGAAATATTACCTCGTAATCGGTAGTAAGCTACCAGAATTCCTAAACCAATGGCAGATTCTGCCCCAGCAATAGCAATAATATAAATAGAATATGTTTGTCCCATAATGTCGTCGAATTGGTATGAACTAACTAACACTAATAATGTAACAGCTAGAAGCATGATTTCGATTGAGATAATCATTAGAATAATGTTTTTTCGGTTAAGAATGAAACCAAGAATTCCAATGAGAAAAAGAACTAGTGATAGATTCATATTATTTGAATTGTTTATCCTTATGGTACTAGTGTAATGTGAACAATTGATTTAATCAATAATAACTATAATGGTTGTGACTAATTAGTCTAAATACTAAATATCACAGGTCTATAACCTAAGTCGGCATTAATACGTTTAAAACCATAACTATTCCATAGAATAGTGTTTATTACAGTTTTCTTTACCTCTTTATCTTCTTGATCAAAGAGTCACGAGAAAAAGCGGGTTCGAACCGCCATAGCCCATCTTGACAAGATGGTACATTGCCAATTATGCTATTTTCCCTGTTTACTTTTATAAACCAATACTAGCTAGAATAAAAGTAATAGAAGATTGCTTTCTTCCTCCCTAATCATTATATCCACTCATACTGTCGCAAATATAATGGAAAGGGTATCCCCATTCAGCAATCAAATGCAAATAATAAGTTTCAAATATCGTTTAAGTCTATATAATAATGTACCTTTGTTAAGGGTTAATAACTAGACTAATTAGTCTAACAGAACACCATCATAGTCTCAAATAAAAGATAAGCAGAAAGGATAGAAGTATTGGTTATAAACAGATACTCAAACCATTCATTAAGGCAGACTAATTAGTCTATTCCAATAACTAGGGTCGTTCTTACTTTTATGGTGGATAGTTTAAATAAATGGGAATAATACTGTAGTGCAAGAGAGCGTAGCGAGTCTTCTCGAGTCTTTAGACCGAGATGGTCGAGCGTATATGATGAGGTATGCTAAACATGACTCCCACTCGGGGCCCCAACCCAGGCTCTCTCACTTCTTTTTTTTAAAGGTTTCTCTTACTTATAGTTAACACATTTAAAAACCGAGTACATGATTTACATATCCCTATACTCAATGGTAATCGAAATAGGACGGATCATTACGAAATTGGTTGATCGATCCTTTAAACTTCCTTTACTTTCTTCACGAATACTAGGTTCTTTAACGTACATTTGTAATACACCTTTCCAGTTTACTTCCGTGATATTACCGACATGTCAAACATAATCACCCTTATTATTTGTGATTTCTAACCATCGCGGGGATTTAAGAAGAGATGATATTGTTTAGTATGGAGCAATGTCAAATGCCATTAATAGACTAGGTACTAGAATAACTAAAGCAATAGCTAAAGGTAGCATCCCGGTCCAACAGAATACCATTAATTGGTCATATCGCATTCGAGGCAGTGTGGCCCGGAACCATACGAATAAGAAACAGAATAGACATGTTTTCAGTCCTAGTACAATACTTTGTAAGTTGATAAATGTATCGTTTACAAATAATTCAGGTAGGTTATAACCTCCGAAGAATAGAATAGCTGTTAATGATGACATTAATACAATAGAACAATATTCACCTAGGAAGAAGAATACGAAAATCATACCACTGTGTTCTGTGAAGAAACCAGCAACAAGTTCTGATTCCGCTTCCGGTAGATCGAAAGGTGTTCGGTTAGTTTCTGCTAGTGCAGAAATGAAGAAGATAATGAAGATAGGTAATAAAGGTACTACATACCAAATAGCTTGTTGGTTTTCGATAATAGTAATGATGTTAAATGAACCCGTTAACAGGATAACTGTTAAGATAGCAGAGCTAAGGATTAATTCATATGAAATCATTTGAGCTGTTGATCGAAGTGAACCTAAGAACGCGTATTTAGAGTTAGCAGACCATCCTGCGAATAGAACTCCATAGATACCAATAGATGAGATAGCTAATGTGTAAAGAATTCCTAATGAGAAATCTGAAATAGTTAGACCTGCTCCGAATGGGATAACCCCCCATCCTAACAGACTAAAGATTAGAGTAATCACAGGCGCTAAGAAGAATAGACTTTTTGTTGCATGTGCTGGCACAACGGTTTCTTTAACTACTAATTTTAACGCATCTGCGAACGGTTGAAGAACCCCGTAGTATCCTACTTTGTTAGGTCCGACTCGTCGTTGCATAGCAGCTAAAACTTTTCGTTCAATAATCGTCATGAAAGCTACAGCTAATAGAATAGGTACTAATACGATTAGTACTTCTAATAGATTATAAAGGATTGTAAGCATTGTTAAGGAAATAATAACTCGTACTATCAATGACTAGACTAATTGGTCTAGCTATATATAGTTAAGTGGGATTAAGATAAAGTGTTAAGTCGGGGATTGAATTAGTGAAGTTGTATTATGATTGTGAATCTAACCATGATAGGTATTTTTCTAGAGAAACAGCTTCTACACAAATAGGCATGAAGCCATGATAGACCCCACATAGTTCTGAACATTGGCCATAGAATGTACCTTCTCGTTGAATAAGTACAGATGTTTGGTTAAGTCGTCCAGGTGTACAATCGATTTTCAGCCCTAATGATGGAACAGCGAAGTCATGGATGACATCTGCCCCTGTGACTACGAATCGGACGTGTGTATCTACTGGTACAACAACTCGGTTATCCACATCTAGTAGTCGAAGTTGACCGTCTTCTAGATCTGATTCTGGAATCATGTATGAATCGAATTCGATGCTTTCTCCGCTATCGTTTACAAAGTCACTGTATTCGTATGACCAGTACCATTGGTGTCCCACAACTTTAACTGTCATAGAAGGAGTAATAACTTCATCCATTAAGTATAGAAGTTTGAATGAAGGGAAAGCAATAGCGATAAGGATTAGTGCTGGAGTAATTGTCCATACCAGTTCGATTAAGGTTCCATGGTTTGAGTATTTGTACACAATAGGTGAATTTGTTGAGTTGAAGTTCACTAGAAGTGATACTAGTGCCCATGTTACCCCAATAGAGATAACCACTAGGTAGAAGAAGATAGAGTTGTGTAGTTCTGTGATTCCTTCAAATGTAGGTGTAGCTCCGTCTTGGAATCCAATTTGCCAAGGTTCTGGCGCGTCACATAGTACAGGTTTAAATAGAAGTGAAGTTAAAATTGTCATAATTAAAAATAAAAACATATCCTTAATATACACGCAATCTATTCCTAAAAAAATAGAACAAAATGCTATAAGATCATTTTGATTTGCTATCCTAACGCTTATCAATAATTAGCTAGACTAATTAGTAAGCATTAGGTATTGCTCTTTGTATCGAGTTTACTCGCTGATGCCGAATCTATTGATTACTTGCATATTACAAAGAAAAGGTGAACCTTAATAAAGAGTAATCTGTGTTAAAAACGATCAGATTATAAGGGTTAGAAGAATCGAACTTCTGTAGCCATTGTGTAAGAATGGTGATTTAACCACTAATCCAAACCCTTAATGTTACTTATACTATATTGATTTTACAAGAGCGGAGAGAATCGAACTCCCACCCGGGACTTTGGAGATCCTTATACTACCATTATACTACGCTCTTTATATATGTAACCCAGAGCTCATAGGGAATTGAACCCTAATACGTCAGATTTGCAATCCGAGTACAAGTCCACTTGTGAGCTCTTATTATAGGCTCTTTTAGTGTACTTAAAGCTCATCTGACAGAAAATGATTAGATTATCTAGACTAATTAGTCTAGAAAGGGGGTTATATGGTAGGTGTAATTAAATTGGCAAATTAGTATCACTTAGCTAGCACATCTTACGATGCTTACACATGTGACCTATCTAGAAATAGTCTATTTCTTGCCTAACAAAGATCATCTTTAGACCTTTGTATTATAATCTCCACTAGTAGGCTTCAATAACTTATATGCTTTCAGTTTTTATCCTTAATGTTTGTAGCTACCCAACGGTGCCAACTTTTAAGTCAACAATTGGTACACCAGAGAAACACAGATCTTGGTCCTTTCGTACTAAAGATCCATCTAGTATTGATTATTCGTTAGTGTGGAAGATAGGAACCATACTGACTCTCATCGTATTGAACCCAACTCACGTACCTTTTTAATCTGCGAACAGCAGAACCCTTCTCAGCTTGTGCACCAAGAGGATAAGATGAGTCGACATCGAGGTGGCAAACAGCTCTGACAATATGAACTCTCGAGAGCTATTACCCTGTTATCCCTAGCGTAACTTTTATTTCTTGAGCGATGGCCTTTCCATTAAGAACCACCGGATCACTAAGTCCTACTTACGTATCTGTTCGACTTATCAGTCTCACAGTTAAGCATGCTTATGCCTTTACACTTTATTTCGTTCTCTGTAACGAATTAGTTTCCATCTAATTTAAGCATACCTTTGAAGTCCTCCGATACTTTTTTGGAGGAAACCGTCCCAGTTAAACTACCCACTAGTCATTTTCTCCGTTTAAGATAAGTTCAAACCTTAAATCAGTAAGGGTGTTTCATTTGCGTCTAACGACTCCCCTCTACACTACATCTGATTTAGACCTGAACAATAACTAGCTATAGTAAAGCTGCATAGGGTCTTCCCGTCTACCCACACTTAAACCGCATCTTCACGGCTAATTCAATTTCACTGAGATACTGTATGAGACAGCTGAAGCATCATTACTCTATTCATGCAGGACCGCATTTAACGGCCAAGGAATTTCGCTACTGTTAAAATCCTTATAGTTAAGACTGTCATTGATCAGAGGTTCGGCCGTTAATTCTTTAATAAGATAACAGCCTTATACTCTAGACATCGGACAAGATTCAGCACCTATACAATATTGTTACATATAGCAGATGCCTGTGTTTTTGGTAAACAGTTGTGCTTCACGATTATGTGTCACCTACCAAAGTAGGTCGTCCTTATTATCGAGTGTACGGACGCATTTTGCCGAGTTCCTTATACAGTATTATCTCTACGCCTTAGTATTCTCTACCCGCGAACTTGTGTCAGTTTAGGGTACGGTAAACATCGCATTGTTTTCCTGGTTTTCACTTTCTGCGATAAACTCATCGCTGATTAACATTAGCCAATCAACTTAGAGGCCGTTATAAATCAAAGCTGTTTAACATTTCTTTGAAACCCTTTCGCATTCGGCGAGAAGTATTATAACTTCTTTCTACGTTACTCATGTTAGCATACTCTCTTCAGATTCCTCCAGATAATGAAACACTATCCTTCAACAGTACTGAATGTTCCTCTACTCAAATCAAATCCTTATAAAGATTAGATCGACATAGTTACGGTAGATGATCTAGACCCGTTAATCTTCGGCGCTGTGTTTCATTAGACTACTAAGTTGTTACACTTTCATTAAAAGACTGCCACTACCAAGCACACTTTATAGCTGTATGAGAACCACAACTTCCTTATTTTCACTTAATCATCATTTTGGGACCTTATTCTATGTTCACGGCTGTTTCCGTCTCGACTATCCACCTTATCATGGATAGTCTGAAATTTCTGCATCAATTTATGTTGTTCCGAGGTTAACTACCAATGGTAGAGTTTTGACAACCCCCCAATTAAACCTTATCCTAATAGGACTTAGTATAGTAATCAGTGCTGTACCCGCATAAATCTAAAATCAGAAAGTCATACCTAAATATGTTTCGAGGAATACCAGCTATATCAAGGTCAGATTGGCCTTTCACCGACAACCCACAGCTCATTGGACAATACTGCAACATTGAACCATTCGAACTATTTTAAATTCTGGCCATGGGTAGATCACCTTGTTTCGGGTCTGTTCATAGTAACTATTACCACTAAATAGTCGCTTTCGCTAGGGCTATTAACCTCGCTACTACAAACAACTCGCTAACCCATTATACAAAAGGTACATCATTACATTCTTTTTCCTTTCAACGGGATAAGAATTGCTTTAATTGCTTGTATGATCGCTAATTCAGGATCTATTTCACCAGTCATCGACTTACTTTTCACCTTTCACTCACGCTACTCTTCACTATCGCTAAACATTTATACTTAGCCTTTGAGGATGGTTCCCCATATAACCTTCCAATTAAGAAAGGTCCTTCAAGCAGATTATCTTCCACTTTACTTGATTAATTAGTTATTTATGACATACAGGGCTATTACCTTCTTCGGAGTACTTTTTCCAAAGTATTCTGCTATAAATAACTAAATAGGCTTAGTCCATTTTCGCTCGCCACTACTTATGGAGTCTCGGTTGATTTCCTTTCCTACAGTTACTTAGATGTTTCAGTTCACTGCGTTTAATATATTCGGTTTCCCTTAGGATCGCTATAGATATAAGATTATATAGCTTTTGGTGTTTCCACCTCCTTTCAATAAATGTTTGCTAGGCATCCTTAACAATCACTTTGAATCATTACACCTAAATATCCATATATTGTTATACTTATAGGTGTAAATATTCACAACATAGACTAATTTGTTTATTTAATCTAAAAGAAGGTGAAAGAAGTGCTATATAGTTCATTCCGTAACCCCTTATCTTAGTGCTAAGCAATTAGTCTAGGAATCAATGCATTGTGGACTTTTCTAGATCATAGAAAACACAAATCTTGTATCAATATATCATTTTACCCATGACAAACTCAATTAACAACCTATCTCGGGCTCAATTCCAGAGTCACCCATATCATATGGTTGAACCTTCACCTTGGCCTCTACTTACATCATTCGCAGTACTGTCAATGATGATCGGTGCTGTGCTTTACTTTAACGGTATCGCTCACGGTGATGTGTTATTAACACTAGGATTAGTTTCAACTGTATTCTCATTCACTCTATGGTTCCGAGACATTACTACAGAAGGAACATATCTAGGAGACCACACACTAATCGTACAAAAAGGACTAACTATGGGAGTTGCTCTATTCATTGTGACTGAAGCATTCTTCTTCATGTCAATCTTCTGGGCTTACTTCCACTCATCACTGTCACCTACTGTTGAATTAGGATCACATTGGCCACCTGCCGGTATCGAAGCATTAAACCCTTTTGCTTTACCTTTAATGAACACTATCCTTCTGCTGTCTAGTGGGGCAACGGTAACATACGCTCACCACGCATTAATCGAAGGTAACCGAAAAGCTACTATTCTAGGAGTCGCTATGACATTAGTACTAGCTTCTGTATTCACAGCTCTACAAGGAGTTGAATACATGAACGCTGGATTCACTATTGCAGATGGTACATATGGTACATGTTTCTTCTTTGCTACAGGATAAAATTGGAGTCCTATTAATCAATTTATTTGCTGGAAAATCTTGGAGTAGATAATCAGCAGCGCTTTAAGCGTTAAACGACTAACTTATTGAAACCTTACGGTTATGATATAGTCTGATCAATAGCGAAAGTTATTGAAGTACACTACGATAACAAAAAGTCCATGGTTTCCATGTCATTATCGGAACTATCTTCATTGGTGTGGCTTTCTACCGGATTGTAGCCTATCATTTAACCGACCACCATCATATCGGATTCGAAGCGTCTATTCTATACTGGCATTTCGTAGACGTAGTGTGGTTATTCCTGTACGTGTCAATCTACTGGTGGGGATCATAATACATTCCTCGCTTTCTTTATATTTAAATCCCCGTATAGACTAATTGGTCTATTGTAAGCTAATGATGGTTAATTAAAAGTAGTTATTGTGATGTAATACAATGTTGTAACTATAAGTGAATACCTATTTATATAAACAAAACGCAAATGAGAATTTAACAAATAACAAATTATGCTTACACGATGGTTACTATCAACTAACGCTAAAGATATTGGAACATTATACCTAATGTACGCTATCTTCATGGCATTAGTAGGAACAGGGTTATCTGTGCTAATTCGATTAGAACTTTCAGCACCTGGAAGTCAATTCTTAGCCGGAAACCACCAACTGTACAACGTTATTCTTACAGCTCACGGACTAATTATGTTACTTTTCGCCGTAGTACCAGCTATGGCTGGATTCGGTAACTACATGGTTCCTGTATTAATCGGAGCTCCTGATATGGCTTTCCCTCGACTTAATAACATTTCATTCTGGGTATTAATTCCAGCTACTATTTTACTTGTAGCCTCACTATTCGTAGAACAAGGGGCCGGAACCGGATGGACACTTTACGTTCCATTAGCAGGTATCCAAAGTCATTCAGGTGGATCAGTTGATCTTGCTATCTTCGCTCTTCACCTATCAGGAATCTCATCAATGCTTGGAGCTATTAACATTATCACAACTATCCTTAACATGCGAGCACCTGGTATGACACTACACAAAATGCCACTATTCGTATGGGCTATGCTATTCCAATCTATTATTATCATTATGGCTATTCCAGTATTAGCTGGAGCTATTACAATGGTTCTAACAGATCGAAACTTCAATACATCATTCTTCGATCCAGCAGGTGGAGGTGACCCAGTACTATACGAACACCTATTCTGGTTCTTCGGACACCCTGAAGTATATCTAATTGTTATCCCTGGATTCGGTATGATTTCACACGTGATTTCTGCATTCTCAGGAAAACCAGTATTCGGTTACCTTGGAATGGTTTACGCTATTGCATCTATTGGTATCCTTGGGTTCATTGTATGGTCACACCATATGTACGCAGTAGGTCTAGACGTTGACACACGGGCATACTTCACAGCAGCAACTATGATTATTGCCGTTCCAACAGGAATTAAAGTATTCTCATGGATGGCAACTTGTTACGGTGGAACTGTTCGATACTCAGCAGCTATGCTATTCGCTCTTGGATTCGTATTCCTATTCACAATCGGAGGGTTAACAGGAGTGGTTCTTGCGAATGCTTCAATGGACGTTGCAATGCACGACACATACTACGTGGTAGCCCACTTCCATTATGTACTTTCTATGGGAGCAGTATTCTCACTATTCGCTGGATTCTACTACTGGTCACCTAAAATCTTCGGAAAAATGCACTCAGAAGTGCTTGCAAAAGTACAATTCTGGACACTATTCATTGGAGTTAACACTACATTCTTCCCACAACATTTCTTAGGACTAGCAGGTATGCCACGACGAATTCCTGATTACCCTGATGCATTCGAAGGATGGAACTATGTAAGTTCAATTGGTTCATTCATTTCAGTAGTCTCAATGCTTCTATTCATTTATATTATCTACGACATGTTAGTATCAGACCGTATTGCTTCAGCAAACCCATGGGGACAACCACAGTACTTCATGAGCACACCGTCATACCTGAAAGAATCAACAGCTACAACATCACTAGAATGGGGAGTACCTAGCCCAACACCATACCACGCATTCCATATGCTACCAGTGCAATCTTAGTCTCAAAAACTGTAATAATAACGTTACAATCATCTACCATTCATTCATCAAGCTATCTTATAGCTATATTAAATCCCCGTTCACTATCACGCTTAGACTAATTAGTCTATAAATAAGCAGCTCTTTAGCTAGAGTAAAACCTTTAGAAACTTAATCAATGCCACAACTATTACCATACTACTTCGTTAACCAAATTACATTTGCACTAGCTGCACTATTTGTAATCACATACGTAATGTCAGTTTACATTCTACCTTACTTTGTACAACTATTCGTGACACGAGTTTACATCACAAAACTGTAATCTTTAGTCTGACTTAACCATTAATCCCCGCGTAGACTAATTATTCTACTCTAAACTACACAAGTTATAAAAGCATACACACGAAACATTAAGCTCATAGTATAACGGTTAGTATCCACTGTTGATATCGGTGTTGTAGAGGTTCGATTCCTCTTGAGCTTAACGATGGCATCGTTAATGAAAATGCTATTAACTTATCTCTATCATTTTGCCCTGCGAAATATTCTAATAATCCACTTATTAACCTTTTTAACCTATAATTCATAGGACTTAAACCATTTGTTTAATGTCAAACTACTTCATTTCATTATGCGACTAATCAAATCACATCCATTACTTGGTCTAGTTAACAGTTACATGGTTGATTCACCTCAACCAGCTAACCTTAGTTACGCTTGGAACTTTGGTTCACTACTAGCAACTTGTCTAGGAATCCAAATCGTGACAGGTATTCTTCTAGCTATGCATTACACACCTAACGTTGATTTAGCTTTCGTTAGTGTAGAACACATCATGCGGGACGTAAACTACGGATGGTTAATCCGATACCTACACGCTAACACAGCTTCATTCTTCTTCATCTTCGTGTACATGCACATTGGACGAAACCTATACTACGGGTCATACAAATCACCTCGAATTCTACCATGGTCTATTGGAGTTATCATTCTAGTACTTATGATGGGAACAGCATTCCTTGGATATGTATTACCTTACGGGCAAATGTCACTATGGGGAGCAACTGTAATTACTAATATGCTTTCAGCCGTTCCATGGATCGGTCAAGACTTTGTACAATTCGTATGGGGAGGGTTCTCAGTTAACAACGCAACACTTAACCGATTCTTCTCACTACATTACTTACTTCCATTCTTATTAGCTGCATTAGCAATTATGCACTTAATGACACTACACACACACGGAAGTGGTAACCCATTAGGATTAGACTCAAACACAGACAAAATTCCAATGCACCCATATTTCCTATTCAAAGATCTAGTAACAATCTTCCTATTCTTCTTAGTTCTTTCAGTGATCGTATTCTATCTACCTAACTCATTAGGTCACAGCGATAACTACATTCCAGCCAACCCAATGCAAACTCCACCTTCAATTGTACCTGAATGGTATCTTCTACCATACTACGCAATTCTACGATCTATTCCTAACAAACTGTTAGGAGTAGTTGGAATGCTTGGGTCATTACTAATTCTTCTAGCTATGCCTATCTTAGATACATCACGAGTTCGAGGAAGCCAATTCCGACCTCTAATGCGATTCTCATTCTGGGTATTCGTAACTGACTTCTTCCTACTTATGTACCTAGGGTCTCAACACGCAGAAGAACCATATATTACTGTAGGAGCAATCGCTACAGCTGTATACTTCGGTTGGTTCCTTATTGTTGTGCCTACAATTGGTATTATCGAAAACACACTAATGGACATTGCTACTGATAAAAAAGAATAAACAGTTGTAATATTTCCTTAATCCCCGTCTAGATTAATTAGTCTAGAAATTAGTACATGATCAATACGACTAAAAGAAACTAAGGGGACATAATATAACGGTTAGTATATTGTGTTTGCATCACAATTGTTTGGGTTCGATTCCCAATGTCTCCACTTTCCCTCCTACACATGACAATAGGGTTTGTAAATAAAGCCTCGGTAGCTCAACTCGTAGAGCACAGAACTGAAGATTCTGGGGAATGGGTTCAAGTCCTGTCCGAAGCACATTTTGGTGAATCATTTAGATAATATAGAGGGGGTACCCCTAATTGGTAAGGGAGCTGGCTGTAAACCAGTCTGACAATGTCAACTGCAGGTTCAAGTCCTGTCCCCCTCATCTCATCATATATACAGGTAATTCTAGTTCAATGGTAGAACGCTCCATTGTGGTTGGAGAGGCTTCAGTTCGATTCTGTGGTTTTACCCTTTATTTAATACACTCGCTAGATTAAGGACTCTAGAAGTATCACTAAAAGCAGGACTTAAGATGTCTATAGCTGGATTGCAAATGCAATTAGGAAGGTCTGAGACCGGTTAAAGCATATTATACAGTAAGAGCTGTGGTAATGATACAGTAAACAATAAGTGATGTTAATTAGTTTTTATTTATCGAGCAATTATTGCTTTGAGACTAATTAGTCTCATTTCGAACACAACACCTATGCTTGGTCATCTATACGAGATATTTTAGATATAATCAGCTAATAACAGAATTTGGCCTATTGATAATCTTAAGTCTTTAAGCTGAAATAGTTTAGTCGGTCAAAACCTACCACTCATAACGGTAACACAAAGGTTCGATTCCTTTTTTCAGCTCGTCTTTTAAAAGTAAGCGTTTAAACGTGATCGTTTAGGTTGATTTGCGGATCAATACTACGAGTAGATGTACTTGAACACATCTAAGGAAAGGTCATACATTCTTATCATTTTATATCATGAAAAACATTCTAACTCAAAGCTTAGCTAAATACTACTTACCCGCTTCTTCTAGTTATTCATTTACTAAAGGTAATACAGCAGGTAATGTAGCTGTGCTAAATGCCCAACGAAGTGCAAGCAAAATGATTCAACATTTCTTCGCTCCTATTAAAGCATTAGCTAGCAAACCAGTATTCTCTATCACTACAGATAAAGTGATTGTAACAGTATTCTATTATCTGCCTGTAACAAATCAAGCAATTAATAACAATACAATCAATAACTTAGGAGATGTATTAAGTAAACTATTTGGACGACCTGTAGAATTACGATTTGTTAAACTACACTATCCTTATCTAAATAGCTATATCTTAGCTCAATACATTGCACTTAATGTAGAAAAATACAACTTCAATCAAGTACAACGAATGATTTTAGGTAAAACTCCTATTGTTAAAGATACTCATTCATCACAAGCATTAGCTAGTGAATTACCATCACACATTGTAGGTATCAAAGTTCGAATCTCGGGACGTCTATTAACTGAACGAGTACGACCACGACAAACAGTATTAAACACTCAAATTGGATCATTCTCACCAGACAATAAATCATTCATTGATTATGACTCATTCACAAGTAAAAATACACACGGAGCATACACAGTTAAAGTATGGATTAGCCAACGAGCTAATTAGTGGTGTGTATTAATATCATTTAAATGAATCCCCGTACGGAAGAAATGGGATTCGAACCCATAAGAAGTATTCCTTCGTCCCTTTAGCAAAGGGAGCCGCCTCGCCCATAGTTGTGTCCTTCCTTATTTATCTTTAGATCTCTAGAATCAAGGAGAACAGTTGGATTTGAACCAACGACACACTGATTAAAAGTCAGCTACTCTACCAACTGAGTTATGCTCTCTATTAACATGTTCATTTGATTGACTGACTTCCCGTGATTCGAACACGGAATCCACTCCACCAAAAAGAGTTGGGTTGCCAATTACCCTAGAAGTCATTGACTATATTTTACCTTATAATCTAAAGCTAAACTTGCCTACAAAAGGAATCGAACCTCTGTCTCGAATTTACAAGATTCGTGTTATACCATTTAACTATGCGGGCTATGTATTTGACACTAGCTGGAATCGAACCAGCCTTTCCTGCGTGAAGGGCAAGAGTATTAACCGATATACGATAGCGCCTTACTATATACGCGAAGAGAGGAATTGAACCTCTAACTCCAGTTCATGAGACTGGTATGTTACCGTTACACTACTTCGCAACTCTATATAAGCTATACAAGCAGTGGGACTTGAACCCACAAGCCATTATGTGACACCTCATCTTAAGTGAGGCCTGTTTACCAGTTCCAGCATGCTTGTTGTGTATATTCGACTTTCTTTTAACGCTAGATTAATTAGTCTAGACGGGGAATAATGTAGGAATAGCCACTATTTTTCTGTAGCTGATCGTAGACATAATACAATAGGACCTAACATAGCTAATAGTAGGATAATACTTCCTAGTAGTAACCATAGTGAACCATATGTGTATAATCCTTGACCGATTGCTTCAATTTGTAGGAAGTTAGTAAAGCTATCGTCTGCTGTTGGACCAGTAAATGTCATATGTACATTTGATCCAATAGATGAGCTATCAATACCTAAAAATAGTCCATTAATGTAGTTGAATACACCCAATGGTAATCCTCCTGCTTCTTTGTATGAGGCCGGTACTACTGATAGAATTTCGAAGAAGAATAATGAACCAACGATAAATCCTAATGGAAGGTTTTTAGTATATTCTCGTCCTACTGATACAATTTCAGCTAATTGGATATTTAACATCATAACTACGAATAAGAATAGGATAGCGATAGCACCAACATAAACAATTAAGTATGAGATACCAACGAAACCAACTCCTAATAATAGTAAGTATCCAGCAGCATTAACAAAAACAGAGATAAGGAATAATACTGAAATAACCGGGTTTTTAGATGTGATAACTAGCACACCAGATAAGACAGCACCGAATGCTAATAAGTCTAGTAAGAATGAGTTCATTTTGTATAAAGTGTTAAGGTTACGTTATTTAACGTTCTTCCTGCTAATTGTTATATTAGGAAGAAGATACAACCAATGACAAGAGGTCTAGTTATAACCGCCTCAAGTAGGCATAGCCAAGAATAACGAGTCACCAGTAGGAATTGAACCTACATCTTGATATTAACAGTATCCTGCTCTAACCATTGAGCTATAGCAACTTTAGTCTTAGTGGATTTACCTTATCAGGTGGACAGGGTTCGAACCTGCAAGATCTCCCACCCAAAGGGAGCGTCATACCAAATAGACTTCCACCTGTTGATCTTAAAATGCTTACTTTTAAGGTTACATTCATTAGTCTAGACGTGTTGACGGGGAATAACAGAAAGATAACTCTAGTTGATTAGTGAAGTTCGATACTATCTTTAATGTAGCTACATGTTAGAACACAGAATACGTATGCTTGAATTACTGATACTGCTAATTCTAGACCAATTAATGCAACGAAGATAGCGAATGGAATTAATGTTACGATGAACACTAGAATTCCGGCTGTGAATAGTTGGTATAGGAATGTTGATAGAATTTTTAGTAGTGTGTGACCAGCTACCATGTTTGCAAATAACCGTACTCCTAGTGAAACGGCTCGTGCCATGTATGAAATTAATTCAATAAGTACTAACATTGGTACTAAAGCTAATGGTGTTCCAGATGGAATGAAGTATGAGAAGAAGTGCACTCCGTGAATTTGTAGACCTAGAATAGTTACTCCTAAGAAGATCATTACTGAAAGACCAATAGATACAATTACTGATGTAGTAACTGTGAATCCGTAAGGAATGTTACCGTTAAGGTTAGCGATGATTACGAAGAAGAATAATGAGTAGATGAAAGGTGTGTAAATTTCGTTAGCTGCTCCGATTTGGTCTCGAACCATAGCGTGTACAGAAGCGTAAGCACTTTCTAATGAAATACTCCATTTGCTTGGAATAAGTTTGTGTGAGTTGTTGGCTACAATGTGTAGTCCAAGAACTAGGAATACTACAATTAATGAGTATAGCCCTAGGTTAGTTAGAGACAGGTTAAAGTTACCTAAGATAGGTGCGTTAACACTAATAAAAGGTAATACTTCGAATTGTTCTAATGGTGAGTTAATAAAGATTAAGTTTGTCATTGGTTAAATTAATATATAATAAATAGACTTAGGTGTCCTTAGAATCTTTAAGACTATTAAGGATGTTCGACTCTCGTCGTTTATGTTAAATACTATTTAAGATATCTAGACTAATCGGCAGACTTCTACGTGTTTACTCTAATATAGGTAAACTGCATAATATCGCCATAGGTTAGAAGCAGCAGCTTTATAATACTATTACGGGGATTTATTTATTTGTTATCTATCAGCTGCTAGTTCCCGAACAGCTACCTTGTTTCAACTTCAGAACAATCAATCACTATAGCTCGTATTTCGAACAGTTTGATATTACCTTGAGGGTGCCATATGGCTGTATTTTAATCGAACTGCTTTAATGTACTTCACTATAGAAGATCTCTCATCCTGTGATGAGCAGTTAGTACATTCTTAAGATTGGATTTCACCGCGCCATGGTGATGCGCGATTACTCGGAATTCCTGCTTCATGATGACGAGTTCCAGTCATCAATCCGTATATTAATATTGTTTAATGTTTAGCTCCTTCTTACGAGATTGCGTCATTTTGTCTAATATTCTTGTAGCACGTCTATAGCCCACACCATAAGGATCATGAGGGTTTGTCATATTCCCCCTAAAATCTTTCTTTATCAGAAAGATACTGCAAAGTTTAAATTCACAGCGAGGATCGCGTTAGTTAAACGGAATTAACCTTAGGCCTCACAAGCACTAACTGACGACAACCATGCAATACCTGTACAAGAAAACCATTACTGATTTATTTCCTGTATGCAAGATGTGGTAAGATTTTACGCGGATTATCGTATTAAATAACATGCTCCACTCCGTTTGCTTAAGAACCGTCTAATTATTTGTATTTCGGTCATGCGACTATACTCTACAGGTGGCAAATTTAACGCGTTAGCCTCGAGACTAACTTTATAAAGCTAATCTCTAATTTGCATCGTTTACGGTTAGGAATAAAGAGGTATCTAATCTCTGTCTATACCCTAACTTTCGTACCTTACCGTCAGTTTTTACTTAGAACTATGCTTTCGCCTTTAGCACTCCCCCTAGTATTATAGAATATCAGCCCTACTCTAGGTATTGTTAGTTCTCCTATTAAACTCTAGTTAAACTTAAGTTTAACCGGCTACGTACCCTTTACACCTATTTATATCTCCGATGGGTCGCCCTCTCTGTCTAACCGCTTCTGCTGGCACAGAATTTTGACAGGACTAATAAAACATAAATCATCATTTTAATGTTTTTATCGATCTTTGATCTCTCGCTAATCGAATCTAGGTTACTGGTTCACACTTTAGTGCATTGACCAATATTCTCCACTGCTGCGCATCGATTGATACTTTGGACTTTTTCATTTCCAATGTCCGATTTAAGACTTTCATCCTATCGTCCCCATCATCGGCTTGTTAAGCTTTACCTCACCAACTACCTATTAGGAATAGGGCAAATCTCAAGACGGATATTATTCCTTTATATATTCACCATTGAAGTGATTCTTGAGGTATCTTCCCTATTGTGACTGACCCGTACGCCATGGCTATGCCATTAGACTTGCATGTGTTAAATACCTAGATACCCATGCGGATGTGCCATAATTAAACACTTCCATTAAAATTCTCCTCTTAAGCTACTAATAGCCACTAGAAGATTGGATCCCAAAATCATTGAGATCTTATTACATGTTATTAAAACATAGTTCTTACTTATTACTTATAGTTGCACGGATTAAAAAGGATTCGAACCTCTGTACGCTTTCACGTAATCGTAGTTCAAATACGACGCATTCGACCACTCTGCCATTAATCCTGTCATGCACATACTAATAAAAGCCTTAGTTGTATGCTTTTATCCTTACGAGCTTGTTGACTAAGTTAGCAAGACTAATTAGTCTACACGGGGATTTATATGTGATATGGTTAAGTTATGATACTTCTTTAGAAATAGTTTTTCGGTTAATAGCTGACCGTTGATCTGTGAAGTATAGCGCACCTTTACCTAGTTCGTATACGAAACCTAATGTTAACACAGTGAAAAAGATGATAGCAATCCAGAATCCGTACGTTGAAACATTGTATAGAGTTACAGCAATAGGATATAGTAGGAGGATTTCTAGGTCAAAGATTAGGAATAGGATCCCTACGAGGTAGTACTGGATGCTGAAAGGTGCTCGAGTTTGCCCATATACGGGTGAGAACCCACATTCATAAGGTGTTACTTTTTCTGAGTCTGGTCGGCTAGCAGCTAATAATACGTTTAGCATCAGTAGGATTGCAACTAGAATAGGTACAAAGATAAATAGAATTGTTAATGAGCTCATTAATAGTTGAATAATGTTAAAG
>Ga0233341_1000016_pt1 | contig 23473 bp, 16 predicted proteins | sample GEONDECOMP247_FD_180672 | JGI IMG/M metagenome (GOLD analysis project Ga0233341, IMG submission 180672) | Leaf litter microbial communities from Shasta-Trinity National Forest, California, United States - GEON-DECOMP-247 | ecosystem: Environmental > Terrestrial > Plant litter > Unclassified...
TACGCGAAACATCTTTTAATTTTTCAGCATTTCGTCAGTATTATAATACACTGTTTGGAAATGACGCGCAACATCTATCCAATAACTGATTACGCCTAAATTATTCTACTTCAAGCTCGCCTCCGAAGGAGGGGAGTGAAAATAATATAAAACCAGTAAAGGTCTATGACAATGCTGATACTCAAAAACTGCATATATTACAAGAGAATAAAAATAAAAGCGGAATTTATCTGTGGGTTAACAACGATACAGGTGAATCTTATGTAGGGTCTGCAGCTAATTTATCTCAAAGATTTCGTATCTATTATTCTCTGCTTAGTATTGAAAGAATTTTAAATAGATCAAAAAGCCGTATTTTAAGGGCTATACTTAAATATGGTTATTCCAAATTTACTCTTAAAATCCTTGAATATTGTGATTCTAAGGATTTAATAAAACGTGAACAATATTACATAGATTTGCTAAAGCCAGAGTATAATATCCTAAAAGTAGCAGGTTCACGGTTAGGAAGTACACATAGTCAAGAAAGTAGAGCTAAGATGTCCAGTATAAAAAAAGGGATAAAACGATCGGAAGAAACTCGAGCTAATATGTCTAGTGCTAAATTAGGGCTACAAGTAGGATATAAAAATCCTAATTTTGGTAATACGATGAGCCAAGATGCTAAAGATAAACTTATTAAATCTAAAGGAACCGCTGTAAGCGTTTTGGATTTACAAACTAATGAAGCAATAACATATCCTTCTGGAAATCAAGCTGCAAAAGCTATTTCTTGTCCAACTGCTACATTTAAAGTTTATTTAAGATCAGGAAAGGTATTAAAAAATAGATACGTATTTTCTAAAGTAATATCTAAATAATAACTTTATTAAGGGGTTATTGTTTATTTTTTTTGCTTATTTTTACATATTTATTTTTGTTTTGTTAATGGCCTTATTATGTGGTCAATTAAGTTAGTAATGATTTAATAACAATTTTCAGTTAAAAGGGTACAAGAGTACGTTTTGCTCTTACTCAGAAGCAAAGTGCTATTCTTTTAGTGTTGTTAATAGAAAAATGTCATAGTGTGTTGTTTTCTTGCTAAGTGGGTGCTCACTCACTAGTAGCGCTGAGTATGCACAGTTAATTTACGGATGCTTCGCCAGCATCCATTTTACCAGCTTGGCCTTTTCAGATCTTATGAGAAATAAAAATTTTGCTATATGCTGGGACGGTTAGTGTTAATTGGTACAGTTCACTATACCTTATCAGCAGGGAAGGTCAATACCTTACTCAAAGTAGTAAAGGTTATTGGAACCCTCAGAGACTACACGCAAAACATCTTTTAATAAAAACATAACAGGAGCTTAGATTTTAAGTCATATACTAGCTAGCATAAAGCTAGCCCATTCGAACAAGTTCCATTTAAAAAAAATGGGTACGAACGGTGTTTATTGGGTTTGTAGAAGGAGATGGTGCCATTCAAACTTATGCGAATGGTACAAGAGTACGTTTTGTTCTTACTCAAAAGGAAAGTGCTATCCTTTACTACGCCCAGAAAAAGTTAGGTATAGGTACTGTTAAGCATTTTCCACAAGGGAAAAGTGGGAACAAAAATGACTTCTACAGATTAATTGTAGATAATCCCTCACATATTCTTCTTCTAGCCTTTTTATTTAACGGTAATCTGGCTCTTACACACAGAATACAACAATTATCTTTGTGAGTTCAAGCTCTAAACAATCGTTTTGGGTCAAATACAATTCTATTTATTAATACTGCTGTTTCAGTTACATTACAAGATGCTTGATTATCTGGTTTCACCGACGCTGAAGGATGTTTTAATGTATCCATAACATCCAATGCAAGATATGCATTAGGTCATGTTATAAAAATGCGTTATATACTTGATCAGAAGGATAGTACTATCCTTCTGATCATACGAAACCTTTTTGGGTTTGGTAAAGTAACTCTTAGATCCAAAACGGACGGTGTTTACCGTTACACAGCTACAGGGTTTAAAACAATGAATGATGTAATATCTTACTTTAAACTATTTCCATTACTTACTAAGAAGGCCCAATCTTTCGATAAGTGATTAACTATTCATAAGCTCGTTTCTAATAAGTTACATCTTACTGAAGAAGGATTAGCCCAAGTAAGAGCATGGCAGAAACAGATTAATATGGAGAATGGTATGACAAAAAAAACAGGATCTGCGCACCCTTAGTGTTATTAATTAAAAGATGAAGATATGGTCCGATTCTCCTTGTGAAAAGAGCGCATAGTTATATAGCTATGCGGGTAGATATGAGGAATACCTGCTAACATTTTTGCATCACATGTACACTGTTGGGCTTGATGTAGATACAAGAGCCTATTTCACTGCCGCAACTCTGATTATTGCAGTACCTACTGGTATTAAGATATTCTCATGGTTAGCTACTTGTTATGGTGGTTCTTTAAACTTAATACCATCCTTATTATTTGCATTAGGTTTTGTATTTATGTTTACTATTGGAGGGTTATCAAACCACTTAGCCATCCCTTTATATTCTACTATATGCTGGAAAGTTCTAACAATTAAAATACTATTTTTTATATTTATAGTGACAATTTTTAATTTTGAATCATCAGCAGGTTACCAACAAATTTTATTTAATATAATAAATAATTTTATGGTAACCTCAGAGACTATACGTAGAACTCATAAATTATTATGGGATAAGATAGTCCATGTAATAAAACTCTTAATCTTTTTGTATTTTGTATTTAAAGAAATACACAAGTATACTTTAAATTATAATTCATATATAAGCCGTAGTTATTCTAATTTTAGTAATGAACCTAATAATAATTTTAATCCAAAGGATTTAAAACCTATAAAAGTTTATAACAGTTTAAAAGAAGATAGAATAAATATATTAAAAGAACAAAAAGATAAATCAGGTGTTTATTATCTAATTAACAAAACAAATGGTCATACATATGTAGGAAGTTCTATTCATTTGTCTTCTAGAATGAGAAATTATCTTAACAATACTTTTTTGAAAAGTAAACAAAACACTAATATGCCTATTGTTAAAGCCTTACTTAAGTATGATCAATCAAAATTTACTCTTTGAATATTAGAGTATGCTGAACCTCATAATTTAACTATAAGAGAAACTTTTTATATTACACATTTAATGCCTTATTACAATGTATTAAAACAAGGTTATTCTTCATTAGGTTATAAGCACACTGAAGAAACTAAAAGTTTACTTTCTGAATTAGCTAGTAATAGAGTACATTCAGATAAAACTAAAGGATTAATAACAAGAGCTTTAACAGGTGAAAATAATCCCTTTTATAATAAAAGTCATTCTATTGAAAGTAAATTAAGAATGATTGAGGCTAATTCAAGTTATCCTGTTTATATTTATAATTCATATAAAGAGTTATTAGTTATTTTTCCTTCAGTTTTAACTTTAGCTAAATTGATTAAATCAAATCATTCTACAATAGTTGCTTATATAAAAGAACAGACATTATTTAGAGGAGGATGATACTTTAGTAATATTCCTTATAATATTGATGACTCTCCTAAAATACTAAACTGAGATTCTAAAGAGTCTGAAGAGTTAGTATTAGACATCAATAATGATAGTCATATTAAAAAAGCAATATTTGTTTATGATTTAAATAAGAAATTTATAGGTAAATATGAAGGAGTAACACATGCTAAAAAAGTGTTTAATATAAATCATCTTACAATAAAAAAATGTGCTGAAGTAAACGGAACATATAAAGATTATATATTTTGTTATGAAAGATTAAAAAATTAATGAGTTTATTCGTTTTACATTTATATCTTTGGGTTCTTTTATTATCAAATAAAATGATAAGTGTAAAGTAAGTGGTTCACTTTATTTTTTAGGTTCATTGATTTTATTAAATATAGTTAATAAAAACATTATAAATACATTAGATAAATTAAAACCAAATAAAGCGTTAAAAGTTTATAATAATTTTTATACTGATAGAAAAGAATTATATAAAGAATTTAAGGGTGATAAAAAAGGATATATTTATATAATTATAAATAAATTAAATGGTAAATGCTATGTCGGTAGTACAAGATCTATAAAAGTTAGACTTTATAATTATTTTAACTTAGCATTACTTGAAGCACAAAAAGGTAGACCTATTTCTAGTGCTATCTTAAAATACGGATTAGTTAATTTTGCTTTTGTTATTATAGAAGAAGTAGACCTAGAAATACATAATTTAGAAGATCGAGAAACGTACTGAATAAAACAAATAAAACCTGAATATAATGCTATAAAAGAAGCGGCTAGAAATTTAAGTGTTCCTCATTTATCAGAAACAAAATTACAAATTTCAATTAGTAGATCTTCAGGTATTATATATGTTTATGATGAATTAAAAAGATTATTAGTCATAGTACCTTCTTTATCTTCTTTAGCTATATCCTTGGGTAGTTCTTCAATAAGTATATCTTTAAAAAGATCAATGCAAAATGAAACTTTATTCCGTTCTTGTTGATATATATCTAAATATCCTTTTGGTGAAAAAGATGAACCTATAATGGGTATATCTTCACCTGAATATTCTAAATTAATAGAAGAAATGAAATCTAAAAAACATATTAGAAAAGCTATCTTTGTATTTAAAGATGGTGAATTTTATAGAAAATACGATGGTCTATTAGAAGCTGAAAAAGACTTAAACGTATCTCATGATACTATAAACGCTAATATTGAAAATAATACCACATATAAAGGATATAGATTTAGTTTACATCTAATTAAATAATAATAACTTATCATAATATTTTAAAGTATTAATATTAAGCAGTGGTATTATTATTATTTATATGTTAAACAAAAACGATTACGTTATTATGTGAGTGGAGTTGTACTTGCTAATGCTTCACTGGACATAGCCTTCCACGATACTTACTACGTAGTTGCTCAAATGGGCCAGAATAATTTATCTTCTATTAAGAATTATTTTGCAACTGACTATATGCTGGAAACTATATTATTTGTGTATTGTTTACTGTTTATTAATACAATTTATCTTTATAAACTAGATATTAGTAGGAATAAGATTCTTTTAAATAATAGGAATAATATTCTTTTAAATAGTAAAAATAATGATACTACAATAAGTTTTAAACTTATGAATACACAATCAGCAGAAAACTGTAAAGGATTCTCAGAGACTGCACGTCAGTTACCAGATATTGAAGATTATAAATTTTGAAATTTATTTGCGGGTATAATAGATGGAGATGGCAATTTTTATATTAGAATAGAGTCTACTGGTAATAAAAGAGTTCGAATTCTTAAACATACAAAATCTTCTGGGTTAAATGGCCCTAAAGACTTCTCATCTATCGCATTTAAATTTCAAAATGTTAATAATATGTTATTTATATATGATTATTTTATGCATACTAGATTATATTGTGATATGAAATTTTATAGAGTTACTAAAATTAAACCCTTTATAGAAAATATAAAACATCTCCTAGACATAATGTAGAGCATAAAATATATTCAAACTTTATGATAGATTGAATTAAATACAATAATTATTTATGATATAAAGTTTCTTTTGTTAGTGAATATTTATTATATAAGGATTATAAATAGCATATTTATTACTGGTAAATATACAGTCCACAGTCTATATATATAAGAAGTAATTTAGGTAATTCAAATGAAAAAAAAGGGGGTAATATACTAGACTTTTTTTTTTAATTATTAACAATCCTATATTGTTATTATTATTTTTAATAATAACAATTGTAAATATAGGGTTAAAATATACAATTTTGCATAGTATAGCTTATGCTTCTACATTGGATTATTTTCATTTATATTACTCTATTCTATTCTGTTTGTGAGCACCTAGTTGTTTATTCGGTAATTTTATTATTAATCTATATTATAAAACAGGTATTAATTACTTATCGTTTCAAAATAGTATTAATTTATCTAGTTTTTCTAAATTTACTGTGTTTGTTGTAGGTGCTTTTAGTTTAAAATTTGTATTAGTGCTATACTTAAATCAGCTATATTTCGATAAAAATATAATTAATTGTTTTAATACATCATATAGAAAAATAGTCCCTTTAAACTTATGACAACTAATAGCAAAATTTATTAAAATAAGAGCGTTTAGGCCTAGTGTAGCTTTATCCATGATACCATTTACTTATGGAAGTTCTAATTACATTAATGGTAAAACAGATGATAGTTTTGTACCGGATAGTCATCTTGAGGAAGAAAATCAGGTGATTCCTCCAAATTATAAATATATAGATGATGCTCGTCTATATATACCTAATACTAGTACTATAGACGTAGATAGAGATATCTGGAAACAATTATCAGATCAAAAACTAGATACTGTAACATATGTAAATATGGGTAACTCAAAAGTTACAAACCTTTCATATTTAAAGACTTTTTGCACTAGGGCTTTACATAAACAATTAGATTTATTTTTAATACCCAATGCAAAAATTACTAATAGCATGACACCCTTTGATTACCCTGCTTTTAAAAAAGAGTTAGAAGTTATGGATTCCCATAAAAATTTGGAAGCCTATACGTATGGCCCTATGAATGCCATGCTAAATTTTTATTTTCCATTACATGAGGGTTATATTGTAGTACCACAAAGCAAAGAAACGGCTGGTGAGGTGGATTTCCTAGTAAAAAAATGGAATGTAATTCTGTGTGTAGTGGAATCCAAAGCAGAGGAGGGTAGGTATTCATTGACCAAAACATATGCACAGGCTATTCAGTATGCCAATAACAATCATGATATTGATGATTGTTATGTTATAATTAATAAAGGTACTTTTATTTCAGTGGGTGCATACTTGCAGGACCATCATAGTTCTAGAATATACGATAATGGTTCTAAAAAGTATGATAATAAAAGTATATTCTTTGATGGTTATATTGGATTAGAAGTAGGGCCGAATGGTGTTAAGCAAGTGGGACAGAAAGATACGTTTTATCCACAACATAAATTATATAAAATGGGTACAGACATTGTACAAAAATCCGCTATACATGAATTAATGTTACATGTTAAAATTGGGCATCCTAATAGTGCAGAATATGATGATTAACGTAATCATTATTAATTATCTTAATACCATTTTTTATTATAGTAAAAGATGAAAATCTATGGATTCTTTTTGTATTTTTATATAGTCTAAAGTTATGTTGTTAAAGTTATGTTGTTAAAGCTGTAATGTAATAAAATTAAAAAACAAATTACCGAATAAAACGTTAGTCTAATCACATATATATAGATATTGCATTTCCACTATGTTTTAAGTATGGGTGCTGTATTTGCCTTATTTAGTGGATGATATTTCTGAATTCCAAAAATTCTTGGATTAGATTATAATTTATTATATTCTAAAGCTCATTTCTGAGTGTTATTTGCAGGGGTTAATTTTACATTCTTTCCTCTTATAATGTTGGGGATCTATGTAAGTAATTATATAGTACAATAGGAGATTATAACTCCTTAATCTTGGCTATATGCTGGAATATCCTTAGAGCTTTATGCACTTTATTATTATAAGGTAAAAATCATAAAGATTGGACAATCAGCAGGGAAGTTTTTATTAATACTTAAAATTACCCCTCAACGATCACACGCCGAGTGTCCTTAAATTAAGTATTTATATTAAGGATAATGATATGATCTACATTATTTTATAAAAGTGACTAATAAGTATTGATTTTTTATCTAATTTAGGTTCACGTACAACAATTTTACCTAATATATATAGCTTGAGTCCTAGGAATAAAATAATGGGTCCATCCAAAAGAAAATATTCTACTTCTTCTAGTAACTCAGTTAATCTAGATGGTATAGACAATAATGAATCTATAAAATTTGATTCTCTTGAACAAGCCTGTAAAGAAATTAAATTTAAATATATAGGTGTTTCAGGAGTTTATAAACTAACTAATAAAAATAATATAGATAGATTTTATATAGGTAGTTCAAATAACTTAGCTAGAAGGATGGAAGAATACTTAAAATTAACGAAAGGTTTAAGAAATCCTCATTCATCTGGAGAATTAGAAATATCATTAACTCCAGCATCAGAATGAAGCTTAGTATTTATTTATCTTACATCTCCTCAATTATCATTAGTTTATGAACAGTATACAATAATTATGCTTAAACCTACAATTAATAGTAATTATAAAGTTATCCCTAGAGTAAATCCTCAATGAGGAAATAATTTAGATCATGCTATTATTGTAATAGATAAATTATTATCTTTATTTACTGTAGGTTCTGAAGGTTTCGAAAGATTATCTGTATTCTTACAAGTTTTTAAAACAGTTGATAATATAAAATTTGAGCTAGAAGATTTGGGTAATAAATATTATTGTTTTTTAGTATTTATTTATGATATTCATTCACCAGATAAAAATCCAATTGTATATTCTTCAATTAATAGAGCTTTAAAAGGATTACAAATTAGTCATAGTAATTTATTAGATCATATAAATAATAATTATTTATTCAAATCAAAATTTATCATATCTTTTGAGCCAATAGATGCAGATGATTTAACAAATTATATAGAAAAACCTGTAGGAGATAGCCAATTAAGAAAGCACATTACAGTTTATAATCTAGATAATGAGATAGTTACAGAATTTAAATCTGGAAGAGAGATGGCCAAATATTTTAATATTGATGGAAGAGTAGCTAGAGCTGCTATAGCCCTAGGTGAATTCCAGGACTTTTTACTAATAGTAAAAGCAATTTCTCATAGAAAAACAATTTACGTATTTGATAGTGATACATTAGAATTAACAGATAAAATAAATGGTGTGTCAAAAGCTATGAAATACGCAAAAGTTAATTTTTATACATTAAAAACCTTAATTGAAAATAGAAATTCTTATAATGGAAAAATATACAGCTATATAGATAAATTATAAATTTTACAATACGTACGCACTAACAAAAAAGTATGATGCAACATTTCTTAGGTCAAGTAGGCCCTTTATTATAGAAATATAATAATTTGCACAACACTGTATGCTAGAAACTCTATTAGGTAGTTGGCACTATAAATAGACAATTAGCAGGAAACCAATTAGTGATTATGATTATATATTTGCTTTATACGTCTCTTTCAGATATTGATCACATGAGATGTAGTATCCTCAGAGACTATATGTGTTGCAACTTAAAAGTTGAAGAAATAGTCCAATAAGCATAGTAATATGCGTAATTACATATTGCTATTTGTATATGGATTTAGCTATTTACTTTATTATAATTTATATAGCAATTATATGTATCTAATGAGAAACGGTGATGAAGATTCTAAAGGAAATTCTAAACAACTTGATAGTTCAGAAGTAAACAGTTATCCTGAACCTGAACAAGATCCTAATTCTGGACCTGAACAAGATCCTAATTCTGGACCTGAACAAGATCCTAATGAAGACGACTTTATTCAGAAATCAGTAAATAATAATAATTTAATAACTATTGAGCATAAACATAAACTTAGTACAAAATATCTGTTAAATTTGTCTAATTTAAATTATTCTACTGCCTCCCCTATATATAATTTTTTAAAAGATAAAAATACTCTTTTAAAGAATATAGAAATAAAAGTGGTATTTACCTTATACATAATAATATAAATGGTAAAAAATATATCGGTAGCGGAATGGATTTAAGTAAAAGACTTGCTACCTATTATTTCCCTTCTCGTTTGTGTGATGGGCGATATATTTCTAATTCTATATTGAAATATGGACATGGTAGTTTTTCTGTTGTTATTTTAGATATTTTAAGTAATACTAGTACATCAATAAAACAAGATATTATTAGTAAAGAACAACAACATATTAATTTGTATAAACCTGTATATAACTTAAACCCTATAGCAGGGTCAAGTATGGGTTTCAAACATTCAGAAGAATCTAAAAGACTTATATCCGAGTTCCGTATAGGTAAACGTTTGTCTGATGAAACTAAGAAAAAACTTAGTGCATTGTTTTCAGGTGAATTAAACCCATTTTGATCTAAAGTTCACTCTACTGTCACTTTAGAAAAAATGAGTAAATCTAAAGTGGGTACATTAAATCCTATGTTTAACAAGGAAAAATCTAAGGAGTTTATTGAACATATGCATAAAGATAGAAAGGGTTCTAATAATCGTATGTTTGGTAAACCTAAGAGTGAAGAAACATTAGACAAAATGAGAAAGAGGGTATATGTTTATGATAGTAACAAAGAATTTATTATACTTTATGATAGTATAAAGTTTGCTGTAAAAGATTTACATGTAGCAGCTGAAACTATTAACAAGTACTTAGATACAGATAAAATATACAAAAATAAATACGTTTATTCAAAATTAAAATAAAGTTATTATTAGCAAGATATAACAAATTTGCGAATAGCAAAATGTACAAAATTGCTACAATCTGTTTTATTACATCTGTTTTACATGCTTTCGGTCTTTGTACTTTTGAGCTATTCAGCCTCATCTAATAAATCTTTTGTAGCACAAGATAGCAAAAATATATCTGACACATCAGATGTTAGTCACAGTACACAAGGAGATCCTTCAGGGTCTCCTAAGAAAGATCCAAAAAGTAATAAACCAAATAAATCTGATGAAAACTCTAAGAGTTTAGTTAAATCCCCTGTTTACCCTCATACCCCAGTAAAAGTGTATCCTGATGCCAGCGTCTCTAAGTATGATATATATAAAGACTTAAAAGATATAGCTATAATCTACATGTGATTTAATAAGATCACAGGTAGAGTATATATAGGAAGTGCTGTAAACGGATCTAAACGTTTAAGTACTTATTATCAGCCTTCTATTCTAAAAAAACATAGTTTAATCTATCAAAGTATATTAAAATATGGACATGATAACTTTTCTGTCATTATTTTAGAGATTTGTGGAAAAACGTCTACTGTCACTAAAGATCATATATTAGATAGAGAACAATTTTACTTAAATTGGGCTTTAAAAACTTATGGTTTGGCTATTTTAAATATGCTTAACACACCTGGATCCAGTATGGGTTACAAACATACGGAGGAAAATTTATTAAAAATGAGTGAATTAAAAAAAGGTGAAAGGAATCCTATGTATAATAAGATTAAATCTGATGCCTTTATAGCTCAACAAACTAGAGATAAGTCTGGTGAAAATAATCCAATGTTTGGTAAGCCTAAGTCTGAACAGACTTTAGATAAACTAAGAAAAATGATTTTTGTGTATGATGTTACACAAAATTATAAATTATTAGGGGTGTATCCTACTGTTATGTGTACTCGTTTATTTAAATTGTGTAACAATACCTTAAAAAAAAGGATAAATAATAAGGAAATACATAATGGTAAATATTTATTTTCGAAAGATCCTTACAACTCTGATAAGGTATAATTATTTGGTTAATATAGTATCTAATAACGATGCTATTGTAAAATTTATAATGCAAATATTTTATTTACATTATATTGATAGATTGTACAATAAAGCTACAAGGAATTAAAGGTAGTTCCCCCTTATAAAATAATAAAGATAAGGTGCATAAGAGGATGAATTTCAAGAAAAACTGTAAAGTCAACTTGAAGCGAAGCTTATTTTTAAAGTATATTAATTTATATAATTAATAATAAGAACGTTCAACGACTAGAAGGAAAGTCTTTATGATAACAACCTTCCACGAGTATTCTCCGTCAAATAAACTTTATAATGACATAAAGTAAGACGATGACATAGTCTGAACCCATATGAGAATATGGGAGTTAAAGGGTAAATCCTTTAACGTAACATAATTGGCCACGTCGGGTAAGTGATTACCCTGATGCTTTTACAGGTTGAAACTTTATTAGTAGTATCGGTTCAGTAATATCTGTAGCTGCTACTGCACTATTCTTACAAATAGTGTACTTACAACTTGTAAAAGGTAAAGCTATATATGGTTATATATGAGCTGTCCCTCAACTATTTAGTGATTATTTCAGAATACTAACGGATAGATGTAGTCCTGGTTTAGAATGAGCTTTACATAACCCACCTAAACCACACGCATTTACTAGCTTGCCTTTACAGAGTACTGCTGTAATAGGGGCTAATGTACACTATCTAATAGTTCTAATAGGTATGGCATTATTAATATATAGTGGTAATTCTTTATATGCTGACTTTATTATGTGTGATGCACCTAGAGCTTGAGGACTTTACTTCCAAGATAGTGCTAGTCCACAAATGGAAGCTCTAGTGGAGTTACATGATGATATTATGTATTATCTAGTAGCCATATTATTTAGTGTGGCTTGAATACAGGGAGCTATCATTAAATATTTTAATAGTGCTAAATATCCTATTAGTAACAAATATCTTAATCATGGTAAAAGTGTGCCTATTCGAAAGTGTTATAAGTTTTAATTTATACCGGCCCTTAAATTATAAAATATCTACCCATATACGTACTATTGTACTCTACCTAATACGGATAGTATTCCGGCTAAAGTTTATGAAGATGCTTATTCTATGAAAAATATAATTATAAAAGAAAATATAAGTAAATCTGGTATTTACATGTTAACTAATAAACTTATAAATACTTCGAAAAATTTCACTATATGCTGGAAGTTTCTAAAACCTTAGATATTATAATATATATAATAATATATATTATAAATGAAAATTCCAAAGGATGCAACAATGAATAATCAGCAGGAAACCTAAGCAATATTTTACCCTTTTATTAATTAAAAAGAGGCGATTATTATAAGGGATCCTCAGAGACTACACGTGAAACAGCCAATTTATATTATGGTAACAACATACAACCTCACTTCCCCCCCATCTGCAGCAATGCTGGGGGGTTAGAAAACATGATAAATATTGGTTGATGATATAGTCCACTTCTATTTAATATATTACATATCTTGTATTATATAGCTTAAATGGCACGTATAGGCGACCCTCGCTATAACTCCTTAGGTTTTACAATACAACGTTCTTTAGATATTCATCATCGTTCTAAGTTCATCACTCTATTTTACGGAACGCAGGTTATCCGTTTTAAAAATAAGATCACCCCATCCTTAAGATATTATTCCAAACCTGCAACTCCCTCTTTAAATGGAGGGGACTACCTAATTTACCTACTAAAGGTACTATAGCTGAAAACCTTTTAAATAATGATAAATATATGATAGTTTACGATAATATGCTTTCTATGAAACGAATCATTATAGAGGAAAATAAAGGTAAATCAGGTATTTACCTTATAGCTAATAAAAATACTCGCGATTTCTATATAGGGCAGGCCGGCGATATTTCTAAGAGATATCAAGACTATATTAGCCCTGGATATATAAAACGGTTAATGAAAAAGTAAATTCCATAGTAGGAAGAGCGATAAAAAAATACGGTTTATCAGATTTTACTTATACAATTTTAGAGTATTGCGAAAAATCTGATTTATCAGTCAGAGAACAATATTACTTTGATAAGTTAAAACCTGTTTATAATATTCTAAAAAAGGTAGGAGGCCTTCCTCGTGGAATCATACGTTCCGGAGAAACCAGGAGACTTATGAGTATACAAAAAACGGGCGAGCTTAATCCTTTATATGGTAAATCACATAGCGAGGAAACTAAGGAACTAATGAGACAAAAAGCTTTAGGTAGAAAATACTCTGAAATATCTAAAATGTTAATGGCCTCGAAACGTGGATTTTCGATTGATGTTCATGTGTTCATCGGTCGCCGAAGGCGGTGGATTCAAATTAATAGGTAGTTTTGTTTCAGCCCGTAAAGTTGGGGATTTTTTAGGAATTAGCCATAGTACTGTGCGTAAATATTTGGATTCGGGAGAAGTATTTAAAAGCAGATTTAAATTTACGAGTTCAAAAGATATTAAGGGCTAATGGTGTGTATTAGGAAAGATATAAATTATCTAAAGGTACGACGTATAATATATTAATAGAGGGGACATTGATAGAATTAATTTGAACAATAACTCCTGCATTAATCTTGGTGTTAATAGCTTTTCCTTCTTTTAAACTACTTTATTTAATGGATGAAGTTACAGATCCATCATTATCTGTTTTAGCAGAGGGTCATGGTGGCCCTATATCGTATATATTAGATCAAATAGTAAATACCCTCGGTAGCGTATGGGGTCAAAGAAAACATAATATATTTATAAATAGCGTAATCGTAAATAACTCTCAATGTCGTACATTTCATAGTAAAATGAAAGCTGGATCTAGAATAGGTCCACACAACCAAGATGTTGTTTCTGTAATAGTGGGTTCATTGTTAGGAGATTCATACGGTAATCGAAGATCTGTTGAAGGAACAAGAATATGCTACAGACAAAGTAGTGTTCATAAAGATTACTTGTTTTGATTACACGATTTTTTTTTAATGAGAGGTTATTGTTCTAATTTAGAACCTAGAAGGTATACTAGAAGACTAAAGCACACAGGTACAGAAGTTATACATTATGGATATGAATTTAATACTTTTACATTTAGAAGTTTTAATTGAATCCATGAAATATTTTATCATAAGGGGAAAAAAGTTATAAAGCCTATGATAGAAAACTATATGACTCCCTTATGCTTAGCAATTTGAATTTGTGATGATGGGGGTTGAGCTAAACCTGGCGTTAGAATAGCAGTAAATTGTTTTTCTTTAATAGAAGTACAACTACTAGTTAAAATACTTAAAAGTAAATTTAATCTAGATTGTACAATTCAATTATTAAAGGCTAGTGGTAATTACTCTATCTATATAAAAAGTTCATCTGTATCTACTTTGAGAGAAATACTTTTACCGCATATCCATCCTTCTATGAAGTATAAATTAGGACTATAATTTTCGAGCATAAGGCGGCGGTCTAACCCACCGTATATGTGCAAGACGGGTACTTGTTATTAAGTCACGCTCTTCCCCCCAGCAAGCTTGCTGGGGGGGGAGGATATATTATACAAATTTTACTGAGCTAGCTCAACATATATATGATAGTCGTGAATTACACAAAGCGGTTTTTGTTTTTAATACGAAGATGCTATGAATTTAATTCTGAGATTCTGCCGAGATTCTCTAAGAAAAAGAGGCTCCGCTGCGGGTTTTTCAGCGGTCCTGTGGATTGGGGCTAATAAACTTTTTCTTTGGCGACACGAGTGAAAATAGTTCATTTGTTTTTACGCCCCTAGTGAGTAGGGGGTAATAGCTAAAAACACAAGACTATCAGTAAATTTTATTTATTGCAACAGACTGGGGCACTTGTGGGTGTCAATTTATTTGATGCTTAATGTACAGTCGGCTTTTTTTAATGTATATAGATAATAAAAAGGTTCATCAATGGTATTGAAGTTATGAATACCCAGATTTTTTAGATAGTGATGGAGATTTTGTAGAGTTTGATATTTATATCCATCATTCTACAATTGGAGACAGTAGCAACACATCTGGGGGTGGTTCAATTAGTGAGTTAGTTAAATCTTCAAAGATTTGTGAGCATGATTATAGAGTTAGATATCATGCAAGAGATAATCTAATAAATACTCGCGAAATTCTTTGTGATGATGGAACCACAGATTATAATCCTATAAATGATAATTTAGATAGACGATCGCACACATTAAGTAATGCGGAGGGTCGTCAAATAAATACATTTAGAGAATGTTCTAAATGTTTTAGGAAAATTTGTACTCCATGTTATAGGGATATATAGTATTTTAGATTAAATAACTTTCAATAAAAATTAGTTAATTGTACTAAAATGCTTAATATAATTAAAAATAATGCTATATACATAATAATAAAAAGGTTCATCAATGATATTGAAGTTATGAATACCCAGATTTTTTAAATAGTGATGGAGATTTTGTAGAGTTTGATTCTTATTTAGTACCTGAATCTGATTTAGAAAAAGGAGCTTTAAGAATGCTAGAAGTTGATAATAGAGTTATACTACCTGAAATAACACACACTAGATTTATTCTTACGGCTGCAGATGAACTGAGGACCTTTAGCAAGTACCTCTTAACGTCTATACACTATCAAATTCCGGGGACACCCTAAAGCTTCTGGTACCAAGCCATAATCGAAAGGTTATAGGTGGCTGAACTAATTACTCAGGTAGGGTAACAACCCAGAAGATATATGAAAGTATAATGGGCAATCGCGGATCTAAATCACCTAGTTACCTTATTTGGTTATCCTACAATCTTGTAACTCACGCTACAGCAGCAAAGAAAGATTGCTAGGCTACATCATCATTATGGTGTATTAGGTTGTAAAAGAGCAACGAGTAGACGGTAGTGGTCTATAATAGTAAAAAGAGGGTTACACTCAACTATTATAGATTAAGGTATACTCTAGTCGACCTGGTAACAGGTCGTTGGGTTTATATCTATACCTAAAATCTAAATATTTTAACTATTTCTTTGTCAATATGACGGGGCAAATGCTTATATTACTTGGCAGTGGTACATTTGGGTACAGTTTTTTGAATAAAATGAAACTGGATTTTAGATCATGGTAAAGTAAGCTCTCGATTAAATGTTCTTTTGCTTTACTAGTGGTAAATAAATGTTCTGGCTACCCAAGACCACGTAATCTAGTTTCTGCCCTTAAATACAGTATTCTGTTTAGAATAACAAGAACTCTACCCATTATATATAATGGTTGTCGGTTTTATTCGAAAAATAACCAGAGTCGTATCACAAGTGAAGTAATTAATAAAGTACTAGCTAATCAAGGTGTTTCTATTACACAAAAGGAACTGAATATATTGTTAAATATTAAGGGTGTAACTTTTGACTTACCCTTTAATAGTCAAACATTTCCAGCTTTATATGGTTTAGTAGGTAAACCTAAAAGCAGAAGACCTAAGGCCGGTATATATATTTTTACACACTTAGCAACTGGTAGAAAATATGTGGGGTCAAGTAATAGTCTTTCAAGAAGATTAGAGCAATATTTTAATCCTAACCCCTTATTTTATAAGGAATATGGTTTATTGCTTCCTTTGATTAAAAAAGAAGGGTTTTCTGCTTTTAATTTGGAAGTATTTGTTATGCCGGAGGAATTAAGCTCAGACTATAACTTTTTGTTTTTGGAACAATATCACTTATTAGATAGTAATTTTAACTTAAATACTCAAAGAGTTGTTAATTTTAGAGTTAATCAAGGAAATACTGTTTATTTATATGATCTTGAAGGTAAGATTTTATATTACACTGCAACTTCTTTAAATGGATTGAGAGCTGATTTAGGTGTACATCATACTACTGTTACAAAATGTATAAAAAACGGATCACTTTATCTAGATTATTTTATAATTACAGATCAACTAAAACCAGATGCAAAAAAAGCTGGTTTATCTTTAGAAGAGTTATCTAAGCTTATTTCGGATAAAAGATCTTTATTTCTAAAAAATGATTTTTCTTTGAAAAACAGTAAATCAATCTATATTAAACAAGATGTTACAGGAGTAACATACAATTTTCCTAGCATAACATCATTAGTTAAATACTTTGATAGCATAGATATTAAGGCTAACCGTAATAAAATAGCTAGTTGTTTAAATACCAACGAGTCTTATTTAGGTTACACTTACTATACTGGTACAAGCTAAACATTACCAAATTAGAAATATTTGGTGATTACCAGCCCATAACCAAGAGAGTGCCAACAAAGTAATATAAGAATAAACAAATATTTAGATCATGGAAAAGTAAACTTTCGGTAATTCATTCATTTGCTATTCCTGCTTTAGGTATAAAATGTGATGCATAAAAAAAAATAAGTGTAGGCTACTTATTAATTGTGCAATAAAGAGCCAAACTCCGGGGAAGCCCTAAAGCTCTAGTAACCAAAGTCTCCTCGGAAACTAGGAGATCGGCCTGATTAATGATTCAGGGTAAGGTAACATCACTAGAGATGATAGTAATGGAAATGGGTGATCGCGGATCTAAATCAGACAGTGTCTGTAAAAGAGCAACGAGTAGACGGTTCTTCAACTTTTATAGTTGTAAGGTGTACTCTAGTCGCCGGGAAACCGGTTTTAGGGAGAAATCAAGTAGATAGGCTTATCTGTCTATAAAGTAACCCTAGATTAAAGTTACTACAACAGCCTTGGCCTTATTACTATTAAGGGTAAAGTTGTAGCACGATCCAGGTAGATTAAATCAATTTTCTGTTTTAATTAATAGATTAGGTACATTCTATGGTCTTATTGAACAATGGCCAAAACTGTAGTGAACCTATGGTTATAAATCATCAAATTGCGGGAAACCCCTAAAGGAATCTTAACCAAGTAAGTATGGTAACATAACTTATGGCACAGGTAATGACTCGTGGTACGGTAAAATCAAGATTTATTATTCAATGGGCAATCCGCAGCCAAGTGCCAAGTATAAAATATTTGGTATGCAGTTCATCGACTAAACGTTGATTGGTGTTATTAGTGTTAATAATGCTTAAGATATAGTCAGGCCCCACCTGAAAAGGTGCAGAAAAATATAAGTATTCTTTATGTTTTTTGTTAAATAGATATATATTAATTTGTTAATTATATTTAGGGATCTCTACAAGTTTGCTAAACTTATTTTAATGTAAAAATAAAATCTTAAAAAAAAAATGAAGCACTTGTCTTTCACACGAAAGACTATTGTAGTCTTTCGTGATACAATTAGTAGAAGTGTTTTTAATAATCACTTCATATTGGATAAACGTATTGGATTAGGTTCTATAGGTGTTATCTCTTTAACTAGATATTTTAATTCAAGTAGATCTTTTAGTTCAAGTATACCTTTGGCAAATAAGCCAGAGTCTTTAGCGTTAGAGCATATCAATAGTGAAAAACCTACTACTTGATCCACTATTAATAAAATATTATTAAATCAAAATTTATCAGTTACTGACCCTAAATTAGACAAATTATTAAAAGTAAAAGGTGTTGAATTGGATCTTCCTATACCTACACCGGAAAATATTCAACTTTTAGCTGAATTAACAGGTAAATCTAAATATAAAGGTTTCTCTGGTGTATATATCTTTATACATAATAATACAGGCCATAAATACGTAGGTTCATCTAATTTATTAAGACGTAGAATGGATTACTATTTTAAAGGAGATTTTCCTTTAGTTGGTAAATTGTTACCTTTACTTCATAAAGAAGGGCTAAAAGCTTTTAAATTAATAATATTTAAATTAGATAGTAATATATTTAGTAATCAAGACGCTTTAATATTAGAACAGTATTATTTATTAAATAAAGAATTTAACTTGAATACATTAAGAGTTGTTAATGCAGGATCTTCAAAAGGTGATCCTGTATATGTTTATGATTTAACATGTAGTACTCTTTATTATCATGCGAAATCTAATATTGAATTAAAAAGAGTATTAAAAATACATACTAAAACGAGTAAAAAGTATGTAGATTCTAAAATACCATATCTTAATAAATTCTTACTATTAAGCTATTATATACCTACTGCTTTAACAAGCAATATATCGGTAGGAAATACCTTTGTAAATTCAGATTCTATAGGCCAAACTTTAAATTTTGATTCATTAACATCTTGTATTGTATATTTAAGAGAATTAGGTTTAACGATTAAAAGAGCCACTCTTACTAAATATATCAAAAATGAAAAAGTGTTTCATAATTTCTTATGTAAATATTCAGATAAGATTTTACCGGATAATTTTGAACAAGTAGGATTAATTATTGATGAATATACAAAATTAATAGTAGATACAGACTTAGATTCCTTAAAAGTAAATAGAAAAAATAAACCTGTATTAGTAAAAGGAGAAAATTTTGAGAAAGAATTTGAAAGTATTACGGATACAATTAAATACTTTGATACTTTAAATATCAAATTAGATAGAAAAGCTTTATATCTTCATTTAAAAAACGATAAAAGATATAAAGACTATTATTTTTCTCATAAATAACTAGATAATAGTTATATTTTATTTTACTGGTATAGTAATAAAGATTTATCAATTACATTAAATAAACGTAGAGATAATCCGCAATGTTCAGAAATTTGTGGTATACTTCACTCGAGTATGCCCATTGTTGTTGAATCGGTTTCGCTAGTAAAGTTTTTGGGTTGATTAAACGAACAGTAATGAAAACAACAAATATTAAATTGAGTTTTTTTACTCGCCCCAAGCGAGCCTCAAGCGAGCCCCTAGCGAGCCTCAAGCGAGCGGGGTTTTCTAATTTCCCTGTGTTATGTGCTTCACCTTTACATTTACCTTCGTCTTTTCCTGTTTCTATTTGCAATCGTCAGCGTCTTTATGGGACTTATTCGCCTTTTCAACTTTTCGATAATTATGAGGAGATTACCAGTGAAGTAATAAATAAAATACTGGTTAATCAACAAGTTTTCATTACCCAAGAGGAACTTGATAAATTAAAAGGTATTCCTGGTGTAAAATTTGACTTGCCTCTTAATGACGAAACTACCCGTGCATTTATTGATTTAGTTGGAAGGCAAAGGTCTCAAAAAAGTGGGGTTTATGTCTTTACACATTTGGAAAGTGGTAGCAAATATGTAGGCTCTAGTAATAACCTATCTTATAGACTATTTAATTATTTTAGACATGGAGATAATCCAAGGTATAATTCTGGATTAATGCTACCTATACTTAGAAAACAAGGTATAGGGGCTTTTAGTTTGGAAATTTTTATCATACCAACTGAGTTTTCTTCAGATTCTTACTTATTCTTAGAGCAATATCATCTACTAAATAAAAAATTTGATCTTAATACTCAAAGAACAGTACAACTTAGAGCTCTACGACCACACAATGTTTATTTATATGACTTGGAAGGGAAAATTTTGTTCTATTCTTGCAGTTCTTTTAGTAAATTGCAAGAGGATTTAGGAATTCACTATGCAACCTTTAAAAAGTGTCTAGAACAAGAAAACAATTATTTAAATTTCTTTAGGGTTACAGATACTTTAATAGAGGATGCTAAAAATTCATCTTTAAATCTTATTGAGCTGAATAGTTTAATTGCTGAAAAACAAATGCTAAAAAATAAAAGTATGACTTTTTCAGGTAAACGTTATACAAAAAGCAAACCAGTTACAATAAAAGAAGTTACTACGGGTAATATACAGTATTTTCCTAATATTTTAGCCGTAGTATCTTATTTAGATGGTATAAATAATAAAATAAATAGGAATACAATAACTAAATACTTAAATACCGGAAAACCCTTTAAAGGTTATTTATTTTATGAAAAATAGTTATCATAGGTTTATACCCACCCCTTCGGGGGTAGTGTTTAGGGTATAGGTTACGGCTTTAGTTTTGTAGTTATGCTATAGGCAGAATTTATAGAGCTTTTGTAAAATAACAGTTAGATTACTGTTAACTTGTTATTAAAATTAAAAAATAGTATAACAAATCCCTCTTTTTTTATTAGGGAAGGGGAAAATTGTTTTATAATTATAAACTTTGGCTACGGTCCCAAAATTATTATATTTGTACAGCAATTACTGGGAGAAGATTATATATTTGATTAAAGCCCACTTTTATCTTTTTATTAGGATTTGAACTCTCCTTTTCGTTGCAGTAGTGAACGTTTTTGGGGGTTTTTTTCTCTAATAATGAAGCCAAACGATATAAAATTCCAGATTTATATTTTATTATTTAAAATAAAAACAGATATAACATTAACTTAATTTAAGGTGTTAGGTTCAGGATAAAATTCTAAATTCTATCCTCATCAGAGCTAAAGACAATCTAAATCTGTAAAGTTACTTTATAATATATATCCCTCTCCCTGGGTCGGGTTTATTTAATTAATTTATAATATATTTTCTCGCCTCAGCGTTTAAATTAATAATAATGTGATATAGCTAGTAATTATTATTTTAGCGGACAAAGCCTGGTAATAATTGTCCTATACTTACTTTAGGATAATATTATATAGACTCCGTAGGGTCCTTGTTTTCACCACCAAAGTGAGGGAGGATAACTTATTGGCCAGAGCCCTTTAGATATGTTATCCCCTTTCCACTAATTACTACTCATTACAGGTTTCGCTTTGGCGGGAAGTAGAATAATATTATTATTCTTTCAGCGGCCAAAGCCTGGTAAGAAGTGTGTAGGAGTTCCAACCTCTGTATAAATATATAGTAGTGTATTAAATTATTATTTAATATTTCTATTTTTTGTGTTCAATTGTTGATTTTTTTCATTACCCTTAGCGCAAAAAAAAAAATGAGATAACCGGTTTGAAAATCCTGAAGGACCCATACGTATTGGTAATGGGAGTCAGTGGCTACTTATTTAGAAGGTGCCTTTTATAGGTAATATTTATAGGTAGTTATGTCATAGTAGTGAACAGCAATTCCTGCATACTATAGTGAATTCAAGATGCGCAGGAGCGGGTGAAAACCTTAAAATATATACTGCGGAAACCCAGAGAATGGACGCCCAAACCCAATATGACAAACAAAATATTCTTAATCTTGTCTAAGGACGTTAAAATCACACAAATCGGTCTATGTTGCATCTTTTCTGCCCCATTATTCTTTTTGGTCGGTTTATTACTGCTCGTGGTGGACTGGAATACTATTGTAGCCTTACCACGCTATGTTAAACTAGAAGATTCAAAAAAAACAAGTTTCTTACTTTCTCTATGAAAGACACTACTTGTAAAAGGTAAAGCTATATATGGTTATACATGAGCTGTCCCTCAACTATTTAGTGATTATTTCAGAAGCTTTAAAGATTGATTTGTGTCTAACCTATGTTTAGATTTACATCACGCACCTAAACCACACGCATTTACTAGTTTGCCGTTACAAAGTGTTTTAGTGCTCACTAAAGAAGCAGGTGCTAATTATATGCGTCTATCAAAAAGATATGATGATAACCAACATTTAAGCGATGTAGAGTTTAGTCTTTTGATTAGCCATCATGAAAAAATGAGGAAACAGATTCAAGAATGATTGGAATTACCTCAATTACCTGAAAATGTAAAATATACTAGGCTAGAATTACAAGGTAAGATTGAAATGGCAATAATGGTTAAAAATAATATATACCTTGAAGCTCTTAAAAGTAATCCCAATTTTAAGCTTACCATTAACAGAGAAGGAGGGCAAACTGGGACATATAAAGATCTTATTACACACGCAGGGGTTTCTTTTGTTTTACCTCTATTTAGAGGAGTTTTACCTCCATTTAGATGAGTTTTACCTTTAATAACTACACCCTATTTTGGTTTATTAAGTACTTTAAAACATATATTATCACCCTTTTTACCTGTTTTCTGATGCATTTTACCTGTACTTTTATTGTGTTTTATTGATTTATTTAATACTGATTTAACTATTAATGTAAAGATTCTAGATTCTGATTTTACTTTAACTAA
>Ga0233341_1000017_pt1 | contig 22240 bp, 12 predicted proteins | sample GEONDECOMP247_FD_180672 | JGI IMG/M metagenome (GOLD analysis project Ga0233341, IMG submission 180672) | Leaf litter microbial communities from Shasta-Trinity National Forest, California, United States - GEON-DECOMP-247 | ecosystem: Environmental > Terrestrial > Plant litter > Unclassified...
AAATCCAAAGATAAAAAGAGAAATGAAAAATATCACTACTGCGTAAACGAACAGCTTAAGAGTAAGCATTACGTAATCTCCAGGATCCTGATTATAAGTACAACAGAATAGATCATCAATCTTTGTATCATATATGGATACTTGAATACCAAGCAATAGTATGATTCATACAAATCACGAAATTATTTCTCCAGATCACGTGCGTGTGAAAAGAAATTGGAAAGAAGGAGATAATTTATCCCTTTGTTTTCCAAAAGGAAACCAATAAAAAGAAAGATTACGATACGATAAAAAGAAAGATTCTGAATAATTCTGGCCATACTATTGACAAGTTCCAGGGAACTTGAATATAATGAAAATTGGTAGCCCCTATGATAACTTCCCGGGAACTGGAATATAATGAAGATTGGTAGCCCCTATCGTCTAGTGGACCAGGACATCTCTCTTTCAAGGAGGCAACGGGGATTCGACTTCCCCTAGGGGTACCATGGAATAGGATATCCATTCGTTTGGTATCTTAACCTAAATACTTTCAATTACTTTCTGGTTCCTGGGTCGATGCCCGAGTGGTTAATGGGGACGGACTGTAAATCCGTTGGTAATATGCCTACGCTGGTTCAAATCCAGCTCGACCCAACCAATATACTAAATATAAATCTATTGGGGGGACGGACTGTAAATCCGTTGACACGGGGACGGACTTGAAATCCGTTGGCACTGTAAATCCGTTGGCAAGGACTGTCAATCCGTGGGACGGACTGTAAATCCGTTGACACGGGAACGGACTGTAAATCCGTTGTGACGGACTTGAAATCCGTTGGCAAGGACTGTCAATCCGTGGGACGGACTGTAAATCCGTTGACACGGGAACGGACTGTAAATCCGTTGTGACGGACTTGAAATCCGTTGGCAAGGGGACGGACTTGAAATCCGTTGACACGGGGACGGACTGTAAATCCGTAAATCCGTTGGCAAGGGGACGGACTTGAAATCCGTTGGCAAGGACTTGAAATCCGTGGGACGGACTTGAAATCCGTTGACACGGGGACGGACTGTAAATCCGTTGACACGAGGACGGACTTGAAATCCGTTGGCAAGGGGACGAACTTGAAATCCGTGGAACGGACTTGAAATCCGTTGACACGGACTGTAAATCCGTTGTGACGGACTTGAAATCCGTTGGCAAGGGGACGAACTTGAAATCCGTTGTGACGGACTGTAAATCCGTTGGCAAGGGGACGGACTGTAAATCCGTTGGCAAGGGGACGAACTTGAAATCCGTTGTGACGGACTGTAAATCCGTTGGCAAGGGGACGGACTGTAAATCCGTTGGCAAGGGGACGGACTGTAAACCAGCGTTGGCAATATGCCTACGCTGGTTCAAATCCAGCTGGACCCAACCAATATAATCAATATAAATCTATCGGTATGGTTATATTCATGCCAATCATGGATGAAAAGATAATTGGTTATTGAACTCCGATATCTATGATATATTCATATCATATAGATATGTACCCAATTCCATATGAATTGATACTTTGATCCAAGAGAAGGATAAGATATTTAATCGACTTAGCGCTCACGTAATCTATACGATCTATCTAGCACCTACCATAGAATAAATATGATTCAATAGTAAGTGAACTGTACTGTATTGGGATTGTAGTTCAATTGGTTAGAGTACCGCCCTGTCAAGACGGAAGTTGCGGGTTCGAGCCCCGTCAGTCCCGATCCAATAAGTTAATCCATTCAGCTCTGAATCCCCGTAGAAGAGTGAAAAAGAAAATAGGGTTGAATAAAGATACTAGATATTTAGTATCTCTATTCATATAGATATTTAGTATATCTATCCATTAGATACATTAACTAGATCGATAATTCAGTTTGAAAAAAAGACCCTTCTTTCGGGGATAAAATCTAATCATCATAGTGAATCTGCAATAAATATTCATCCCTCTCCGAAGAATCAAATTCTCTTCTTCTCCATGAATATTTATTTCATTTTCATACTTCTTTTTCATGATCGATAGCCAGTGGATTTCTAGACACTCTATTTTATTTCCAAAAATGATCATGTCAGGATCTGGACAGACTAGTCCTTATCATTCCAGGGTCATGAGTGGGATTCTGGATAAATTTGATATGGGATACTTCTATATCATCACCGGACCAGATAGGTTCCAGATTCCATCTAAACCGTGGAAATCCAAGCGAAATAACTCTCATGTCTGACGAACGTCTTCTGGAGTAGCAGAAGGTTATTATTCGTACGAATCCTATTCTTTCAAAATGATACAGAACAGACATGTGTTGGTTTTCTGATGCATGTTTCCTATGAGTCTTATCAAAAGAGTCTTATCAAAAGTGATCATATTATGTTATACTATTTCGATCGAAGAATTCATTAAATCCGTTAGTTAGATCCCGTTACTCGAACTGATTTTATCAATTACATTTATTTCATGGATCTTGAAAGATTCATCTCTATGAGATCAAATCTCGAGCGAGCTATTTTTGAACGAAGTAAAGATCAAGAGATCATGGAAGTAAATAACCTTGCATTTATTGCTGTTGCACTGTTCCTTGCAATTCCTACTGCTTTTTTACTTATCCTTTATGTTAAAACGGCCAGTGGAAGCAGTGAAAGCACTTGATTTTTATGAAAATGGAGTGATTACTGATCACTAGATAGATTGAAATGATCCAGATCATAAGTATAAAATAGGTTATGGAATCTATTATATTACAACAATACAGGGTAGGGGCTGCTTCTGAATTTCTTTTGAGAAGAAAAGTAGTACGAAGGAAAAGTATCTAACCTTTTCTTTTGTACTACTTCTTCTACACCCATATATGGATAAATAGATCTTCAAAGTACGTGTCCATATATGGTAAATGTAGGATGAAGGACCTCGTACCATAAAAGAGCGGAGCTGATAACCTTCTTCATGCCCCTGGAAAATAGATCCAATGTAGACAGACGTGATTCTGAACGTACTTGCGGATTTTTTAGGATCAAAGTTGAACATCTTTTTCCGGTACGAACATTTTTTTCTAGTACATATTAGATATGGAACTTGAAATGGTATAAGAAAAAGCAAAGGGATCTATTACTTAGACTTATGTCCCATATTTTTCTGAGAACGGAATTCATATCGGATCCGATCAATTCGGAACCATCCGGTAAAACATGAGGGACTATTTCCATTCCTACTAAGAGAGAGAAGAGAGATCGTTCTTCAGTGGAAGAAACAATATTATCAACTCATTCTAGAAAAGAACTAATTTATTAAAACCTGTTAGAGAGAATCAGATTTTGAATAGGAAAATGATAATGATAAGGGATTATGCATATCCCTTACGGGGATAAAGAGGAAATAATTCCATGGAAAGAGTCTTTCAATTTGGAGTGAAGACTAAATATTACTGGATCCTTATGGAACAGAAGAGATTCTCATGCATGATTTGGAAGGAATGCAATAATGGATTCTTAAGCATTACCATTATAGTCCACTTCTCCCCCATACTACGAGTGAAAGGGAAAAGGTAAAAACTACCATTAAAGCAGCCCAAGTTATATCGACTATATCCATATAGGTAATGTTCTCTAAAAAAGAATGATTTCATCATCGAGATGATAAGGGAACTATTAAGGATAGTGCAAAGTTGAAGTTGAAATAGTCTACCTATTCTGAACGTTACGGACGTTTGAGCTGATATGAGAGAGAAATAAATCCATTTGTTCATTGACCAACGAGTTGCTATTACTAACTCGAGGGTTGTACATTCATGACGGAGTCGGGATGTAACTCACTATCTATATTGGTAATATGTACCAATATGTCTCTAGAGGTTCTGTAATGGAAATACATACTTTTCCTTCCATCCTCAACAAGGCGACACCCGGATTCGAACTGGGGATGGAGGATTTGCAGTCCTCTGCCTTACCGCTTGGCTATGTCGCCGAGATATGGGAATGCCATGGACAGATTGAATCATTCGTCCGTCCTTTAAGTATAGTATGAGATGTATGCTAAAGTCAACCATAAAGGAAATGGATCTAATTTGTTCTCCGTCTTTCGATCTTACTATTTTCATTAGGAAATTTTCTAAGTGAGATTAACATTTAAGAATGGATTAACATTTAAGAATGGTTTGATTCATTCGTTCATAGCTCCATTTCACGTGGTTGGATTAAAGTCTCAAAGTACCTCTTTTCTTCTTTTTTTTTTTCTAATTGGAAGTATATCTGGATACGGGTAGAATTTCACGGGATATAGTGAACACTGAATATACATCCAAATCTTTTTTGTCGGATTGATCCATATAGATCAATCGGGAATAATTGAATATACTTTTTCACGGATGGGAAACTTCCAATGCGATTAGATGAAAATGAGGGAGCGTTTACAATCCCCGAATTTGGTAAGATACAATTTGAAGGATTTTGTCGTTTCATCGATCAGGGCTTGATGGAAGAACTTCATAATTTTCCGAAAATTGAGGATACAGATAAAGAAATTGAATCCAGGCTTTTTGGTAATGAATATGAATTAGCAGAACCTTTCATCAAAGAGAGAGATGCTGTATATCAGTCCCTTACATATTACTCTGAATTATATGTACCAGCAAGATCGATTCGTAGGAATAGTAATCAGATACAGAAACAAACTGTATTTCTCGGAAATATTCCTTTAATGAATTCCCATGGAACATTTGTAGTAAATGGAATTTACAGAATCGTGGTGAATCAAATATTAATAAGTCCCGGTATTTATTACCGTTTGGAATTAGACCATAATAGAATAAACTATATATATACTGGTACTCTGATTTCAGATTGGGGAAGAAGATCGAAATTAGAGATTGATGGGGGAGAAAGGATATGGGCTCGTGTAAGCAGAAAACGAAAAATATCTATTCCAGTTCTATTATCAGCTATGGGTTTAAATCTCGAAGAGATTCTGGACAATACTCACTATCCCGAAAGATTTTTCTTTTTACTGAAGAAGAAGAAGGGGAAGTGGGAGAGGGAGGAATATCTTTGGTCGAGGGAAAATGCCATTCTGGAGTTTTATAAAAAACTTTACTGTGTAAGTGGTGATTTGGTATTTTCCGAGTCTCTATGTAAAGAATTGCAGGAAAAATTTTTCCGACAAAGATGTGAATTGGGAAAGATTGGTCGACGAAATCCGAACCAAAAACTGAACCTTGATATACCCGAGAACGAGATTTTTTCATTACCACAAGATGTATTGGCTGCTGTGGATTACCTTATCGGAGTTAAAATTGGAATGGGTACACTCGATGATATAGATCACCTCAGAAATCGACGTATTCGTTCTGTAGCAGATTTATTACAGAATCAATTCAGATTAGCTCTAGGTCGTTTGGAAGATGCAGTTCGAAGAACTATACACAGAGCAACCAAGCGTAGATCAACTCCTCAGAACTTGGTAACTTCAACTCTATTAAAAAGCACTTTTCAAGATTTTTTTGGTTCACATCCCTTATCCCAATTTTTGGATCAAACGAATCCATTGACGGAAATAGCTCATGGGCGAAAATTGAGCCATTTAGGCCCGGGGGGCTTAACAGGGCGAACTGCTAGTTTTCGGACACGGGATATTCATCCCAGTTATTATGGGCGTATTTGTCCAATCGATACGTCCGAAGGAATGAATGCTGGACTTGTTGCATCATTATCTATTCATGCAAAGATTGGTCATTGCGGTTCTTTACAAAGTCCATTCTATAAGATCTCTGAGAGATCGAAAGAAGAACATATGGTTTATCTATTACCGGGAGAAGATGAGGATGAATACTATCGGATAGCTACGGGAAATTATTTGGCGTTAAATCAAGGGATTCAAGAAGAACAAATTACTCCAGCTCGATACCGACAAGAATTTATAGTTATTGCATGGGAACAAATTCATTTCAGAAGTATTTTTCCTTTCCAATATTTTTCCGTTGGAGTTTCCCTTATTCCTTTTCTCGAACATAATGATGCGAATCGCGCTCTAATGGGTTCTAATATGCAGCGTCAAGCAGTTCCACTTTTTCGACCCGAGAAGTGCATTGCCGGAACTGGATTGGAAGGTCAAGCAGCTCTAGATTCAGGAAGTGTAGCTATAGCTACACAAGAGGGAAGGATCGAGTATATCGATGCTACAAATATCACTTCATCGGTTAATGGAGACACTGTACGAACAGAATCGGTTATATATCAACGTTCTAATACCAATACTTGTACGCATCAAAAACCTCAAGTTCGTCAAGGGGAATGTGTAAAGAAGGGACAAATTCTGGCGGACGGTGCGGCTACGGTAGGGGGAGAACTCTCTTTGGGAAAAAACGTTTTAGTAGCTTATATGCCATGGGAAGGATACAATTTCGAAGACGCAATACTCATTAGTGAACGTCTGATATATGAAGATATTTATACTTCTTTCCATATCGTAAGATACAGGATTGAAATCTGTATGACAAGCCAGGGTCCTGAAAGAATCACTAGAGAAATACCTCATTTAGATGCTCATTCACTTCGTCATTTGGGCGAAAATGGTCTTGTAATGCTAGGATCTTGGATAGAAACAGGTGATGTTTTGGTAGGTAAATTAACGCCTCAAACAACAGAAGAATCATTATGTGCCCCGGAAGGAAGATTATTACAAACCATATTTGGTATTGAAGTATCTACTGCAAGAGAAAATTGTCTCAGAGCACCTATAGGTGGAAGGGGTCGAGTTATTGATGTGAGATGGATCAATAGAGTAGATGATTCTGGTGATAATGCGGAAACAATCCACGTATATATATTACAAAAACGTAAAATACAAGTGGGTGATAAAGTAGCTGGAAGGCATGGTAATAAAGGTATTATTTCAATAGTTTTGCCCAGACAAGATATGCCCTATTTGCAAAATGGAATACCAGTTGATATGGTATTGAATCCATTAGGGGTACCTTCACGAATGAATGTAGGACAGATCTTTGAATGTTTGCCCGGTTTAGCAGGAAACCTGATGAACAAACATTATAGAATAACACCTTTTGACGAAAGATATGAGCGAGAAGCTTCGAGAAAACTAGTGTTTCCTGAGCTTTATAAAGCTAGTGAGCAAACAGCTAATCCATGGGTATTCGAACCGGATCATCCTGGAAAACATAGATTAATCGATGGAAGAACAGGAGATGTTTTTGAACAACCTGTTACAATAGGAAAAGCTTATATGTCGAAATTGAGTCATCAAGTTGATGATAAAATACATGCACGTTCGAGTGGACCTTATGCACGGGTTACACAACAACCTCTTAGAGGAAAATCTAAACGAGGGGGGCAACGAGTAGGAGAAATGGAAGTTTGGGCTTTAGAAGGTTTTGGTGTTGCTTATATTTTACAAGAAATGCTTACTCTCAAATCTGACCATATTAGAACTCGTAATGAAGTACTTGGTGCCATTATAACTGGAGGGCCAATACCTAAACCTGACACTGCTCCAGAATCTTTCCGATTGCTCATTCGAGAATTACGATCTTTAGCTCTAGAATTGAATCATGCTATTATATCTGAGAAAGACTTTCAGATAGATAGGGAGGAAGTTTGATCAGAATGAATCGAGATCTTTTATGATTGACCAGAATAAACATCAACAACTTCGAATTGGATTAGCTTCTCCCGAACAGATTTGTGCTTGGTCCAAAAAAATTTTACCTAATGGCGAGATAGTTGGACAGGTGACTAAACCCTATACTCTACATTATGAAACTAATAAACCAGAAAGAGATGGATCGTTTTGTGAAAGAATCTTTGGACCTATCAAAAGTAGAGTTTGTGCTTGTGGAAATTCTCCAGGGATCGGAAATGAGAAGATAGACTCAACATTTTGCACGCAATGTGGAGTTGAATTCGTTGATTCTCGAATTCGAAGATATCGAATGGGATACATTAAACTGGCATGTCCGGTGGTTCACGTATGGTATTTGAAACGCCTTCCCAGTTATATTGCGAATCTATTAGCTAAAACTCGGAAAGAATTAGAAGGCCCAGTATACTGCGATGTGTGACTTGATCATAAGTTCCGATCATACAGATCCGTAATAAGGAACTGTCATCCTATTCAATCTGATTGGGATGCCTTTAGCTCTGACATGTCCCTCCGGAGGAGTAGCATGAAGCTCAGAATTATAAGCATCTTGAAGAGATGTTGAGAAAGAGGAATTAGTCCAGGGTTTAGATATTCTGTATCAAATTGCTAATTTAACTTCGTGAAAACACTTCTTTCATATAATGGAATTCAAAAGTCATTCTCTTTCACTTGGGTTATCCCTGAATAGAGGTATTCCGGACCGAAGATATGGCTATAGGAGTCTATTCATCGCACATATGCTTCGATCGATAGTATTGTAACCATCGAAGTAGAGCAAGCAGGAACCTAAAGGATTAAATGGAACGATATATAGACAAGTAAATCCCTAATTGAAGGTCTTTTCAAGAATAAATGGATTGTTCGGAAGGGAGGAGACTGCTCAATAATTCCATATCTACGTTGTAGAATCGTAAAGGAATACTCAATTGAACCTGGAACTTGAGCAGAGAGTAGCGGTTTCTCTTCAGAGCAAAAAGAGTAGATATTTTTTGATAGTTACTTGAGCCGGATGAGAGGAAACTTTCACGTCCGATCCTGAGGGGGGGAAATCTTAGAATAACCTATCCGAATCTTTTTCTTGCTAGGCCCATAGCTAACAAACCCACTTTATTGAGATCACGGGGTACATTCAATTATGAGATTCAATCCTGGAGAGATATTATTCCTCATTACCTCTCTGCTCGTTCTCATTACCTCTTTGCTCGAGGTTCTGGAACATTTAAAGAGAGAGAAATAGCTACTGGGGGAGATGCTATCAGGGAACAACTAACTGGTCTGGATCTGCAAATGATTATAGATCGTTCACATATGGAATGGAAGAACTTGGTGGAATTGAAATGGAATAGATTGGAGGAGGATCAAGAATCTACTGTGGATGGATGGGAGGATGAAACAATTCGAAGAAGAAAGGATTTTCTGGTTGGACGCATTAAATTAGCTAAACATTTTCTCCGAACAAATATAGAACCAAAATGGATGGTCTTATGCCTATTACCAGTTCTTCCTCCCGAACCGAGGCCAATCGTTCAATTAGGTGAAGGTGGACTTATTACCTCGTCAGATCTAAATGAACTTTATCGAAGAGTTATCAATCGGAATAATACTCTTACCAATTTATTAGCAAGAAGTGGATCTGAGTCATTTGTTATTTGTCAAAAAAAATTGATCCAGGAAGCCGTAGATGCACTTCTCGATAATGGCATCTGTGGACAACCAATGAAAGACAGTCATGATAGGCCTTATAAATCGTTCTCAGATGTGATCGAAGGCAAAGAGGGAAGATCTCGTGAAAATTTACTAGGGAAACGAGTTGATTATTCAGGTCGTTCCGTTATTGTGGTAGGTCCCTTTCTATCATTGTATCAATGTGGATTACCCTCAGAAATAGCAATAGAGCTTTTTCAAGCATTTGTAATTCGTAGTCTCATTGGACGACATATTGCTCCTAACCTAAGAGCTGCTAAAAGTATGATTCGAGATAAGGGACCCATTGTATGGGAAGTACTTCAAGAGGTTATGCAAGGACATCCCGTATTGTTGAATCGAGCACCTACCTTACACAGATTAGGAATACAAGCGTTTCAACCTATTTTAGTAGAAGGACGTGCCATTCGTTCACATCCATCGGTTTGTGGAGGATTTAATGCGGACTTTGACGGAGATCAGATGGCTGTCCATGTACCTTTATCTCTGGAAGCTAGAGCAGAAGCTCGTTTACTCATGTTTTCTGAGACAAATCTTTTGTCTCCAGCTATCGGAGATCCTATTTCTATACCGACTCAGGATATGCTTCTTGGACTTTATATATCAACAGTCGGAAATAATCAAGGTATTTATGGGAATAGGTACCATCCGTATCACTCGGAAAAGAAAAGGTTTTCCTGTAAGAAACCTTCCTTTTATAGTTATGATGATGTGCTCAGAGCTTATCGACAGAAACGAATTGACTTATACAGCCCCTTATGGCTCCGGTGGGGGGAAGTGGATTTACGTATCATTACCTCAGTAAACCAAGAAGCCCCTATCGAGGTTCAATACGAATCTTTGGGTACCTTACACGAAATCCATGAACATTATCGGATAAGAAAAGGTAGAATGGGGGAAATTATTAATATATACATTCGAACAACTGTTGGTCGTACTCGTTTCAATCGAGAAATGGAAGAAGCCATACAAGGTTTTGTCCATTCTGAACACCCAAAGAAATCACTACCAGCTCTCAGGATCTAATGTTATTGATCTTATGATCTTTTCATTAGTGCAGATATAGAGATCGAGGAAGCCTTCGAATAACCGGCTTGAACCCATTGCTTAATCCTGCTCATGAAAATATGGAGATTTTTCCTTATGAAGGAACGAACTAGATTGCCCTTTGATAATTTGCCCTTTTATAATAAAGTGATGGATAAAACTGCCATTAAAAAGCTTATTAGCAGATTAATAGATCACTTCGGAATGACATATACATCACATATCTTGGATCAACTCAAGACTTCAGGTTTTCAACAAGCTACTGATACAGCTATTTCATTAGGAATTGATGATCTTTTAACAGCACCTTCCAAAGGATGGCTCGTCCAAGATGCGGAGCAACAAGGTTCTGTTTCGGAGAAACAGAATCATTATGGGAATGTACATGCAGTAGAAAAATTACGTCAATCGATCGAGATATGGTATGCTACAAGTGAATATTTGAGAAAAGAAATGAATCCGAATTTTAGCATGACTGATCCCTTAAATCCAGTACATGTGATGTCCTTCTCGGGAGCTAGGGGAAGTACATCTCAGGTTCACCAATTAGTAGGTATGAGAGGATTAATGTCAGATCCTCAAGGACAAATAATTGATCTACCCATTCGAAGGAATTTACGCGAAGGGCTCTCTTTAACGGAATATATTATTTCCTGTTATGGGGCTCGTAAAGGAGTTGTGGATACTGCTGTACGAACAGCAGATGCTGGATACCTCACACGTAGACTCGTTGAAGTGGTTCAACACATCGTAGTACGTAGAACAGATTGTGGCACTATTCAAGGTATTTGTGTAAGTCCCATTCGAGGTCGAGAGAGGGACAGAAATGAAATTGTTGTACGAACACAAATACTGATTGGCCGTGTGCTAGCAGACGATGTATATATAAATAGGAGATGCATTGCCACGCGCAATCAGGATATTGGGGTTGGACTTGCCAATCAATTAATAAACCCTCGAACACAACCAATATATATACGAACCCCCTTTACTTGCAAGAGTATATCTCGGATTTGTCAATTATGTTATGGTCGGAGTACTACTCACAGTCACTTGATCGAATTGGGAGAAGCAGTAGGTATTATTGCAGGCCAATCCATTGGGGAACCAGGAACTCAACTAACACTAAGGACTTTTCATACCGGGGGGGTATTTACTGGTGATATTGCAGAACATGTACGAGCCCCTTTCAATGGAAAGATTGAATTCAATGAGAATTTGGTTTCTCCTACACGTACATGTAATGGACATCCTGCTTATCTATGTCATAATAACTTATCCATCACTATTGATGGTCAGGATCAAGTACAGAACTTAACCATTCCACCACAAAGTTTGCTTTTGGTTCAGAATGATCAATATGTGGAATCGGAACAAATTATTGCCGAAGTTCGTGCTAGAACATCTTCCTTCAAGGAAAAAGTTCGCAAAAATATATATTCTGACCTAGAAGGAGAAATGCACTGGAGTACCAATGTGTGTCATGCACCTGAATATGTACACGGTAATGTTCATCCTATACTAAGGACGGGTTATCTATGGATATTATCGGGAGGTATATACGGATCCGGTGTAGTACTCTTTCCATTTCATAAGTATCAGGATCAAGTAGATGTTCAACCTTTTGTTGCCAAACATCAATCACTTTCCGATTCTTACGTGGATAAAGTAGAACATAGATCAGGTGATTCAAACTGCTATGGGAAGGAAGAACAAATCTTCAGTTATTCAGAAACTGATCGGACCATATCCAACGAGCATCGAGACTCTATTTATGTAACCTTTTCTCCTAGGAATTACAATATTAAGGGGAAAAAGCAAATGAATCGATTCATCGTCCCGTTGCAGTGTGATAAAGAATGGGGAAAAAGAATAATACCTTGTCCTGATGCGATTCTTAGAATACCAAAAAGTGGTATTCTACAGAGAAATTCTATTTTTGGATATTATAATGTAGAATATGGAATACCTGATGGGCCGGATATGGCAACACCCTTTTCCCTTGATTTATCGAGGGAAGGAGACAACTTGCAGATTCAAGTTAGCAATTGTATTTCGTATGAAGATGGTGAACGAATCCAAGTAATGAGTGACACAAGTATTCCATTGGTTAGTGACACAAGTATTCCATTGGTTCGAACTTGTCTAGGATTTGATTGGGAACAAACAGATTCTATAGAATCTGGGGCTTATGCTTCTCTTACTTCAGTAAGAACAAATAAGATCGTTAGTAATATGATTCAAATTAGCTTGATGAAATACTCCCTTTTTTCCATGGGGAGAAGGGACAATGAAGCAAGTTCAAATTTTATGTTCCATAACAAATTTGACTACACTAATATTGTCTCTTCCAATGGGGAGAGTCCATTAATTAGTAAGCATCAAGGAACTATTTGTTCATTTTCTAATGGGGAAGAAGACAGTGGATCCTTTATGGTTCTGTCACCATCTGACTGTTTTCGAGTCGTTCTATTCAATGATTTAAAATGTAATGATACGGTAAATAAATCAAATAGAGAGGATCCTATGATAAAAATCATTGAATTTTCGGGTCTCTTGGGTCATTTACATAGTATAACCAACCGTTTTCCATCCTCCCATTTTCTAACTTATCAAAAAGTATTGTCGAAGAAACATTCCATTTTCCAAAATTCTTTCAATACTTTCCAAGTACCTAAATACTATTTCATGGACGAAAATACAAAAATTTATCATTTCGATCCGTGCAGGAACATCATTTCCAATTTATTGGGTCCACATTGGTGCTCTTCCTCATCCGAATTCTGCGAAAAAACATTTCCAGTAGTTAGTCCTGGACAATTTATTCCTGAAAGTGTATGTATATCCGAGGATGAACCACTCCCCGAATCTGGTCAAATTATAGCAGTTGATGAGGAATCTTTAGTCATTAGATCAGCTAAACCCTATTTGGCTACTCGAAAAGCGACTGTTCATGGTCATTATGGAGAAATTATTGACAAAGGAGATACATTGATAACATTGATATATGAAAGGTTAAAATCCAGTGATATAATTCAAGGTCTTCCTAAAGTTGAACAATTGTCAGAAGCCCGTTTAAATAATTCAATATCGATGAATCTGAAAGAAAGTTTTGAAAATTGGACCGGAGATATGACAAGATTTCTTGGAAGTCTTTGGGGGTTATTCATCAGTGCTAGGATAACTATGGAACAAAGTCAGATTCATTTGGTCAATCAGATTCAAAAAGTTTATCGATCCCAAGGGGTACGAATTTGTGATAAGCATATAGAGATTATTGTACGCCAAATGACATCGAAAGTATTAATTTCAGAAGATGGAACGGCTAATGTTTTTTCACCCGGGGAACTCATTGGATTATTACGAGCACAGAGAATGGATCGTGCTCTAGAAGAGGCAATCTACTATCAAACTATGTTATTGGGAATAACAAGGGCATCTCTGAATACTCAAAGTTTTATATCCGAAGCGAGTTTCCAGGAAACTGCTCGGGTCTTAGCTAAAGCTGCTCTACAAGGTCGTATCGATCGGTTGAAAGGCTTGAAGGAAAATGTTATTCTCGGGGGGATTATACCTGCCGGTACTGGACAGCATATTCGCCGTTCAGGGAAACGGAACGGAATGGATCCAAGAATAGGGAATAGGAACCTATTTAGCAACAAAGTGAAAGATATTTTATTTCATCATGACAAAGTTTCTTTTTTTTCCATTCAAGAAAATTATCACAATATATTGAAACAGCCATTCAAATAGTCTTGATAAATAGTCTTGCTAAAGAGATTTCTTGTTATGTTCATGAATATTCATTCTATAATATAATAGGAATAATATGAAATATTCTATGAGTTAGAACGTTTATACCACGTACTAGACGGACAGGCAATCTTTGAGATGTAATCGATTCCGTTGGAATAATTAGATATTACGGTCCATGTTATTTCGTTATTTTGGGGAGGAAAGCGAACGAGAATGAGCAAAAGATATTGGAACATTGATTTGGAAGAGATGATGGAAGCAAGAGTTCATTTAGGACATAAAACTAGGAAATGGAATCCTAAGATGGCACCTTACATTTTTACAGAGCGTAGAGATACTCATATTATCAATTTGGCTAAAACTGCTCGTTCTTTATCAGAAGCTTGTGATCTGGCATTTGATATAGCAGGTAGGGGAAAACAATTCCTGATAGTTGGTACGAAATATCAAGCAGCTGATTTAGTAGCATCAGCTGCTACAGAAGCTCGATGTCATTATGTAAATAGAAAATGGCTTGGTGGTATGTTAACTAATTGGTCTACTACAGAGACGAGACCTCAGAAGTTCAAGGATTTAAAAAAAGAACAAGATACGGGACGATTCAATCGACCTCCAAAGAAAGAAGCAGCAATGCTCAAGAGACAATTGGACCAATTGCAGAAATATCTAGGTGGGATTAGATACATGACGAGCTTACCCGATATTGCGATAATTACCAATCAACAAGAAGAATCCATTGCTCTTGGGGAATGTAGAACTTTGGGTATTCCGACAATTTGCTTAGTTGATACAGATTGTGATCCAGATCTCGTGGATATCCCAATTCCAGCCAATGATGATGGTATAGCTTCAATCCAATTGATCCTGAACAGATCAACGTCAGCAATTTGCGAAGGAAGGTCATTAAGGTCATTATAGCTATATGAAGGGCTAATAGATAGTGAATTAGTAATAATAATAAAATAGAAAAAAAAAGGGGGGGGGAGAGGAGCTGAGGATTTACTGAGTTGGCTGCAAGATATTGTAAGAGCGAATTTCATTTATTGGTTCGGTTGGCTGCTCTAAATTTTAAAATATTCTTAATGGAATAACCAGAAAAATTCTGATGAGAGTGAGATAATTGAGGAATCCCTCATTCGACAAAAATCATTTCTTTTCTTCTTTAAGTTAATCTTTACAAGGGGGTAATATGGATATGGATATCGTACAATCTCCTATTAGCACACTGAATCATATCTACGAGATATCCGGTGTGGAGGTGGGTCAACATTTTTATTGGCAAATAGGGGGGTTTCAAGTTCATGCACAGGTACTTATAACTTCTTGGGTTGTAATTGCTGTCTTATCAGGTTCAGCTACCATAGCTGTTCGAGATCCACAAACCATTCCTACCGGTGGTCAAAATTTTGTCGAATATATTCTCGAATTTCTTCGGGACTTGACCAGAACTCAGATTGGAGAGGAAGAATATGGTCCCTGGGTTTCCTTTATTGGAACTATGTTTCTATTTATCTTTGTTTCTAACTGGTCAGGTGCTCTTCTTCCTTGGGGAATTATAAAATTACCTCATGGGGAGTTAGCCGCACCTACAAATGATATTAATACTACGGTTGCTCTAGCTTCGCTTACGTCAGTAGCATATTTCTATGCAGGTCTTGCAAAGAAGGGGTTAGGTTATTTTGGTAAATATATTCAACCAACTCCAATACTTTTACCAATTAACATCTTAGAGGATTTTACAAAACCTTTATCACTGAGTTTTCGACTTTCTGGAAATATATTAGCCGACGAATTGGTAGTTGCCGTTCCTGTTTCTCCGGTACCTTTAGTAGTTCCTATACCTGTAATGTTCCTGGGATTATTTACGAGCGGTATTCAAGCTCTGATCTTTGCAACTCTAGCCGCAGCTTATATAGGTGAATCCATGGAGGGTCATCATTAAATAACTAAAAAACTGTCTGATCAGACAGAAGATTTTCTAAGTATCGTACCAATTCATGACTTGATATGTATTGTAAAAGCAAATCGGAATTCTTAGTAACAAGAGCTTGGTAAGAATAGTTAGCATCAGTTAACTATTAATTCCGTCCATTAGATCTCCAGATAGAGCGGATCAGATTGGCTCATTTGTATAGAGATATGAAAAAAAAAATAGGATTGAACAGGTTCACTAATCGGAGTTGGTTGAGTAAAGAATGTACCCCGGCGTAGAACGATGAAATTTTTGTTCCTAGTAAGGGGAGGATTTTTTCACATTTTTACTTTGTATATAGTTCGTTTCATATATTAATCCATTTATATTGATTATAAGCCTTATAGATTATATGGATTAATATATCATCTATAGATGTGATATATAATTACTTATAGGCTCTTACGCAGTCTATTCTCTCTCCGTGATAAGAATTAATATGTCCAAGAAAATGAACTCTGTATTTCAAATATTATGAAGAAGAAATATTTTCATGATTTAATATTTTCATAGGGAATAATAGGTTTCCCTATTCGTTTATATTATCACTTTGAGACCATCAAGAAATCTTTTGGGTTCTTAGTTGTTCGGAAGAAATCGTTCCATAATTTAATCATTGGTGAACACTCAACAGATGAAACTGTCGTATTATCAACTATTTCCCAACCTTAGTAAGAGGAGATTACCATGGATCCCTTAATTTCTGCTGCTTCCGTTATTGCTGCTGGATTATCTGTAGGGCTTGCTTCCATTGGACCCGGCGTTGGTCAGGGCACTGCTGCGGGCCAAGCTGTAGAAGGTATTGCGAGACAACCAGAAGCGGAAGGTAAAATACGAGGTACCTTACTGCTAAGTTTAGCTTTTATGGAAGCTTTAACTATTTATGGATTAGTTGTGGCCCTAGCACTTCTATTTGCAAATCCCTTTGTTTGATTCTGAAAACAAAGATCCCTACATTTCGTCATTACATTAGTATTTCTCCAATAATTTCCTTGTTCAGTTGCTCTTTTAGGGGAGGGGCTGATCTGAATAATTAGCAAATGAATTATTGTCTTTCTTCCTATACCTATACTTCGGTCAGAAAGCATGACGCGTGAGGCAGGGAAGGGAGTGGATAGGACAAGCAATTTTTTTTATCCTTATATAAGACCTGGGACTAAGTATCCCAAATATTCTTATCCAGAACTAGATAGGATCAAATAAGAAAATAACAAAATTCTGTAGAACATATCCTTATCTATAAGGGGAGAGCGTATGAAAAATGTAATTGATCCTTTCATTTCCTTGAGTTATTGGCCTTCCGCTGGGGGTTTCGGGTCAAATACCAATATTTTAGAAACAAATATAATAAATCCAAGTGTAGTGCTTAGTGTACTGATCTATTTTGGAAAGGGAGTGTGTGCGAGTTGTATATTCGAATAATATGGCTGGGCCCAACCAGCTGCACTTTGGAGATAGAAAAGTGCATGATCTCAACGAATTACTTCCGAACGGGGAATAGCGAAGAACTATAGCATTTCGTAATTGATTGGGAAATGAACTCTTAGTTCATACCAACCAATGAGGGAGGACCATTAGAATGGTTAAAGCTGAACTGCTTGAAGTCTAAGCACAACTAACTGGGTACTCTTTCCACCGCTGTGTCAAGATGAGATGGATTCAAAGGCATAGTTGGAGATTGATCCGATATATAACATTCATATTAATGGAATAATTTTATCTATTTACTGAAAAATAGTCCCAATCTCCCATCCAATTTTAGTTCCAATGCTGAACTGACGACCTACACAGAAGGGAATTTATTCGATAGAACAAAAAGGAGAAGGCACAAATTAATTGATTGAACAGAACGTGTTTATTCAAATTTCATGGGGAAGAAGAGGAGAGAAAAGGGGAAACGAGAAAAGAAAAAACAACAACTTTATTGATAATTGCAAATCCCTTTTGCTGGAAGAGCCCTTCGTAGATCTCGGTCTTTTATAGATTTATTCTAATCTTCCGTAAACGGAACGGAAAGGGCAGGCTTGGTTTTTATGAAGGAAGGGAACGTATATGTTCCTGGGGAATAAACAAAGAACTGAGCAGGAGAGCCGAATGAATTGAAAGATTCGTGTTCGGTTTGGGAAGAGATTATGAATTCGTTAAATTTTTGAATAGATAATCTACTTTCATTAAGTAATCTATTAGATAATCGTAAACAGAAAATATTGAATACTATTCAGAATTCGGAAGAACTATGTAAAGGAGCTATCGATCAGCTCGAGAAAGCTCGGGCTCGCTTAAGGGAAGTGGAAATGATAGCGGGTGAAATCCGGGTAAATGGAGACTCCCAGATAGAACGAGAGAAAGAGGATCTAATCAATGCTGCTTCTGATAATTTGGAACAATTAGAGGATCCCAAGAATGAGACGGTTTACTCCGAACAGCAAAGAGTAATTGACCAGATCCGACAACAAGTTTCTCGCCAAGCTTTACGAAGAGCTATAGGAACTTTGAATAGTCGTTTGAATACTGAGTTACATTTACGTACGATCGATCACAATATTGGCCTGCTTAGAGCCATGATGAACACAAATGATTAGTGGTTATAGGTCTTATTTCTCAACAGATAATTAATGAGTGCTAATGGGAAATATTCGACTCGACGAAATTAGTAGTATTATACGTAAACAGATCGAACAATATAATAACGAAGTAAGAGTTGGTAATCTTGGCACCGTACTTCAAGTAGGAGATGGCATTGCTCGTATTCATGGTCTTGATGAAGTAATGGCAGGGGAATTAGTGGAATTTGGAGATGGTACAATAGGCATTGCCCTAAATTTGGGATCAGATAATGTTGGAGCTGTATTAATGGGCGATGGCTTGATGATACAAGAAGGCAGTTCCGTGAAAGCAACGGGAAAAATTGCTCAGGTACCAGTAAGTGATGCCTATTTGGGTCGTGTTGTAAATGCTCTAGCCCAACCCATTGATGGCAAGGGTCAAATTTCAGCTTCCGAATTTCGACTGATTGAATCTCCGGCTCCAGGTATTATATCAAGACGTTCTGTATATGAACCCCTTCAAACGGGGCTTATTGCTATTGATTCTATGATTCCTATAGGACGTGGTCAGCGAGAATTAATTATTGGGGACAGACAGACCGGTAAGACAGCAGTAGCTACAGATACTATTCTTAATCAAAAGGGTCAAAATGTAATCTGTGTCTATGTAGCAATTGGTCAAAAAGCTTCTTCCGTGGCTCAGGTAGTTAATACATTCCGAGACCGTGGCGCAATGGAATATACCATTGTGGTAGCGGAAACTGCGGATTCTTCCGCTACATTACAATATCTCGCTCCTTATACAGGGGCAGCTTTGGCTGAATACTTCATGTATAAGAAACAACATACTTCAATCATTTATGATGATCTCTCCAAACAGGCACAAGCTTATCGACAAATGTCTCTTCTATTAAGAAGACCACCCGGCCGAGAAGCTTATCCGGGAGATGTTTTCTATTTGCATTCCCGTCTCTTGGAAAGAGCAGCTAAATTAAGTTCCCAGTTAGGTGAGGGAAGTGTTACAGCTCTTCCAATAGTTGAGACTCAAGCTGGAGATGTTTCAGCTTATATTCCCACTAATGTAATTTCCATTACCGATGGACAAATATTTTTATCGGCCGATCTATTCAATGCCGGGATCCGACCTGCTATTAATGTGGGTATTTCCGTATCTAGAGTAGGATCCGCGGCTCAGATAAAAGCTATGAAAAAGGTAGCTGGAAAATTGAAATTAGAGTTAGCTCAATTTGCAGAGTTGGAAGCCTTTGCACAATTTGCTTCCGATCTTGATAAAGCTACTCAAGATCAGTTGGCAAGGGGTCAACGATTACGTGAGTTGCTCAAACAATCTCAGTCGGCTCCTTTGAAAGTAGAAGAACAAATAGCTACTATTTATACCGGAACGAATGGATACCTAGATATATTAGAGATAGTACAGGTTAGAAAATTTCTCGTTCAGTTACGCGAGTATTTGATAAAGAATAAACCTCAGTTCGGAGAAATTATACGCTCTACTGGTACATTTACGGAAGAAGCACAAGCCCTTCTGGAAGAGGCTCTTAAGGAACATACTGAACTTTTTGTACTTCAGGAACAAAAGTGAATATTTTCTAATTTGGTGGGACCATTCAGAACAGGAAAAAAAGCTGAATAATTTGTTACAATACATTGCACAACAAATTAGAACAATTGAAGAGTATTACGTCCAATAGGATTTGAACCTATACCGAAGGTTTAGAAGACCTCTGTCCTATCCATTAGACGATGGACGCTCTTTCTCTCTTCCATTTTTTTTTTCTTTTCACTCTCTTTGGCATACATTATCCCGCCCGATCCACCTTTTTATTCACAATGAGGTTAGGAAAAGAAAAGAATGGAATGGAATCTATTTCCCATTGAAACGGAAAATGAATTTTGAATGCATCGTGAAATTATGTTCTATACTTAATCACTTTCTATCTACCTATTCTATCTCTATCTCTATATAGATAGAATAGGTAGATATCTGTTAGCGGGTAGCGGGAATCGAACCCGCATCGTTAGCTTGGAAGGCTAGGGGTTATAGTCGACATTGATTATTCAATGCCTCTAATTCAGAACCGAACATGATAATTTCATGTCATTCGGCTCCTTTATGGGGGATAGAGAGCGGTATGAGGGAAGAAGCGGAGTATTTATATCAAATCTTTGTTAAAGGAGATTTCAATTCTTTCTCCTCTTTTATTTTCTTTTGTTTTTCTTTTCTAATCAAACCCTAATTTATTATCGTACCCATAGCATCTACGTCAGTTTCTTCTCTTTTCTCCCCTTCTCTCTTTTTTTTTTTTTAGTGAAGGGCCCCTAATCGTAGAATACTTGCTCACTTTCTAGATGATCCCTATAGAAAGATAAATTTGAAAAGTTTCAAATAATCACAAATCTTTCTAGTTACTTCGTTCCCTATTTCTACTGATTTCGATCCCCAGGAGAACAAATTCCACCGAGCTCGAACGAAATGCCGATAACCCAAGTAAACCAAAGTCATCGTTCTATAGCTATTGGGCTTCAACCTGGGATCTTTCCATCCATAAGTTAAAGGTTTAGTCACGATGAAAAAATCTCTTTGGATCTCCATAGATCTGTGATTTCTCTAATTGGAAAGATTTCTCTAACCTTTAAAACATTCTGTGTCGCTATCTTGGAATCAAAAATGTGTTTCTCTTTTCTCATTTCAGATCCAGATTACGAGAAGGTATGCTATTCCTGAACCATGGTATTCATAGGGAAGGTTTTGAACCTATCTGGAAATAGAGCTTTAGATGGATCAAAGATCCATGTAAAAGATCCTTCAACTATTTTAGTTGATAATGTAACGAATCACACTTTTACCACTAAACTATACCCGCCACGATCCGATTGTAACATGCGGATCGATCTTTTGTCCAACCAATAGGAAAATGGGGAGTTCTCAATCTCTATTGAAAGTTTCTATCAATCATTCATTACCTCGTTTTCATCATTACATGAATCTCCATCCCCGGAAATGAAATACTTTGGTAAATAGTATGTCATTCCCGGAGATGGCTCATTGTAATTATAGATTACCTTTGCGAACTGCTGATAAAACAATTACTAATGGGCCCGATACAACCATCAGAGTCAGAACAGTGAGCTGTGCAATAACCTCTAGATCCATTTCGTTTTCTTTCACCCCTATGATCCCATCGACTTGATGGATGTATGAATAAAATGTTTTCAAGATTCATCACTTTTCTTCCATTTTCTATGTTTTTTTTGTTGTTTATTTTATCGGTCAGGAACTTATAGCCCTCAGTCACTATAAACAATATCATAGCACATAAAATAGATATAAAGCCAAATGCAAATAGAAAACATGGAAAGTACAGCGGTGCTATGTCGAAAACAAGCCAATCGATATGAAAAGGATTTCTTTTTCATTGAAAAAGAAGTTATGATAATTCTAGGCTTTCTAGTTCAGGAAAAAGAATTATTTTGAACGGAATGAACAATACGATTCGCCAGATTGATTTTTCTCTAAATAATTGACCTATTCATTACAT
>Ga0233341_1000018_pt1 | contig 22181 bp, 19 predicted proteins | sample GEONDECOMP247_FD_180672 | JGI IMG/M metagenome (GOLD analysis project Ga0233341, IMG submission 180672) | Leaf litter microbial communities from Shasta-Trinity National Forest, California, United States - GEON-DECOMP-247 | ecosystem: Environmental > Terrestrial > Plant litter > Unclassified...
TATTTTACTTAATGCAATATTCTATAAGTAATTTAAATGCATTCATTATATTAATTAGCATAGGGTATTCATTATACTATTATGTAAATGATAATAGAGAATACAAACAATTATTAGATAAAAATAATTCACCTATACAATTAATTAGCCAACTAAAAGGTTATTTCTACATAAATCCTGTATTGGCTTTAAGCTTAGCTGTTACAATCTTTTCTTTTGTAGGTATACCACCTCTTATAGGATTTTTTGCTAAACAAATGGTTTTAAGTGCTGCTTTAGATAGTGGTTATGTATTTATTACATTAGTAGGTATTTTAACTAGTGTTATAAGTGCTGTTTATTATTTAAATATAATAAGACAAGTTTTCTTTGACAAACCTGAATACAAAGTTAATCCTGCTTTAGCAAACGCAGATTTACATGGAAGTATAATTAAACAAGGTGGCAGCGGAGTAAAAAAAGTAACATTTAAATTAGATAACATCGTTTTATCAAGCTCATTAACTATTACTATTTCCATATTAACTTTAATAATTTTATTATTTATGTTAATGCCTCAAGAATGATTAAGTATGGCTAATATATTAGCATTAATTATCTTTAACCCTTAAATGACAAGTATAACTTTTTTTTTTGTTTTTATCCCTATATTAGCTATTATTTTATTAGCTGTAAATTTAATATTTGCTCCTCATAATCCTTATCAAGAAAAGGACTCGGCTTTTGAGTGTGGATTCCATAGTTTTTTAGGTCAAAATCGTACTCAGTTTAATATATCCTTCTTCATTTTTGGTTTATTATTTTTACTTTTTGACTTGGAAATTCTTTTAGTATACCCTTACGTTGTTAGTGCTTACACTAACGGTGTTTACGGGCTTGTTATTATGTTAATCTTCTTTTTAGCTCTAACACTAGGGTTTGCGTTTGAATTAGGTAAAGGTGCTTTAAAAATAAGTTCTAGACAAAGTGATGTACTTTTTAATAAAAATAAAAACTTTATATCACATATAGGTTTCGACACTACTAACAACACCGACGATAAGTCTAATAGAATGAATACATCTTCTAGCTCTTTGTAAGATTTAAGGCTAAGCGGAGCCAATCTTTTAGAAGTTACTCTAGCTTAGCCAATAACCATAGCGGTTTAAATAACATACCTGTAGCTACTTATCTTGATGTGGAATCTTCTAAAGTAAAGATACTAGCAGAAAACAAAAAGAAATCCGGAATCTACATGTGAAAAAATAAACTAAATGGGAAAATCTACGTGGGTAGCGGAGTAGATTTAAGTCGAAGACTAAGTAAGTATTACCTTCCTTCTTTTATGCAAGCTCAGTTAGCCAAAGGTGGTAAAAGTGCAATATACAGCGCTATATTGAAACATGGTTACCAAGATTTCTCGCTTTATATTCTAGAGTATTGTGATATATCTAGAGTGTTAGAGACAGAACAAAAGTACCTAGATTTGTATAAACCTGAGTATAATCTTTTACTAATAGCCGGTTCACGTCAAGGTCATATTGTTTCAGATGAGACAAGAGCTAAAATGAGTAAGGCATTCCAGGGTCTTGTTGTATCAGAAGAGGGGCGAAAGAATATTGGAGCAGGGCAGGGTACACCTGTGATAGTCTTAGATTTAAAAACTAATACGTCGACAGAGTATCTATCTATTTCTGATGTAGCTAGATTTTTTAACATCTATACAAAAAAAATATACAGGTGCGTCCATGAGAAAAAGCTATATCTTGATCGTTATCAAATAATACTTCAGTCCGATAACCCTGAATACAAAGCTGATGCCTCCCTTCAAGTAGCGGTTTCATCTGCTGCAGATATAAATCATATTCGGGAATCCTTGCAAGCTAGTTTCTTGTCAAATGCCAATCCTTTGTATATGTATGATACAGAATACAAAGAATATATTTACAAGGCTGAAAGCCAAACTAAATTGGGTGTTGATTTAGGTGTTTCCAGTTCAAACATACTTATTTCTTTGAATAGCGGTCAGCCATATTTAGGGCGTTTTCTTTTCTCAGCCACACCATTAAGTAGTGGGGAGTACACTGAAAAGCTGTTGGATATTAAAAACCTGCTAGAATTAGTAAAAGGTGTTGGTAAAGAATATAGACTAGCCATCATAAAAATTTTAACTAAAGGACGGGATTTGGCTTCGCCTCAGCATAAACTTGTAGAATCTAAGCAAGTAAAAATAACAAATATAAATACCCAAGAGGTATCTATATTAGATTCCAGACAGCTTGCAGCAAAATATATAAGCCTGTTAGATCCAGACTTTAAATGTTCAGCTGGTATGGTTTCAGATTGTATTAAACTAGGTAGAATCTATAAAAAGACCTTTAAATTTGAAGAGGTTGTTTAAATTTTGCCTAGTTAACTATTACATGAGGAGATGGGAGAGATGATAGAGGTGGGAGGTGGGCAAACATCTCTCCCGACGAAGTAGGGCCTACCAGTAGGTAGAGAGTAGGTCAAAATAGAACACAGTTCAGTATTTCGTTCTTTATTTTTGCTTTACTGTTCTTGCTTTTCGATTTAGAGATATTGCTAGTTTACCCCTACGTTGTAAGTGCATATTCTAACGGTATATACGGATTAGTAATAATGCTTATATTCTTTTTAGCATTGACTCTAGGTTTTGCTTTTGAATTAGGTAAAAACGCCTTAAAAATTGATAGTAGACAACAAATGTTCACTTTTGGTAACAAACAAAGTAACATTACTACATACATAAGTAGTGTTTTTTTTTAGTTTTAGATCGCCCTCCAAAACACCCAACTTGGCTCTACTAAATCGTGGAAAGCCTAGTCTTGCTGTAATGGTGGGGGAAGGTCTAAACATAAAAGATTATATTCTACTAAATGTAACCTGTCTAAATCTTCTACTGAAGTAATACCAGTAAAAGTTTACTCTAACGCTGATACCTGCAAATCCCTTATTATAAGTGAAAAGGGAAAAGCAGGTATCTATCGCTGAGTTAACCTTAGAAACAATAAAAGTTATATTGTTTCTGCTATTGACTTAAAAGTAAGATGGATTAATTATTATAATCTAAATCATCTTATGAGTAATTCTAGTATGCTGATATGTAGAGCTTTAATCAAGTATGGCTATTCTAATTTTAGATTAGAGGTTCTAGAATACTGTACTACCGATGAACGATTTGCAAGAGAAAATCATTACATAAAAGTATGTTTACCTGAATACAATATAGTCCAAGAATCCCTGACTATGCCCTCTAGATCAGGGTATATTCATAAAGATAGCACTATATCAAAATTTTCCTTGAGCCAACCAAGTAGAAAATTGGTTTCAGTTACAGACCTCGAAACTGGTACTGAAAGCATCTTCGACTCTATAGCTTTAGCCGGTAAATCTTTAGGGGTTTATGGTAGTCAGATTAGTAATTATTTCCTAAGAAAAGGGACAAACCCTTTTAAAGGAAGATATATACTTAAACAAATTGATAAACCTACTATTGAAGAAAGGGTTGAAGAAATAGAAAGTTGACGTACTGGTGTAGAAATAGAGGTACTAAATCTGAAGAGTAATGTTACAACGGTTTATCCTTCTATTCGTGATACGGCTAGAGTCCTAGGCATAGTTCATTCTACTGTACAAAAACATTTTAAATTAGATGTACCATACCAAAACACTTACGTGTTTAAGAAGAAATAGTCCTATATATAAATTAATACCTGTAAGAGTAGATAAGACATCTCACTCTTAATGGAAGTTAGCTCAGTGTATAAATTAGTTATACTATGGTTTGTATAGCCCTTAAATAGGTTATACAAACCAAAATGGAAATATAGATATATAATATACAAAGCAAGACCTTTGGGTTTAAAAGTATACGGCTTGCTTTTTATAGGGAGTTTGATTCCCCCTTTCCACAGTTTCCTGGGTCAAAACCGGACTCAAATCAGTATTTATTTCTTCATATTTGCCTTGTTCTTCTTGCTTTTCGATTTATAAATTCGATTGGTTTACCCTTACGTGATAAGTGCATATTCTAACGGTATATACGGATTAGTAATAATGCTTATATTCTTTTTAGCATTGACTCTAGGTTTTGCTTTCGAGTTAGGTAAAAACGCCTTAAAATTTAACAGTAGACAACAAATGTTCACTTTTGGTAACAAACAAAGTAACATTACTACTTATATAAGTAGAGTTTTTTTTTATTTGGTGGTAAAGGGAAAAAAAAAAAGGGGGGGGGGTGCCCAGTGGTCTGCCTTTAATGAGGTTATTAATTAATAAGGATCTTAAAGCTATTAGGGTTGTAATGACAGCCCTAACTGTTTCAAGACTTATCAAATGATGATCCAAAGAAGCTGACTACGCCTCTATAACTGATCCCTTTATAAGTAAGGAAGGCTACCAAGAATACACCAGACAGTTAAGATATTTAGCTGAAATAATGTTTTTCAAAGGTAACAGATCCTTTAAAATAAAGGAACCAGTGTAGGAACGTTTTCACCTAACCGGTTCACAAGGTCCAAATGGTCCAGCACTTATGTCTTCTTTATTAGATCTCTTAAAACTACCCAAAGATCTTATACAAGATCTTTGTTTATTAGGTGGTGAAGAGTTTTCTAAAAGAATTCATGAGTGTAAGGATTATTTAACCTCTAATCCCAAATGGTTGAATCTTGAAATAATAAATACGGTGTAAAGGATAAAGATTGTATAAGAATAATATCATACATCAAAGATCCTGAAGCAAAGCTTAGAATAATTTGTATATTTTATTATTTATCTCAAACAGTCCTTAAACCCTTACACGTTTCATTATTAAAAAACCTACCATTGTTTCCTTCAGATTGTACATATGAACAATCTAAGAAAGTTAAAGATAAAGGACCATACTGGTGTTTTTATCTTTCTAATGCTACGGATAGATTTCCTTTGGATTTACAAAGAGAAATTTTATCGGGATGGTTTGGAAAAGACAAAGCAGCAGCATGGGCCCGGATCAAGGCTGATCATGAAGTATTAACTCCAGAAGGGAGAACTGTCAAATACATGGCAGGTCAACCCTAACACAATGTGTTTGGGAGCATACTCAACATGGGCCATGTTCACATTATGCCATCACCTAATAATTCAAGGTATAGCCCAAAAACATATGAAAATAAGGGTTTTTTGCAGTAAATGCTCAAAGAAAAAGATTATTTGAGGACTATGCCATATTAGTTGATGACTTAATAATCTTTGATGAGGATGTAGCTAAGGAGTACCAAAGTGTTATGAAATTCCTTAATGTTAAAATTAATCTAAGTAAATCTATAGTATCGCAAGACACTTTCTAATTTGCAAAGAGAAACTTTCATAAAGGAATTGAGTACACTGGAGTATCCCTTAGATCTCTGATTGACTCTTCTTCCTCTTGAACCGATCTTTGATCCGTTTTTATTGAATTGAATCCAAGAGGTCTCAATGTAGAGAGTACCCGGATACAGATTAAATTCTTGAATATTTTAATGGCTCCATCTCAAGCAACTAGAACAGTAGCTAAGATGAAAGCCTTGACCATACTCCATAAGATTAAAACTTGAGAGAATCCCTGCAGAGCTGTAGAATGCTTGGGTATTCCTTAAGGAGATCTGTGGTTATGATTTAGGATGTAACAGGTACAAGATGAATCTAGAATTGCTTCTGGAAACATTATCTGCCCACATCCTACTTAATATTCAACAATCTCATCTTTCAACCCAAAAGGAACTTTGGTTATTCCAAATATTCACAGATGGGTTAGAGGAGGTGCACCAATCCTCCTTTCAGAAACTTCCACCGTATGATGTTCTTATAAAGAAATCAAACGATATGAAGTCTGAAGGAATGGATCTGGAACATATAATTAGAACTAGATCATGGAAAAGCATACTTGATTTAAGTTTAATGGGTTACCAGACCCTAGAAGATGGAAAAAAAAAAGAATATCCTATAGTCCAAACCCTATAGTGAACAAAATAATATCATTCTTAAAATAAGAAAAGATAGATTGTGAATCACTATAGATACCTTTCCAGATACACTCACCATTCTATGTTTGGAGTAATCCTTACATGGAATGGGGAAGTGTCCCCGAATAAAAAAAAGGGACCCCTCCCCCCTTTTTTTTATAAACCATGCTCCGCAAGAAAGGGGGTGCGAAGCAGGGACACTCCCTAAAAACGTTTTAAATTTTTACCACAACAAACCAAAGGAAAATTGTAGAAGATTCTATTTACAACTAGTAGGGTTGTAACAAGGTTTGATTCCTTGGTTTTCCAGGTTTGTAAAACTTCTATTATAAGCCATACTGGATTCCCTTTTTATATTAAAAAGGTAAAAGAGTAAAACGCCCGCTAAAGAGTTTCTATTTTCAAAAAGGGGGGTGCTTTTAGAAGCTTGCATAGATAAGAGAAGAGGAGCAATAGATTGCTTTAATTTTTGAACCTTAAAAAGTAGCACCTTTACATAGAATAGAAAAAACATATAAATTATAAATGCTCAATATAATATATTCAAATATTTTTAACAATTGTGATACACCTAGACCTTGAGGTATTTATTTCCAAGATAGTGCAACACCACAAATGGAAGGGTTAGTAGAATTACATAATAACATTATGTTCTATTTAGTTATAATATTATTTGGTGTAGGATGAATAATGGTTTCAATCGTTAGAAACTACAATAACGTTAAATCACCTAGGGAGTTATTGGGAAAATGACGATTATGGGTGAATAAACTGCCAAACTTCGGGGAACTCCTAAAGCTTCTGATACCAAGCTGTAGTCGAAAGGCTATAAGTGGATGAACTAATCACTCATGTACGGTAACAAGTCAGGAGATTTGTGAAAACAAAATGGACAATCGCGAATCTAAGTCAGTAATATGTGAAAGTATTGCTGTAAAAGAACAACGAGTAGACGGTAGTTGCACTGGGGCGAAGCCCCCTGTGTTAAGGTGTACTCTAATGGGTTTCGAAAGAAACTTACCTATCAACATCCAGTCTAAGCTAATTAATAAAAAATTCTTTTCAACTAGTACAATCGATAAAGATCATGATGACTTTATGCCCAAAATGAATCCTTGATTTTTTACAGGTTTTTCAGATGGAGAGGCTTCTTTTATGATTTATATACAAAAAACTAATAGTACTAAAATAGGGTGGGCTTCTTGAGTTTCTTTCGAAATAAATTTAAGTGATAAAGATTTATCTATTTTAAAAAGCATTAAATCTTATTTAAAAGTAGGTACTATTAATCAAAAATCTGACGGGTCTTGTGTTTATTATATAAGACGATTGCCAGATATAAGTATATTAATAGATCATTTTGAGAAATATCCTCTTTTAACTCAAAAATTCGCTGACTATTTATTATTTAAATCTGCGTACGATATTTTAAAAAAAAAAGAACATTTAACAATAGAAGGTTTATATAAACTGTTAGCACTAAAAGCAGTTACGAATAAAGGTTTACCTGAGGTTTTAAAAGAAACTTTTCCTAATATTACTTCTATTGAGAGACCTAGTGTTTTCGATTCTAAAATACCTGATCCTAATTGATTAGCAGGATTTTCTACAGCTGAAGGATCCTTTATGGTAAGAGTTATGGATAACTCAAATAGTCGTATTCAAGTACTTTTACGTTTTAAATTGACTCAACACTCTAGAGATGAACAACTTATGAGAAGTTTAGTTAACTATCTAGATTGTGGGAAAATTTCTGTAAATGAAAGATCAGTAGAATTTATTGTTACAAAATTTAGTGATATAACTAACAAACTTATTCCTTTATTTGGAAAATATCCTATACAAGGAATAAAAAACTTAAATTATTTAGATTTCTTAAAAGTATGACAGTTAATGAAAAATGATTTACATTTAACAGATAAAGGGGTAAAGCTTATCCGTAAAATAAAAGCTGGAATGAATCTAGGAAGAAAATAGATTTCTTTTTGTATATAAGCTCAGCTGATAACACTCCACTGTACTAAAAAAAAAGAATTTACTTATTAGTATGATAAAGTTGATTTTTTTTTGATATCCCACAAATATTTAACACATGGTAAACTTGTGCCTACTCGAAAGTGTTTTAAGTTTAAATGTACCCCCATAAATTATAAAATATCTACACCTATACGGACTTATTCTACTTTACCTAAAAAGGATGATGAGAGTATTCCAGCTAAAGTTTATGAAGATACTTATTCTATGAAAATTGTCATTCTAGAGGAAAACAAAGGTAAATCTGGAATTTACATGTTAACTAACAAACTCACAGGTGATATATACGTAGGACAATCCACGGATATATCCAAAAGATTTAAAAATTACTTTAATATTAGCTATATAAAAAGTAAGGTTGGGTTTAGAATAAGTAGAGAATTAATTAAGTACGGATACTATAATTTTTCTCTTACTATTTTAGAATATTGTAATATATCTAATTTACTTGTAAGAGAACAATATTACTTTGATAAATTAGAATCACAAAACAATATATTAAAAATAGCAGGTAGCTCTCTAGGTTTTAATCTTTCAGAAGAAACTAAAGCCAAAATTAGTAAAGCTTTAAAAGGAATTTATGTTGGGGATAAATCTGCTTTATTTGGTCGTTTATATATGGAAGAGACCAAAGAACTAATGAGTTTAAAAAAAGCCGTCGCAGAAAATAATCCTTTATATGGAAAAATTCATCGTGAAGATACTAAAGATCTAATGAGAGAAAAAGCTTTAGGTAGAAAACACTCTGATGAAACCAAATTAAATTTGAGCACAAAAAGCGGAAATCCTGTTAATATATATGAGAAATGTTCGTCAGAAGGATTCAAATTAATAGGTAGCTTTGTTGCAGCTAGAAGAGCTGCAAAATTTTTAGAAATGAGTGGTAGTACCGTTATAAGATACATGAATTCAGGGGCAATATATAAAGATAGATATAAATTTTCATCTAAATAGCCCCTATATTTTCCCCAACATAGTAGGGAAAAATAAAGGCCTTTAAATATAATTCTTTTTAATTGGCCGCTAGGGGTCATTTGGTTTCCTAAGTCGGTCGTAGGCCTTTTTTTAGGAAACTAAATAGTAGTATAAAAATAAACTTAAAAAAACTTCGAGTAAAATTTCACTATATTGCTGGAAGTTCCTAAAGCCTTAGATACTATAATATATATAAATTATCAGTGACAATTCTAATGGATGCTACAATGGATAATCAGCAGGAAACCAAAGTAATCTTTTAGATTATGAGTAGGTTCCTCAGAGACTACACGTGAAACAGCCAGTTTATTAAAATTTCCCTTGGTTACTATCGAACCAAGGAAACCAAAGGCTGGTTGAAGATATAGTCCGGTTTTATATGAAAGTATAAAAAACAAATCGACATTAATAGAATTAATATGAACTATAACTCCAGCTTTAATTTTAATATTAATTGCTTTCCCTTCTTTTAAATTATTATATCTTATGGATTAGAACTTTAGTCCACCATGCAAATTCATAATTGTGTGGTTAAAGAGGATTAATTTCAAGGAAGACTGAAAAGTTATTCAGTTTATTTGAAGCGAAGCTTGTATTAAAAGTAGATCTTCAGCATTAGCTGATGAGAAACAAGAACGTTCAACGACTAGAAGATAAAACTTATCTACGAGAATAATCTTCCAATGCTTCCACTTAGCATGCTCATATTTTGTATTTATAAAAAATATGAGCAAGCTGTATAAGGTAGCTAGAACTTCCTCCGTTAATGAATTTAAATCTAATAAGATAAGCCGGCTTTCATTGGCCTCTGCTTTTACCTTTCTCCTGCTCTTATTATTACTACATTAGAGAAAAAAAAGTAAGGTCAATAAAGAAAACTTACTTATTATAACGAAGACATAGTCTGATCCATATCATGAGATATGGAAATAAAGATTAAAATCTTTATTTAACATAATTTAAATTTAATAAGAGCTCTACAGTGTCAACTTCCCCTAAGGGTTATATGAATAGTAGACCTAAATTATTTAAAAAACATACTTGCTCATTTATAAAAAGGCAGATCAACCAAATTATACCACAATTCTTTTCAATAAGGGCTACATTAAATATCACAACTCCTGGCTTGCTTAGCAGGGAGAATTACACTACCGTATTTAGACCTACCTTTTTAGTGAGAGGATTTAGTTTAGCAAGAGCAGCAAACACGGCTGAAAGCGAGCAAGAAAGAGAAACTTCCTCATGCTTCGCAACCCCCTTATCCTTTGGATTAGGGGGGAGGGAGATGAGGAATTTTTATGAGTGGTTAGGTGGTTTTACTGACGCAGAGGGATCTTTCTATATAGTTACTGGCCGGAGTTGTGCCTTTAGATTTAGGATTAATTTGCACAAGGATGATATCAACGTGTTATATTATATTCATAATACACTAGGATTTGGAGAAGTTAGATCTTACCGTTATTTTTCATCTTTTACTGTAACAAGACTTAAAGATATAGCCCTATTACTTAATATTTTTGCTCAATATCCTCTTCAGGGTTCAAAATGACTTAATTATAGAGACTTTTCTAAAGCTTTTGACCTCTACCTTAACTCTGATCGAGGGGCTGAGACATTAAAAGAGATTTTAAACATTAAAAACGGTATGAACCGGTTAAGATCTGATTTTACAATGCCAAGTGATAAAGAAGTTCGCATAACTCCTTACTGATTACTAGGATTTATAGAAGGAGAAGGTTCTTTCAGCATCAATAAACGTAACAATTATAGATTAGACTTTAGTTTATGTCAGTCTTCTACTAACCTTGTATTATTGCAAAAGATAAAGATTTATCTTGAGAATCTCTCTAGTTTCCGCCCCCAGGGGGGAAGGGAAACTTACCCCTTGGGTTTATTTTTTTTATTATTTTGACTTATGGTCAAAATAATAAAAAAATATAGGGAACAAGTCCCGCCCCCGGCGGGGCTAGTGAAGCAAGTACTGATGGTAATTATGTTGGCGCTTTGGGTATTTCTACGGCAAGATCTAATAATCCTAATCAACTGCCTAGTGTTAGAATTGAGACTACTCGTATCCCATATATAACTAATATTTTTATTCCTTTCTTAGAAAGTCTTACTTGACGTAGTAAAAAGCAGTTGGATTTTCAAGATTGAAATAATATCTTATTGTTAAAAGAGCAAGGCCATCATTTCTCAAAACAAGGTGTCAAATTAATAGATCTTATTTTAAGTCAAATGAATAACAACAGACTTTCCACTTCTTCTAGCCACCCAGCCGTTGACAGAACGCTTTTACTAGCTGAAATTAACCTCTTACTTCTTGAACCTTCAAACTTCGAGTTAAGGAAAGGGAGAAAATGAATAATCTCATTAAATAAATATTATAACTCTTCTCTTGTCCTTTTTTTTTTCTTGCAATGCAAGAAAAAAAATTGGACACACAAACATTTGTGTGATCATTACCGATGAAAACGGTAATAATTTACATTCGTTTGACTCCCTCTAATCCCCCCGGAGGGGGATAAGGACTGTGCTAAATTTTTAGGTGTGGATCCTAGTACTGTTTCCAAGAGAATAAATAAAGGTATACCTTTCTTATTAGAAAATAAACAAGCCTATATTAAAAAAGAGGTAGCTAATATTTAGGTATATTTTTTTATCTATTTTAGGAACTAACCGAAGTTTGTGCTCGTAGCTTTCTGTAGGCCTACTTCGCGGATTTGCTAGGAAATAATACTAAGTATAAATTGGTTGTTTTTGCCTAAAGTGTAATATAAAAGTTATTACACGTAACATATAAATGACAGTGTAAATATTAAAATATTTGATATGTTATAACAAAAATGGAAGTTAGTGATCCATCTATGTCAGTATTAGCAGAAGGTCACCAATGATATTGAAGTTACCAATACCCGGATTTCTTAAATGCTGATGATGAATTTATAGAATTCGATTCATACTTAGTACCTGAATCTGACTTAGAAGAGGGTGGTTTAAGAATGTTAGAAGTGGATAATAGAGTTATCTTACCAGAATTGACACACGTTAGATTTATAGTTACTGCTGCTGATGAAAAAGAGGGCCCTTAGCAAGCTCGTCTTAACGTCAATACACTGCCAAACTCCGGGGACACCCTAAAGACCTTCTAACTAAACGTTCATCTCAAAAGGTTGAACGCGGCCATGTTAATGACCATGGGTATAGTAATATCAGAAGGTATGTACGAAAGTTAAATGGGTTATCGCGGATCTAAATCACCTAGTTATCTTAATATATAATCCTACAATCACAAATAATCCTTTTTCTTTTTATTGTGGTTGGAGGCCTACACTTCAAACACCGCACCAAATAAATCATGTTTATTAGGAGGGGTGTTTGCGAGGTGTGGTAGGTTGTAAAAGAGCAACGAGTAGACGGTAGTGGTCTAGTAGGAGAGGGTTAAATATCTCTACTCTAGATTAAGGTGTACTCTAGTAGACCAAGAAACTGGTCGTTGGACTTATAGCTATACCTAAAATTAAAATACTTTATTATACATTTTTTTTCCGTTCCTGCATTAGGAGAACAATAAAATTTAAATTGTTTCTATCTATGTGTTTAAGATTGCCTTAATACAATAGTATATGGTTAATGGATGAATATCCTTATTGTTAAAGTGTTTAAGTAGAATATTCTTTAAAGCCTCCATAAACAATATATTCAATATATTCATGGTGTGCTTTCCCTTTATTTGCTAATTTTTTCGTGTATTTTTTTTTCTTTATGCAATAAAGAAAAAATGGCAAAAAGGGGAAAAGTTGGCGGGGTAGAGCACCGATCTAGAAACAAATTTGACATTAGGTGTCATTTGGATTTAAATATGCGATTGTATTGCATACTTTTGCAAAATGATAGTCCTTTGTTTTTAGAGAACCACCAAGAAAGTTTTATACTGTGTAGCCAAATCTGCATAACCCTATTATGATGAAAATGTAATAGACCCTTTGAAGTTTACTTCACTGTACGGTAGCGCGGGGGAATTAAAAGAGGGTAAGTGGGTAACCTGCTTATGTTCAGCCTCTTCGTTGGAGTGTTTAAGGTGCGATATACGGGATTTGAGTATCACATCTTTAACCTTTATGAGATTAAAGATTGATCTTATTGCATACTGGAAACTGTCCGATTAAACGAAGCCGGACAGGATTTGGTTGGCGACTCGCAGCAACCTTGTACACCATAGTGCAGGTAAAAGCTAGAGAGGTCGGACCAATCTCTCGTATCCTACTTAATTGTAGATATGTGGGGGAGAATAACTAACGCTCCTCTACCCTGTGCCCATTATTATGAAAAAAAACTTAAACTTAACTATATTATACAAGGCTACTAATCCTAATGCTACGTTCGCAACTACTTATACCTTCGCCTCGGCTTTCAGCACGCAAGCGAGGGTTGGGTTTAAAAATTTCTCCGCAGGGAGTACTCTCCAGAATACCGTTACAAGCAGGGATATCAACGAAATGTTGCATAATCAAGGGGTTTCGATTACAGATAGTGAACTAGATAAATTAAAAAATATTCCAGGGGTTAAGTTTGATTTACCTATCAATGATCAAACTTATCCTTCTTTCGTTGGTTTAGTTGGTAGACCTAAAACTAGAGGACCTAAAGCAGGTGTTTATATCTTTACACACCTTGCTACAGGTAGTAAATATGTTGGGTCTAGTAACAGCCTTTCAAGAAGACTGGACCAATATTTCAGCAGTAGTCCTTTAATCAAAGAGACTGGACTACTATTGCCTTTAATCAAAAAAGACGGTTTTTCTTCTTTTAGCTTAGAGATATTTGTAATGCCTCCTGAATTATCTAAAGATTATTACTACTTATTTTTGGAACAATATCATCTATTATATAAAGATTTTGATTTAAATACACAAAGAATAGTTAATTTTAGAGTTAATCAGGGTACAACTGTTTACATGTATGATTTAAAAGGTGAAATTTTATATTACTCTAGTACTTCGCTAAATCAATTAAGGGCCCATTTAGGTTTACACCACGCTACTTGTACAAAATGTATAAAGGAAGGGACTAGTTATGTTGATTTTTTTAAGATCACAGACAAACCAATAGAAACTGCCCAAAAATCCGAAATAAGTACTTTAGAGTTGGCTAGCTTAATAGCAGAGAAAAGAGCATTGTCTCTAAAATCATTATCTAAAATCACTAGTAGACCCTTGAGCTTAAAAGATGTTGATACTGGAGAAATACTAAAGTTCTCTAGTATCACATCAGCCACTGCTTACCTTAAATAAACTAATCTTAAGGCTGATCGGAATAAAATAGCTAAGTGTTTGGACACCAATACACCTTACCTAGGTTATACTTACATGAGAGGGTAATATAAACTTATTATTTATACCTCTCTTCATCAGAATATTCTATTTAGAGAGGCTGTGAGTAAAGGAATGTAATAATAAAGTATTTAGTCATGGTGAAGTAAGATCTTTCGGTTATACATTCTTTCGCCTGTCCAGCATTAGGAATAAAATGTGATGCATATCCTGGACGTTTGAACCAAGTTTCTGTGCTTATTAATCGTGAAGGAACATTCTATGGTCTTATTGAACAATGGCCAAAACTGTAGTGAACCTATGGTTATAAATCATCAAAATGCGGGAAACCCCTAAAGGAATCTTAACCAAGTAAGTATGGTAACATAACTTATGGCACAGGTAATGACTCGTGGTATGGTAAAATCAAGATTTATTATTCAATGGGCAATCCGCAGCCAAGTGCCAAGTATATAATATTTGGTATGCAGTTCATCGACTAGACGGTGGTTGGTGTTATTAGTATTAATAATGCTTAAGGTATAGTCAGACCCCACCTGAAAGGGTGCAGAAAAATATTTTACTTGACGAAGTCATAGTATTCTTTATATTTTTTGTTAAATAAATATATATTAATGTATTAATTATATTTAGGGATCTCTACAATAGTTTGCTAAACTTAATTTAATGTAAAAATAAAATCTTAATAAACACATGAAGCACTTGTCTTTCATATCCCCAGCGTAGCTGGGGAAGAAAGACTATTGTAGTATTTGCAAGATACAATTAATAGAAATGTTTTTAATAATCAGTTGATATTTGATAAACGTATTGGATTAAGTTCTATAGCTACTATGTCTTTAATTAGATATTTTAGTTCAAGTAGATCTTTTAGTTCAATTAGACCTTTGGCAAAGAATCCAGAGTCTTTAGCGCTAGAGCATATCAATAGTGGAAAACCTACTACTTCATCAATTATCAATAAAATGTTATTAAATCAAAATTTATCCGTCACTGACTCTAAATTAGAAAAATTCTTAAAAGTTAAAGGTGTTGAATTGGATCTTCCTATTTCTACACCTGAGAATAAAGAACTTTTAGCTGAATTAACCGGTAAATCTCAATATAAAGGTTTCTTAGGTGTATATATCTTTATACATAAAAATACAGGTCATAAATACGTAGGTTCATCTAATTTACTAAGACGTAGAATGGGTTATTATTTTAAAGGAGATTTCCCTTTAACGGGTAAATTTTTACCTTTACTTCACAAAGAAGGGCTAAAAGCTTTTAAATTAATAATATTTAAATTAGATAGTAATATATTTAGTAATCAAGACGCTTTAATATTAGAACAGTATCACTTATTAAATAAAGAATTCAACTTGAATACATTAAGAGTTGTTAATGCAGGATCTTCAAAAGGTGATGCTGTATATGTTTATGATTTAACATGTAGTACTCTTTATTACCATGCTAAATCTAATATTGAATTAAAAAGAGTGTTAAAAATACATACTGAAACTAGTAAAAAGTATGTAGATTCAAAATTACCTTATCTTAATAAATTCTTACTATTAAGCCATCCTATACCTACTGCTCTAACAAGCAATATTTCGGTAAATGAATTAGTAGATATGATGCAAAAAGAAAGACGTGATACCTATATCTTAGGTACCCGTAGAAGTATTTCAGTAGAATTAGAAATTAAAAAAGGAAATACATTTGTAGATTATAGAGGCCAAATTTTTAATTTTGATTCTTTAACATCTTGTATTGAATATTTAAGAAAATTAGGGTTAACGATTAAAAGAGACACTCTGACTAAATATATAAATAATGAAAAAGTGTTTCATAATTTCTTATGTAAATACTCAAATAAAGTTTTATCTGATAATTTTGAAGAAGTAGGATTGATTATTGATGAATATAAAAAGTTAAAAGTCGATACAGACTTAGATTTATTAAAAGCTAATAGAAAAAATAAGCCTATATTAGTAAAAGGAGAAATTTTTGAGAAAGAATTTGAAAGTATTACAGATACAATTAAATATTTTAATACTTTAAATATAAAACTAGATAGAAAAGTTTTATATCTTCGTTTAAAAGACGGTAAAATTTATAAAGACTATTATTTTGCTTATAACTAGTCCCTAATCCCTAAAGGGATTAGGGGGGCGGTACTTGTTTCCTAGATTTTTTTATTATTTTGACCATAAGTCAAAATAATAAAAAAAATAAACCCAAGGGGTCAGTTCCTTCCCCTAAACCCATATGGTGGGGGGGGAGAGGGGGGGGAACTAGATAAAAATTAAAAATATTTTCTCTTATTGGTATAGTAATAAAGATTAGTTCATTACATTAAATAAAGGTAGGGTTATTTCGCAATGTTCAGAAATATGTGGTATTTTACACAGTTCTATGCCAATAGTTATAGAATCAGTTTCAATAGAAAAATTCCTTACATGATTAGAAGAACAATAATTTTTTTGTTTAATCACGAGTAGACCCCTGAGCTTAAAAGATGTTGATATTGGAGAAATAGTAAAGTTCTCTAGTATCTCATCAGCAACTGCAAACCTGTCAAGAGACTAATCTTAAGGTTGATCGGAATAAAATAGCTAAGTGTTTGGACAGTAAAATACTTTACCTAGGTTATATTTACATTAGAGGGTAATATTAACTTATTTTTTTTTATACCTATCTTCATCACTATGTTCTTGTTTTTTTTTTATTGTTTATACAGCTGTATAAATAATAAAAAACTTGAAGAGAGGGTGCCTGCAGAGCTGTAAAGTAGAAAAAGCAAATATATAGGCTTATATATTTGCTTTACTGGCTTGCTTACTTGACGAAGTCATAGTATTGCTTGCCTGTATGTTAAGTTTATATTTTTATACGCGAATCTTTTAGTGAACAGGGTAGAATAATAAACCTTCATTAAAGTTTTTTTACAAACCTAGTAAATATTGCAAGATATTCTGTTTTAATGATATTAAAACATATCTGTCCTAATTATAACACAGACGTATATATGCATCTATCGAGCAGTAGCTAAATTCAGGACCAGTATAGCTAACCGCTATACTAGGGCTTGTATAACTTATTAGTAAGTTATACAAGCCTTAGTGGAAACATTGATATGTAATGCAAAGTAAGGTATTTATCGTTAAAAGTATATGACTTGCTTGCAGATGGGGTTTGATTCCTTCGTTCCGTAGTTTTTAGGTCAAAACCGTACATATATAAAAAGACATTATTTAGTTTGTCCTGCATTAGGTATTGTGACGCCTATCCTAATCGATTAAATCAAGTATTTGTTCTTATTAACCGTGAAGTAACATTTTATGGTCTAAGGCAGGCCATAGTTGAAGTGAACCTTCGGCTTAAACCATCAAATTGCTTGCGGAGCATTAAATCCCTAAAGCAATTTCAACCAAGCAAGCATAGTAATATCGCTTGTGGCACAGGTAATGACTCGTGGTATGGTAAAATCGAAATTGATGAATTATTTAATTAAGGAAAGGGGCAATCCGCAGCCAAGCTCCCTTACTAACAAGTATGGGTGTGCAGTTCATCGATTAAATGTTGGTTAGCGCAAGCTTAAGTTATAGTCAAACCCAACCTGAAAAGATGTAAAAGAACTGCTTATATAAATATAATGTTCTTTGTTAAATGGGTATAAGTATAAATATAGGTTTTTATATTTATACTTAGGGAAAAGTACCCTGGTTTAACCAAAATACGGGTTAAATTAGTGGTATGTTCGCAATGTTCAGAAATATGTGGTATTTTACACAGTTCTATGCCAATAGTTATAGAGTCAGTCTCAATAGAAAAATTCCTTACTTGATTAGAAGAACAATAACGCCTTTATTGAAAAAAAGGTTACAGTTTAACATACGTGCCTAATATTTTTGATTGTTTATGCTATAGCATAAACAATCAAAAATATAAACGTCCGCCTATATTAATATATTATTAGGCGGCTATTCCAACTGTTTGGCTACCAGAAACTATATTAGTTTAGCCTATACCCCTGAAAAATTAGCTTTAGAACATATGAATAGTGGTAATATTACTACTAATTTCGTGATAAATAGTATACTTAGCAACCAAAAAGTATCTATTACCGAAAAAAACTAAAAGATTTGTTAAAGGGTAAAGGGGGTAGAGTTTGATCTTCCTATTACTAAAGATTGTCAAAAAGTTTTTGATAGTTTGGTAGGTAAATCTCAATATAGTGGTTTCGGAGGAGTATATATTTTTACTCTTAAATTTTCGGGATCCATGTATGTTGGTTTATCTAATCTTCTTAGAAGACGTTTGGAATATTATTTTAAAAACACACAACGTACTGGTGGTATGTTTTTACCTATTCTTAGTCAGGAGGGTCTTAATGCTTTTAAGCTAAAAATATTTAAACTAAATAAAGATGAATTTAAAAGTACAGATTGCTTACTTCTAGAACAGTATATGTTATTAGATAAAAAATCTGATTTAAATACATTGAGAGTTGTTAACTTTGGACCTCAAACAGGTAATTCTATATATGTCTATGATTTATCTTGTACCATTCTTTATTATCAGGCTCAATCGCAAATTAGTTTAAAAAGAGTCTTAGGTATTCACCAGTCTTCTTGTAGTAAATATCTGGATACTAAAATACCTTATCTGGATTCTTTTATCTTATTAAGTTTCCCAATAGATGATGCTATTCCTAGTAACTTAACCAGCCTTAAAAAAAACCTCGTTTTTTTTTTTATGAGCTTTTAGATGTGATGAATAAAGAACGTCAAGCTTTATATGACTTAGGTACTCGTAGAAGTAAATCCCTTATTCTTGAAGTTCAAGAAGGAAATAACTTAATAGATCTTTCTCTTTCCATACTTCGTAAGGGGGGATTGGAAATAAGTTATAATTTAATTCTTTAACAAGTTGTATATCCTACTTAAGATCTCTTGGTTTGACTATACATAGGGATACTTTATCTAAACGTATTAAAGAAGGTAAGGTATTTTAGAATTTTATTGGTAAATTTAAAGAAAAATTCTTACCTGCTAATTTTGATTGTGAAAAACTAAATCTGTTGATGGAGGAATACCAAAACAGAGTAGTTGTAAAAGTTGAACTTGAAAAAAATAAAAAAAAACCCAGGGCTAATTGTAAAATCTATCTCTGATAATGAAGTTAGAGTTTTTTTCAGTATTATGGATATAGTTAGATACTATGAAACTCTGGGTATAAAGTTAGATCGTAAATCTATAAACACAAATCTTGCAAAGGGTGAAGTATATAAAGGATTAACCTTTGAGTATAAAGATTAGCCTACATTTAGTATTTCTAAACCAGACCTGCCTTGCTTGTTTTACCTTGTGGAAAGAGTAAGGTAGTGGTTTGATCCGCGAGTCTTTGCGAATATGGGAGAATAATCTAAATTTTATTAAAGCCCATGTACTAAATGTAGCTAAAGACAAACCTACTTGTTTTCGTCCTAGCGAAGCAGGCCCCTGGTCTGAAGACCAAAGGGGCAAGGTTTTTACCAATTTGCCTGAAGGCCAGCCAATTTCCCTTCAGAAATCTGTGGTATTTTACACAGCTCTATGCCTATTGTAATAGAATCAGTTTCAATAGAAAAATTTATTACTTGATTAGAAGAACCATAAAATTTAAATTGTTTCTATCTATAAGTTTATGATTATCCTATTACAATGCCAGATTATATATTATCTGAACCCTTTATTATTAAAGGAATTGAGGAGAAGAGTCTTTAAAGCCTCAATAAACCAAAATTATATTCAATATTAATATTTTGTGTCTGCCTTACCGAATTTTTTTTATTATTTTTTATGACTACTTGTAGTCCTAACATGAAGTGTTAGATAAAAAATAATAAAAAAAAAACCCCTAACACAAAGTGTTAGGGGGGGTTTGGCAAAATTTTTATTATTAAAGATAATCAAAAACACGACTGCTAAAGCAGTCGGGGCCAAAGGGTACAAATAATAAAAAACTTGAAGAGAGGGTGCCTGCAGAGCTGTAAAGTAGAAAAACCAAATTATTTCACATAGGCTTATATATTTGTTTCACGAGTATATTAAGCTTAAGCTTATATCTTGATCTGCGAATCTCCGACAGTATGGTATGCAAAGGAATATCAACCTAGGTATTCACTAGTTTGCCTGTTTGCATTATATTTAGACTGCGGCTCCCCCCCCCACCAGCGTAGATTAAATTAAAATCTTGGATTTGTGAGTAGACTTTCAATCTCCAGTTTTTAATTATTAACTCGTCACACGTCAATTCATCATTTAACAAATACCCACCTAACCGTTCTATAGTTTTACCATCTTCAGTAATTTCCCTTACATAAGGTTTAGGCTTAACCAACATCGGCAACTTCTGTGGTAGATTTCACGGCTTTAATCTATAAATAAAAGGCTCAACCCTTTCAGTTGGTTTAAGCACATTAATGTTTTGTTTTGAGTCTTCTAATGATCTAATTAAATCTATATCTAATAAATCTATTTCTCGCATTCAATCTATAAGTAAAGCACCTTTTCTATGCTCTAAGCTATTAGAATATATATCTATAATATCTGAATTTTCGTTTCTTCATTCACTCATAGAGTAATTATAACTATCCAACTTTTTACTTTTCTCTCTTAAGTATAAAACATAAAAATAATTTTGTACTAATTGTTTACCAATATCTCCAAATATGTTTATACAATTATTATCTTCTTGTTTAGGTTTATTAATTCTAACTAGAAATTTACCTAATAATATACTTACAATATAATCTGTAGGGAGATCCTTTAATATAATACTCATATAATAATGAGGACGATCCAATTCTTTTATATTTTCTCCGCTGTATATCTTACTTACATCTTTTTTTTTTATTATTTCTTAAAATAGATAAATCTTCGCTACTTTTTATTAACATTTCTTTTAGTTTTTGGTTTAATCTACCTAGAATTTCATAAGTATTATAACCCTTATCTTCGTCTTGACTAGATAAACTATACAATAACTTTTCTATTTTTATTTGAGTATCCTTATTATTAGGGTTATTATCTATTATATTTTTAACCCCTTCAAACAATATCTTTTTGTTTCACTCTTTCCTTTTACGGGATTCTGTTTAAATTTTATGTTCTTCAAAACTATTAATGTCGTTACCTAAACCAGAGTTTAAGGTTTTAGGAACTACAATTGCCTTAATAATACGATCGATGGATAGAGGAGAAGAGACCGTAAAAAATCTATAACCATTTCCAAAATATTTAACACCACTAACCAATTTAAAACCGTCGCTTTTAAAGAGGCTACTATGACTAAAACCTAAATGTCTATTTTTAGTAAAACAATTTATTTTATTTATATTCATTTTTTTTGTTTTTAATCTTTAGTTGTATACAACCATTCTTAATCTAAAATAAGACATAAAGAGGTCACCTTATTTGGTTAATGATGCAGGCGGCGACCTCCCAACTTTTCTAGGGCCACCTACTCCCAATAAAGTTTTTAATGATAATTCTTTTTTTTAATTAAATGAAAAAGGTCTCAGTGATAGAGCCTTAATGATCACTTATATTCATAAGACCCTCTGTGAAAGTCCCACCTTCGCACGTGCGGAGTTTAGACACCCCTAGAACTTGACCCGGTTTAACAAGTTTTTCATACATTCTACTTGTAAGGACAATCACTCACTGGCACTAGAAATCAAATCCCGGTATCGATATTTTTTTTTTCTTGTTCTTAAACTTAATCGATCTAAAAGCTTACAAAATCTAGAAGTAAAAATAGAGGACGTTCTATCCCTACTTGGTATTTTAGGCTATGGGTGGAAATCCAAAATACGAGGAGG
>Ga0233341_1000020_pt1 | contig 21509 bp, 11 predicted proteins | sample GEONDECOMP247_FD_180672 | JGI IMG/M metagenome (GOLD analysis project Ga0233341, IMG submission 180672) | Leaf litter microbial communities from Shasta-Trinity National Forest, California, United States - GEON-DECOMP-247 | ecosystem: Environmental > Terrestrial > Plant litter > Unclassified...
ATTAATAGTGCCGCTGCCGCCGCTGCCCGGTTACGTTAATACGACCCCGAGCAACACGACGCAACACACCCTAGGGAACTCTAAGGTAAACACATTAATTAATATCGTGATCATTAAAATTTATATTCTTTATTATCTTAAATTACCCAATTTTTAATATTAAAAACAATACCCCTAGGAGTTATATTTTTTCTTGTACACCTTTGTCAATTATATAAATTTAAATTTATATTTCCTCATAACTTTAATTAAATAAAAATTATGAAGCTTAATCTACACGACTAAAAGATCCCGAAAATATTTTTAGTCGTTATTTAAGACCTCGGATTGACGATGTGAAGATGAATTTCGTATAAAAATTCGTTGCCTTCCTCCTTCCCTCTTTAAGAGCAATTGCAATAATAGCAGACGAGGACGGGTGCTCTAGAGTAGAAGAAAAATTTGCAGTATATTAAAAATCGCAAAAGAATTTATTTTACAGCTATAGGGCGTAGCCAGTAGCCTCTTTTTTAAATTAAAAAATTAGCGGTAAGGTGTAGCCAATACTAATAGCACTAAACTATAGAGGAGTGTACGCTAAAACTTTTTGTATTAAAATAAATTTTTTCAGCATACCACATATAATTTAGCTTATATATTTTTAAAATTTATAATGTATGTAGGCCCTAATATAGCGAGTGCCGTATATGCGAGGCCAGAATTAAATAAATTATCTAAGTAAAGATTTTTACAGAACATCATTGGTGATAAAATTTCAATTAATATATTACTCTAATATTTTGTTGCTATTGTGTTTTAAAATAAACTGTTAATTTTAATACAGCATTATTTTTTTTTACAGATTTTTCTAGTGGGTTTTGATATAAATTTTTAAGAAAAATATTCATAAACATTTTTCGGTTCGGTTTTATTTTTTTTGGTTAAAATTAATAGTCTAGCATAACCCGGCAGGCTAGGCTAGTATTAAAATAAAAACCCACTTCGGTGCCTTAGCAAGAAAAAAAACTATCTAAATATTTATATAATGCCTGTAATCAAAACTAGTCTATAAAGTATTTCTACGATCGATTGAAACCTAAAGAAAAAAAATAATTAAAAAAAAACAAATAAATATAAAGAAAAATTCAATGTACTGCATGTTATGTTGCTTTCTAAATTATAAAGCATAACTAAATTGATTTTTTCTTTCTGTAAATAATTACAAATTCTAATTTTTTATTAAAAACAAGAATATATTATATGTGTTCCTACTAATATTACCCTTAAACAAAGCTTTATTAGTAGGAGATTTACAGGTCTCCCTATAAATCTATTGGCCACAGGCCTTAATAAGTATTGTAAGATTCTCAATACATAACCTTTAATAACGATATTAGGATAATTTTACTTATCCCCGCAGTCCGCAGTTGCTCAAAATATTAATGATACTATATATTAAGAGGTTTAAAAGTTTTTTTATTACGGTATAATTTTTATATTTACCTAACCGTATTGCAAAAGCATACAATGGCAAAATAAAAAATATACAGTAACAAAATGTAAAGATATTTATTATTTTTTCATTTTAGTTAGAACGAACGCTTAAAGTTGAAATTACTTAATTCTTTGCTAGAATGTTAAATAAAAATTCCCTATTTTTAGAGATTAAGCATCTAATCCATTAATTAAAGATATTAACTTTTATTAATATTATAATAAAGGTTGATATTTAATAATTAGAAATATTTTTATTTAATTTCTTGGTAAAGAAAAAGAAATACTCTATTCAGTTTATTATTCTTCTTAGCTTAAAAAACAATCTTTTAAAAAAAGTTGGAGGTACAATGCTACTCTATCAAAGACAACCGCCCCAGCGAAACTGTCAAATAGTCAAGCTTCCCTTGTGGATTAATTTTTAAAGTGATTTAATATTTAAAAGATTTTACCTTTCTAAAAATATAAGAGTAACCTGACCTTATACCCTTAGGATAATTATATAAATTTTTTCTTGGTTTGTAGCCCTAGAGCTAACCTAGCTTATTTTTAGGAGGACTACCCTCTAAAAATATAGTAGAGTTTATATAATCATTACTAAATATTAATCTTAAAAAATTGTTTCTACTACGTTTTAAAATTCGGTAAACCATCAGCCCGACCTACATCTGGAGGTTTCCATTTTTATTATTTTCTCTGCATTAATTTATACCAATAATTATTCTAATAATTAAATATTTAATATGAATTAAGTATTAAATTATTTTTATTTCGCCTGACTTGCATACAGGATTTCGCCGGTAAGCAGTCAACACTTCAATTTTAAAACCAAAAGGAGATCTAAAAGAAGTGGTATGCGAGAATGACATTAAATATAAATTAAAGCTCCAATAAGTGATAAATAATTTATGCTTTAATACGAAAAAATTAGCAAATGCTAAAAATATTAAATATTATTTATACTTAAATCGTAAAAAAGATATAATAAATATTATATTTTGATTACAATTAAAATTAATATTAAGTTACCGACGCCAGTTATTACCAGCGTGAGTAAAATAAATATTAATTAGCCTAAAATACTTTCATATTTTAGCTTTTTTTTTTTAATAATAATAATTTTTTTTAGTTTTTTTTCTAAAAAATTTACTATAGATTTAAAAATGGTATGGAGAAGGAGACAACAGAAAAATTTTAATACCTTGGCTATTTTTATTGGTTTTACCCAAAAGCCATCGATTACCTACTTTCTATTGACTTGGTCATTAGAAGGCTGTGTATTAACTAAATACAGTAAAGTTGCATAGGGTCTTCCCGTCTTCTTGAAGGCAAACCGCATCTGCACGGCTAATTCAATTTCACTGAGCTACTTGTTGAGACAGTGAGACCATCGTTACTCTATTGATACCAGACCTCATTTAAAGGCCAAGTTATTATGCTACCTTTGGATCCTCATGGTTAAGACCGCCATTGACCAGGCATTCGTTCAGTAAAATTATTTTCATCACCTCACTTATACTAAATGGCATTTGGCAAGATTCTCTCCATATACTGGTAATTAATTCTTCGCATAGAGATGTGTTTTTATTAAACAGTCGGGGCCTCCGATTATCTGAAACCTATGAGAAGTTAAACGACATGGCTCCTCTTCTGGTTAAACTTACAAGGACAACTTGCCGAGTTCCTTAACAAGTATTCACTCTTCGCCTTAGTATACTCTACCTACGAACCTGTGTCGGACTTGGTACGGTGTTTATTTGAATATTATTTTCCTGGACCTTTACGATTTGTTTCATTTCGTATTTGAGATGTATTACCCCTACTTATATGATTTATCCCTGCTCTTTTAACTAATTAAAACTTAATTAGAAATTTAAACATACTTAATTTTTTAAAAGCAATTATATCTTTTATCGCCAAGCGACAATTAAATATGTTTTGGGTAAAACAAATCCCCCATATAAGCATTATTAGTATAATGATTAAAAACCTACTAAATTTTTAACTATTAAAAAATTTTATGCTGATAATACACAAGATCTTTCTATTCATTACCTCATCAGCCAAATCATTGGATCTGGACCTTAGAGACCGATATTTTGAAAAATGTTTAATGTTTTTCTAACCCTTTCGTATTCGGCGAGTAGTAATATTAACTACTTTACGTTACTCATGCCAGCATTATCTCTTCAGGTACGTCCATACAATGATACACTGTACTTCTTCCATATCTGAATGTTTTGCTACCTAACTATAAATAAGAATTTTTTTCTATTTTATAATTAACACTATATCGGTTGATTACTTTGCTTTATTTAAATTGCTTACAAGTAATTGTAAACATGGATTTGCATCCTTAAATAAAAACCAAAGACCCGTTAAATTTTAGGCGCCTCATTCTTAAAGCTGATGCGTTGTTACTATACGTTCATTAAAAGTAGCGACTACCAGGCTAACTTTACAGCCGATTACGATTAGAGACTTCCTTTATTTCACTTAGTAATCAATTTGGGACCTTGTATTAGTGTTCTCGACTGTTTTCGTTTCGACTACCCTACTTAGGAATAGCAGTCTGACTGCCCACCATCAATTAATGTAATTTCGAGATTAGCTCCTAACGGTAGGGTTGCCACGCCCCCTCAACCAAGGTCTTACGCTCGAGGCTGCCTAGAACTCAAAGTGCTGTACCTCCATTAATCTTGTGTGGACGCCCCCCTGTAAGAAGTTTCGCAAAAAACCAGCTATCACCAGGTACGATTAGCATTTCACACCTTACCACACCTCATCGGAGAATTATGCAACATTCACCCGTTCGATCCCTGGATATCAGTCCATTTATTTTTTAATTTTATTTTAACTTGATATCTACAAATCTGGACATGGTAAGATCACCTGGCTTCGGGTCTAATATAAGTAACTTATCCAACATTAATATAAAATTAGGTTAAAATTTTATCTCACTACAGTGCGTATTATATAAGCCGGCAATGCAGTTAAATTTTTATCAAATTTTTTGAGAATTTTAGAAAATACAGAGATATTATAAGGTTTAGCTTATAATTTTTATATCTTCTAATTTAATTTATATTCCTAATTATTAATCCAGTCGCTTTCGCTAAGGTTTTAACCTTGCTACCCATATTAAGTTGCTGACCCATTATGCAAAAGGTACGCCGTCATTCTATTACAAATTCCGACTGCTTATAAAGTTACTAATTCAATTTTTTCCCTCACGGTACTCTTCACTATCACTAAATTTATATACTTAGCCTTAGAGGATGGTTCCCCTTAAAAATAAAAAAAGAAGTTTATAATCTAGTTAAATTATAAAGTTCAGCAAAGGTTGCCATGGGCATAATCCTTTTTTTAATTATTTTTATTTTAATATTCCGACAAGTTAACTCTCATCGTACTGATTATTTACACTTTAAAAAAGTTATACAGGACTTTCGAAATTATATCTTCGATACCTTCTTTGGCTTTTATTAATTAATTTTCTTAATTCAATAAAATTTTACTAATTTTTTAAAGTATTTTTTCAGGCTAGTCCAATTTCACTCACCATTACTTTTGGAGTCTCGGTTGATTTCCTTTCCTTTCCTTACTACAATGTTTTGCTTCGGGAAGTTTCAATAAAAGGTTTCCCTTAGGATTGTTTTTTAAAACATTCTGGCATTTAGCCATCCTTTTTTATAAATTTGTCGAAAATCCTTAATAACCTCTTTAATTACTTAAGTGTTAAATTCTATATCATCACTGCTACTTTTATATGAAATAGCTTTAATTTTCAAAAAATAAAATAATTTTAAAAAGTCCGTTCAAGATTCAAAACCTTGTAAAAATAGGAACCCAGTCTGTTTGCCTTAAAATCCTGTAAAATTCCCCCAAAAAGCAATAGAAAAAAGAAAAAAATAAAGGGTGAAATCCATTTAATTCTGACTGACCCGCGAAGCTACCGAAAACTAAAAAATTTTTTACACTTTATCTCTCTTAAGTGTCAGACTGCGCGGTGGCTATTTAATTAAATAGTTAAGGTTCAATTCCTTACTTTCTAATTTGTACTGAATTTAGACTTATCAATGTTAAATCTAAATTTGTACTAAGTATCACTCTCGTACCGCAACTTAAAATTTAGCAGCAAACATGAAGTTTCACACTTCATTCAACATAACCTGATAATCAGGCGGAAGTTCCTCATTTAATTCTAGTCTTCTGGCACTACCGAGTCATGTCTCGTGTTAAACGAACAAGGCCAGGCCAGTGATCGAAGGCACACTTTTACTGTTTAGGGTGAGCAGCTTATGTTTTACTTTGTAACACATAAGAAAATTGCTGTTAAATTGCGTACGGCTCCAACTCTGGCGTATTATGTGTGACAGCACCTCTGTTAGGCCCTCGCACTTCTTCGGTTCGTTTCAATCAGACTCTAATATCAGTCTGCTGATTCCTGCCTTTGTAAATAGAGCGCAAATGAGAGTTTTCAGGAGCAATTTCAATAAAACATTCTTGTACAACATTTAGTTCTAATTACTTATTTTATTTAAGCGGTTTGAGTAAAATTTTTTTTTTAAAGCTTAAGCCGCACTTAATAAAAGGGTAATGGAATATTTTTTTTTAACATGTTCAAAATTATAAAACTACTGTTTTATTTCTTTTCAAGATTCTTTCACTATAAATTTTTCATTTCTTTACTGAATTTCTTAAGACTTCTTGTAAGTTTAAAAGGAATGCTATCTTTGCTCACGGATCTTTTAAGATTTTTCGCTTTAAAACTTCTGGTGATAGCATCAAAAATCCAATCTCTCCTTAAAACCGACATCAGTTTAGTTTTAGGTTTGTCTTCGGTTTTTAGATATTTTATCAATAAGTTTGATTTACCTAAGATATTTACTTATTTTACTTTCCTACTAGAGTTGCTTGCTTTGTCCGCTCTGTTTACAACGGCTATTCAAACACATTCATTTTCAATAGATGGAGCAGTGGCTTTTTTAAACTCCTTGTTTAATTCTTTGCAGGATTTTTTTAAAGATATGTTTGAAACTATTAAATATATCTTTAATAATCCTATAAATTACTTTAAAGAGGTTCTATCCAAGCTGCAGTCTTTTCTAGAAAACAAGTTTCCTTCAAAGGCACCAGAGGCTGAATCTTTGCCCGAATTGATTACGCCTTGACTTTCCGAGGCAAATCCAAAAAATTTTTCGAACATAGTTCCAGAAATATTATCAGATACTCCTCAGCCTCAAGCTTCGTACACAGATTGGGCTAAAGAGGCTCTTTTAATGTTAGTCGTGAGTCTTGTAATAATTGCTGTTGCGGGTACAGCATTAGATGCTTGCGGTTACCATGTGCCTTTTCCTCACGTTCCTGCTGCAAGTGTGCCTGTGCCTCAGAGCGTTAACTATGTATTCTCGGGTGTTGGAAATTTTTTTTCAAGTCTTTACGGCTCAGTTTCAGGCTACTTTTACCCTGTTACTGTTCCAGAGGCTGTGGAAACTCCAGTATTTGGGGTTACCACACCAATATTGAATGTTCAAGTTGCTTCGAGTTCTGTTTCAGCAGCGGATAACAGTAATACGACTCTCTTGCTTACGGGCGAGGATCGTATCCGTATGTCGCAGGTCAGAGATTCTGTTGTAATAGAAACTCCCGTGAGGGGTTACTCAGTGTCCCAGGTTCCTGAAAACACTGTTCAAGCTGCTCCAGGGCCCTCGGCTCTAGTTAGCCAAGCGTTGGGTATAAATATTAATGCTAGAACAGAATATATCGGACCAGGTCATCCTTATATTACACCCACGCTCGTGGAAAGTCCCATTAGTTTTGCTGAAGGCAAAGCCACTCCGAATTATTTGCAAACTCTTACTAATCACCTAATATCCACTGATAAAAGTTTTTCAGACGGGGCAGGCACTTTTGTGGTTTCTGACTCTGCATCTGATGCTTCTTCTTCAGGAAGTTCTAGTTCTAGTTTAACACCTAAAACCGTTACTTTAAATTTACCTTTAGACCCTATGGTAAGAGCCACCGCAGAGGCTGTAGAGGTGGTTACAAAAACTGCGGAAGTATCTGTTGCCCTGAGCGATGTAAAACCCTCAGTCCCTTCTGCACCTACTACGGTTTCAGGAAATAGTATAAGAAACAAGGTTACTACACCTTGGACTAGGTACGGAGCAGTAGTTTCAGGGTCCGCTCCAGTTTTATACAAAATTTACACAGGGTTAAAAAAAAATAATAGCCTGTCCAAGCTCCAGGCCAGAAATTTTTCAAGCACTTTGGTTACCAATCAGCAAATTTTACCTGCCGATAAATGAAAAACTGAAGCTAGTTCCGAAATTGTTCAAAATTTCAGAGTTAAAGATGCCTACTTGTTTGTCACAAGTTATCCTCCTAGTACCCTTTTGACCAGAGAGTTATTTGAATACCTTCTTAATGATTTCTGGGAAAAAGTAATGAGTAAATTTACAGATAATCAGTACGTTATTCTGCTGACAAGGATTCACTATTATGATGGGGTTACGAATACTTTTGATAAGGCCCAACGGTTAGATAAATCCGACCAAGAAAATTTATTAAAAAGTATGAAGGATACTCTTAATCTTTTTTCACAGTATTACGTTGAATTAGAGGTCGCGGGGATTACTATAGATTATCGGGTCAGAGAAAATCTAACAGGCAAACCTTTAAAATCTACTTTTCTGGCTCCAGCTTTAAGAGAAAAAACAAAATACCCGGATAAACAGCTGAGAAAATCAACTGAGAAACTGGTGAAGTTTGATCTTCCTTTAAACAATAATTACTCTTCCTGGGGAGAGGTAAAAGTCAGATACGACTCCTTACTGATAGTTCAGGATTTCAAAGACAAAAGTAAAACTTATCATATTGATTATACGGATCGTAATGTTAAGCGGGCTTTGGTCGACATAAAAATAGATGGTGTGACGAGACTATCTTTTGAAGATCAGTTCAATACTTCTGATCTAATCAGAAAGATCAATAGTTCAGAGTATATCATTAGAAACAATACGATAATTTTGAAAAAAAACTCCTTTAAGGTAGAAACATTGAAAACTATTAAGGCAGATAAAAAAATCGTAAAAAATTTTATTACTCTGGATATTGAAACCACAGTTAAAAACAGGGAACATATCCCTTATTGTATTTGTTATTATGACGGAGAAGAAAAATATTCTTTTTATGTTACAGATTTTCAAGACTATGACGACATGTTAAACAATGCCATCAGTAGCTTGCTAAGATCTAAATATTCAGGGTATCAAATATACGTCCATAACCTATCCAATTTTGACGGAGTTTTCTTGCTAAATACTTTGGTAAGTCTTGTTGGGGATAACATAAAGGTTTACCCTATTTTCAAAGACGGAAATATGATAAACATAAAAATAAATTTTGGTCCTAAGTTAAAATATAATATTTCGTTCAGAGATTCCTACCTTCTGTTACCACTGCCGTTGCATGGTTTAGCTGAACAGTTTCAGGTTGAACATGCTAAAACGATATTTCCGTACAATTTCTTGAGTGATAAACACAATCCCAGTGTAGACCTGAATTACGTTGGATTTATACCTAACGTTAATTATTTCGGAGACAGGGCTAGTGCTGGCTCGAATTTTTCCAAGTATTTAGATGACTATTTAAGCTCTAGCTCAGAAAAAAATAAGGATGGAAATACTTTAAGTAACTGGTCAGTAAAAAAAGAAACAGTTCGCTATTGCTTAAACGATTGCCTTTCCTTGTACGAAGTTTTAACTAAATTTAACAACTATATTTTTAACAAGTTTAGGCTTAATATTAATACTAGACCAACCTTGCCTTCTTTAACTTTTGCCATTTTCAGATCTAAGTATTTGGCCGCAGTAGAAAAACAAGGCTACTATGTTCCTTTAATTAACGGTAAGACCTACCAAGACATAAAACAGTCTTATACGGGAGGTAGTACAGACATGTACGTGCCTAAAAACCCTGAAGGTAAAAAAATTTTCGGGTATGATGTAAATTCCCTATACCCTAAAAGCATGAGTCGAGGTATATTTATGCCGGTAATATCAAGAAGTGAAAAATATGTAACGTATTTCGAGGGAAATATTCTTGAAACAGAAAAGTCTCCCTTCGGTTTTTTCAATTGTGAGGTTAAAACTACACAAAAACTGGAAAACCCTATTCTACAAGTTAAACACAGAATAAAAACTAAAGGGGGCGGAAATGTTCAAAGAACAATTTCACCCTTAGGTTGTTGAAATTCTATGTATTTTTCAGAAGAATTAAAAAATGCTGAGAAATATGGCTACGAATATAAGGTTCAAAGTGGTTATCTCTTTGATAAGTTTGATATTTTTGCTGGGTTCATTGAAGAACTTTACAAAATTAAGGAGGCTCACACTCCTAAAGATCCGTGATATATTATTTCAAAACTATTAATGAACAGTCTATATGGACGTTTTGGTATGGACCCCAATTTTGAAAATAATTTAATTATTGAAGAATTGGACTTAGATAGTTACATGGATAAGTTTGTAGTCTTAGAGTACACTGGACTATGTAACAATAAACTTTTAATTTGTTACAAAAATACTGAAGGAAATATTCCCAACAGCATGTCCAAAGAAAGAACTAAGAATGTTTCTGTCCCAATTGCTTCAGCTATTACAGCCTACGCTAGAATATTTATGTCTCAATTTAAAAACAACCCTGAGTTTCTTCTATATTACTCTGATACGGATAGTATCTATGTAGATCGTGAATTAGACCCAAAGTGGCTAAGTAACAAACTGGGTCATTTTAAATTAGAAAATATCTTTACAAAGGCAGTGTTTCTAGCCCCTAAAGTTTATGGTGGGATTACCGAATCTGGTGAGGAAATCACCAAGGTTAAAGGACTTAAAAATAAGGTATCGTTTGAAGACTTAGAGTCATTATTGGCTGAAAAAAAGTCAATAGAATTCAGTCAGGAAAAATGGTTTAAAAGTATTAAAAAAAGTAATATTTCTGTTGTACAGCAAATTTATACTTTAACTGTTACTGATAATAAACGACAACTAGTTTATAAGAATAAAAAATTAGGCGGCCAGCTACTTAAGGTGGGTTAAGTTAGTGTATCTTATTGAACCGTACTGCAAATTTTTGATCCAAGATACACAGAATTTAATTATAAAAATTATACAAGGGCGAAAGTGAATAATTGACCTCTAACTTTGTATATTTTTTCGAGTATCTTTTAATTATTTACTTATTTATAAAGTTTTAGAGGGGGGTTATTATTTTTCATTTCCAACCCCTAAACCCAAAATATTTTTGGTAAAACTAAAAAATTATCTAAATACCTTAATATTTAAATAAAAAAAATAAAAATTATAATTTTTAATTATTAAAATTTTCATTACGTTTTAAGAAAACTTAAGTTTGCCCGCTTTGGAGCTAATTTCAGTAAATTTTTATTGAAATTGTTACTTAATATTAATAATTTAGGTTTTTAGTATTTTTTCATAATTATGAGTATAAAACTAAGAAGCTAATCATTAATGAAAATAGCCCAGTAGCTTCTGCTAAAGCGAACCCTAAGATAGCGAAAGTGAATAATTGACCTCTAACTTGAGGGTTTCTAGCTGTAGATGCGATTAAAGATGAAAAAATTAAACCAATTCCTATTCCGGCTCCGATTAATCCTGAACAAGCTAATCCTGCTCCTATATATTTTGCTGCTACTAACATGTTAAAATTTAATAAATTTTACGATAGTGTTTAAATCTCCTTATTAGAATTTTTTATTATATAGTTTTGTAAGGTGGGTAATAAATAGGATTACGTGATAACAAAAATAATATTACTTAGTTTTTATTGTCTGTCCCTTTTAAATATCCAAGCTTTGAAAATATTTAATTTTATACCGCCCAACATCAAAATATTATTTTTAATTAAGTATGGTAGGGCTACGCCGCACTGCCCATTAAGGTGAGAAAGTACTTAGGCTAGTTACTGGAGCTATCAAATTTAGTTATAAATATTGCTGAAACCATAGATAATAATAAAATTAAACCACTTATTATTAATCAAACTGCCCCGTAAGTATATAAAGCTTTACCTAAAATCTGAATTTGTGTAAATCCACTTATTATGAAATCCGGAGAATAATAAATCATATTAACAACAGGAACTTCAATAGAACTAGAACCGTTAGCGATTAACAAATGTTTAAAACTGTATGTCAAATCTAAAATAAAATCAAATAAAGAAGCATTATTAGTACTGAAAGGGATAATAGAAAATATTTCAAAAACAAATAAAGAGGCCACTATTAAAGCTAAAGGGATATTTTTAGTATAATCTCGGCCAGTTTCTAAAATATCAACTAATCTGATGTCAATCATCATTATAATGAATAAGAATAAAACTGTAATAGCACCGATATAAATAATAATATAAGAAATACCTATAAATCCTATATCTAATAATATTAAATAAACAGCAGTATTAATAAATAGAGAAATTAAGAATATTACCGCAATTACAGGATTTTTAGACGTAATCACAAGTACACTTGACAATATTGCAAACAAAGAAATAAAATCTATTAAAAAATTATTCATAATGAGTAAAATCCTTCAACTTTTCAATACCAATATGTCAAAAATATAGATTTAAGCATAAGTACTGGAATAAATTAAGCTTGCGCCTCCGCCGCCGGTTGCAGAGTGTAAATAAGGATAGATAATAATTTTTACTTGAAATTATTAAGGCACGCTCGGCGCATCGCACGATACTTAAAATTAAAAACTTTAATTAAAAATATCTCTTCTGGCTATGCTCTTCTCGTAACCAGCGTTGCCAAAATTATCATTAATAAAAATTTTACCTGCTTTGCTTTCTCATGATGGCATAACAACGGGACGCTGTATTTAAGCATTAATAAAAATTTAGTGAAATTTATAAAGATCTAGGGCTGTTTACTAAAAATTTAAGGGAAGCGCTAGGCCTATTATTGTCGTTTATTGAGAGGTAATATGAACGAAATGAAACAATTCATAAAAAATAAATGCTAATAAATATTAAATCTAGTGGTGTTGCTTCTTGCCCATGCGTATCCGCAGGTCTACACTAAAGCAAGCACACGAACCGAAGAAAAAAAATTATAAGACCATCACGCGCTCGCTTGACTATGTGGGGCTACGCCACCGACGCGCCTCAATTAATAAAGTTAAGGCACTGAGCACACCCTGTGCACACCCTGTGCACACCCTGTGCACACCCTATCTCCTAATACTATATACTAAAATTTTATTAAAATTTAAAAATAATTTTTTATATTGAAGGAATAGCCTTAAAATTTTTTATTCTTTTCTTAATCTTTTTATTGAAATTTTTGGCATTATGCGCTTGCCGCTGCGCAGAGATTTAGACAATTTTTGAGGTTCTGGAAAAATAAAATAAGGCTAGTGCTGCCGTTTAAAAATTATTAAATAATTTTTTATGGAGCAAGTATTAGTCTATAATTTATAGCTAAATAAATAATCCTTATTTAAAATTTTATAAACTATTAAATAATCAGTAGTTTATAAGCTTTTCACAATCGTTAAAATCAAGGGATTTTTTACTTTAACTCTATTTTTAAATTTCTCTTTCATGCTCCGGCTCGGTTCGCTGCTTTTGCAACACACGTGGCTGACACGCGGGCACCATAAGAAGTAGTCCCTGGTGCAAATTAAAAAAAAGATAAGAACGTAATAAGTTTCAATTTAAATTCATATTTAAATATAATAAATTTAACAATCTTCATTATACCTGGAAAGGACATAGCCCGGCATAGCCTGGCACAGCCTGGCATAGCCTGGCATAGCCTGACATAGCCCAACAACACTGATCCAGATAATTTTCTACTTTTGTGCATTAATTGCTTACAACCAATATATTACTTATGGATCTGCCTTCACCCCCTATGGGAGGCAGACGTAACCAGCGGTACACGGCAAGGCGAAAGTAACAAAGCGAGAAAAATAAAGAAAAAATTAATATTATATTAAATTCTAGACTCGAGGCATTACACAATAATTTTCATTAAAGTAAATAAAAATCAAAAAATTTAATTTAACTAACAAATTATGGTTCAGTCAAAACAATACGCAACAAAAAATTTAGGGCAGAAGGCTTTTAAGTATATTTACATAATAACTTTTAAATTAAGCCAAGGCCTGAGGAGCATAGCCAGCAAACTAATAAATTGTTAAATTTTTAGTTCAAGGCCCGCAAGATAAAATTTATTGGAATAGCGTCTTACCTTTCAGAGTGCGTAGAAGCGTTAATTTCAACGCTACGCTACACATAATTTGAGAATTTTTTTTAAAAATCTATAGAAATAAAAAATTTGTTGCAGAGTTGCGGAGTTGCAGATAATAGCGAGCAGATAATAGGGAGCAGATAATAGAAAACAGAGAGCAGAAAGATTTCACGGTTTTTCCTAATTATTTTTCTGGTAGACCCGATTCGAACGAGCAAGATCTTACTCCCAAAGTAAGCAACAATCCAGTTTGTTTTCTACCAGTTATTTTTTATTTTATTAATTAAATTGCTACTCCTTTTTCAGTATAAATTATCCTCAGTATTAGCTGAGACCTGTTGTAATATAATTCAATTTAAAAAATTTATCTTTTATTTAATGAAAGTGTAAATACAAAATATTGGTAAGTTCACAGTATTATCTTAAATATTTAATAAAATAAAAATTTCCTTTTTTATTTTTTAAAAAGAAATTTATTTAGTCTCTTTTAAATTTGATTAAAAATATAATATAATTTAGCGCCGAATAAATTTCTTAAAATTAATGTTTGCAGCGCTAAAATGCGATTTATCTAATATTTTTTAAGTAAATTTATTTACGTTTTGTAATTTCTTCACTCTTCTTCTTTTTTTAGAACAGAACTGCGGCGTCATAATTTGTGTTTATTAAATTACAGTGGCTTGGCTATAGCGCCCCTTGTACTGTAAAGCTTAGGTAATTACTCTAAATTAAAAATAAGGATAAGAGAAGGCTAATAAAAAAATGAGGGGAGGTATTCATTAATTAATAATACAATAGTGATATTTAGTGTCGCCAATAATAGAATTGTCTGAGTATTAAAAAAATTTTCATATCGGATAATTCTTACTTCTTTTTATAGTCAAATACATATTAACCATTTTTTTTTTAGTTTTTATCTTAGAAATTTAGGAAACCGTGGGATACACAGGGGCTTTGATTTTTATTAAAAAAAGAGGGTGGTTTATATTATTCGACCCTATCCTTATGCCCTCAAGTTTTTGTATTATTAAGACCTGGAAATTAAATAAATTTAAGCTAAAATTTTAAGATATTAAATATAAATATTAAAACAATTTTCTTCCTGAAATATTAAGCTCCACCTCACCAGTAAACCGAGACAAAAAGAAATAACCATACAACATCTACGAAATGCCAGTATAGTATAGCAGACTCTAGTCCGACATGGTGATCTGAAGTTAAATGGTGTAAAACTAGACGTACGAATCCAACCGTTATAAATATAGTTCCGATTGCCACATGTATTCCATGAAGACCAGTTGAAGCGTAAAATACGGTACCATAAGAGGAATCTGAAAAAGTGAAACCAGCTTCCATATACTCTAAGTACTGTAATCCAGTGAATAAAACTGCTAATACAATAGTCAATGCTGCACCATATATTGCCCCAGATCTGTTTCCATTTATTAGAGCATGGTGTCCATATGTAATAAAGGCTCCAGAAGATAACAATAATAATGTATTAAGTAGAGGCACTCCAAAAGGATTTAGGGCATCAATCCCTAAAGGCGGCCAGGTTGAACCTAATATCACATCCGGACTTAAACTAGAGTGAAAAAACCCTCAAAAGACTGAAAAAAAAGCCATTACTTCACTAATAACAAATAAAGAGAATCCAAGAACCAGTCCTTGTTGAACTTGTTTAGTATGGTTTCCCAGATATGTACCTTCTAATACAACATCTCTGAACCAAAGAATCATAGCAAAAGTAGTTAATAAAAACCCTAGGGAAAGTAAATACCCTCCATTTTCGTACCCGTGGAAATACATCACAGCCGAAACTGTTAATGTTAATAGTGCAAAACTAGTTAAGATAGGCCAAGGAGAAGGTTCAACTAAATGATAGGGGAAAGTTTGTAAATTATTATTATTTTTAATGATACATGAAAATTTTGCGAAAAACAAGAGAATATGTTAATTTTATAGTTGCGCACCATATGTTTTTTTATTTTTTCATTTTTTTTCTTTACCTGCTGCTGCTTCACAACTGCACCGCCACTCTACAATTATATTGTAGAAGTACGTCAAAGTAGCGAATCAGGGGTTTTGAAATTCAGTTAAAGCCTATTTTTTAATTTAAAAATATTTTAAAGATAAAAATCAAAGAAAAATCTTGTTGTGTTAGCTCGTGTTAGATTGCGTTAGCTTCTGTCGGCTCTGGCTACGCCGGCGTAAGCTTGTAATTGTAAAGCAGCAGTGATAACTTCCAAAAAAATAAAAAAATTTACATGCTATTCTGGCGTAGTCCCGCTACGTGCTCAATATAGAAAATTTTAATAGGAAAAATATAAACAATTAAATTTAATTCTTTTATTTTTTAAGGTTGACGATGAGTAAAATTAATTCGTTGAAATTGTAAAAGAGAAGGGACAAGCTACGCCAGTAGCGAATATAGCCACAACGGAGGCTATATAGTAAATCATCTAAGTTTAAATTACAATTTTGAGCAGGCACCTAAATCTTATTAATTTCAAAACTAAAAGAGCAGATATTTAGAAATTTAAATCATCTTCAATATAGTATGAGACACGTTTTGTATAAAAATAATGAAATTATATATTTGTCAATCTTTTACCTTTTTAAAAATAAGGAAGAGTGAGTTAAGCCTAAGTATAAAGAGAATATCAGAAAATTACACTGAATTAAAAATGTTAGTTAGTAAGATTTTTTCGTCGGCAACTTTATAAAAATTATCCTCGTCCTCTGGCATAGCTCACGTACGGCTTCACAATAAAAAAAATTTAACGGCGAATAGTCGGCGTTATATCGGACTTTTAGCCTCATTGGAAAAGTATTGTTTCCCGGAACGCTATATAAATTATACTATTAAATAGTATGCCGCAGGGCGCATAATTTCTACCGACGCACTGCAAGTAGAGTCGGGCTAGAAATCAGTTATTAAAAAAATTTAAGAAATTCCAAGGATTCTTCAAAAAAAAATTGGTTTTCAGTGAATTACTATAGGCGGAGATAGAAAAATTATCTAAATATTGCGAGAAATATTCCAAGCTAGGAACCTAAAAGCCCTTTTCCGAAAAAGACCGAAATTTTTATGGGAGAAATATTTTAAAAATGAAAAATTTCTTAACTTTAAACGCCAAAGGCGGGAATAGAAAAAAAAATCTTTCATCAAAAATATAATTACGTTCAGGTAAAAATGTAGAATATTTTTTTACAATTATAAGAGTAAACTTTTAGGAATCTCGACTATCTAGGCACACTCTTTGGAGACCTTTTAAAAAAATTTAAGTTTATTTCTTGCTGCATGGGGTATGAATTAAAAATTTTATTATTCGAAACTTTTATTATTTTTAATTTTTATTTTATTAGGATCGAATTCAAGACGCGGGGCGAGAGTCGCAAATGGCACTAGAAAAAATCTATTTTTCCTGCTCACCTGTGGTGCGGCGTAACTCGGCTACGCTTTTGCGTCAAACGATTATTTTTAACATAAGTTAGTAAATCTTCCCTTGAATTTTTTTCAGTGTTGAACTAATTTTTCTATCTTTATGTCTGGCGTAACACCAAAATTACGCGGAGAGGTTAATTAAGAGGGGGCGGGGCGTGTCGGTGGCGTAGCCCTGCATAGCCAAGTGAGAGTAAAAGATTTTAATTTGAAATTATTAGATAATTTTACTAATTTAATATTTAATTCGCGTACGTTAAAAAAAGGCATCAGGGGGAATCGAACCCCCATAAGAAGCATTAACAGTGCTCTGCAATACCATTATGCTATGACGCCCTAGTTGTTGGCCGGGCTACGTCCGCCGGTAGTGAGTAGGTAAATTTGAATAAAATTAAATATTTTTAGTCTCTTTTAAAAGATGGAAGACGGATTAAAAAATAGATTTTTTTATTGTCCCGGAAATCGCAGAACTACTCTTCTAGCAGCATAGTCCGGGAGGCGTAGCCGTGCTACGCCGGCGTCGGTGGCGTAGCCTTGCGTAGCCAAGCGGGCATAGCCTGACGAGGTTGAAATCAAATCAAGTGCGTTACAGTATTTTTGGTATTTTTGTATGCCATATTTTTCAATAGTTTGTGATTAAACTATTATGGTAAGTTGCGAGGAAGGTTTAAAACTAAAGTTCGCTTTATCAGTTGAGCGCTCGCTTATCTCCTCACGGATCAAAGCATTCCACTTATTTAAAAGATAAAGAAGCGGCCATTAATTATTTTATAATAAAGAAAAATATTTTAGACTGGGACAGGATACCTGCCATTTGCGCCAGCATAGAAGAGGAAAAGTTTTAAATCTTCAATATTTTTCTTTATTAAATTTATTTAGAAATTGAGACGAGATGACTCCCTCCGTTAAGAGTAAAGTAAAAGGTTAAAATTTAGCCATATAGAAAAAAATAATCAATAATGAGAATTATTAGTGAAATATGTATTGGCGTAGCCAGGTTACGTTCTACTAGCTTAAATTTACAAGATACATTCTAATAACTTGTAAAGAAAAGAATAAAGGTAAAATAAATTTAGAAAAGATATAGATTAAAGCTAATAAAGTTAAAAAAGCAAATACAGCTTGATTTATGAAATAAAAAGGTATTAATTGAGGCATTAAATTTTTACAATATCTAAAATAGGATAGGCCTTGGGCTCTTTATTACTTGACCGCAACCCGCACATCTGAATTTATAAATCTTGATATGCGTGGGCGAAGCATGAGAAAGAAAAATTTAAAAAAGAGAAGTCTCCGAATTACAGTTCGCCGGTGGGAAAGTTCCTGCCCGCGAAGCAAGAAAAATTTTAAGACATTTAGGGTATCTTGATACTTAAATAAAGCAGATATTTTTAACTAAAAATTTTTGTCTTTTCCAGCAAATTAACGAATCAACGAATTAACGAATCAACGAATCCGCAGCACAAATAAATTTTTAAATACAAAATTCGACGCAATTTACATCTATATTCGCACAGAAATAATCAAAGAAACATAATTTAAGTAAAGAAATAACATATTATTAGCAATTTAATTATATTTATAGTATACCATAATTTAGTAATATGGTTCGAACAAAAAGTTCAACAGGATTTTTTTCTCTGCAATTTTTTTGATAATAGTAAGGAAAAATAATAAAGAATAATGTAGAACACTACGAGCCTTATCGGATTCGAACCGACATCTCTCTAATTGACAATCAGATCCTTTACCATTTAAGTTAAAGGCCCTTAGTTTTTATATACTTGTTTAAAAATATAAGATAGAATACTTATGGACCGGCCTAATTATACCTAGCTAGGTTTCAGTAAATTTTATACTTTAGAAAAAATTTAAGCAAGCATTATAACACTTTCCAATTTATTAATAAAAACTAACGAGTGCGTAGCAGCACACTAAATTTAAAAATAAATCCAATAATTTTAATAACCACGATAATTACCCTTAAAAAAAGATAAGAGCATGTCCTTGTATAAAATAGGGGATACGGAGGTGTACTTTAATCTAAAATAAATCAAGAATTAGGCGAATCGAACACCTTCCTTTGATTTTGGAGATCATTGAACTGCCATTATTCTAAACTCTTATTATTTTGTAGATCAACCTTTTAATCCTCGCTCCGGCGCAACCTAATTACGTCCCGCTACGGCGCCCATTGAAAATAAGTGATTATTATACAGAAGAGCGTAGCCCGGCATATTAAATTAATTTATTTTCTAATCTCTTTTATTACTTTTATTTTTAAATTTTCATACCGAAAAAATGACAATCTGGGAAACGGAGGGGAGGATCTCCCCTTACAAACTTATAATTTTTTAATAAATCTGATTAGTCAAGTATTTCCACTATTTCAATAGAACGTATACCTCTGCTGACTTGGATACGTCAGCAACACACCAAACAAAAATTTAAATTTTATCTTTTTTACTAATATTTGCCCATTTTTCTAAATTTTTTTGTTTTGCTCGGATGCCTACTGTGGCGATATTATTATTTTTCCTCACTATAATTAAAACAAATTTTCACAGAATGGGAATTAGTAAGATATTTTTTATATAAAATTTGTATATTAAGACTTTTTTACAATATGAAGGAGATAACACTTTTGAATACACAGGTAAAATTAATTTAGTTATACCTCTAATATTCAAAAAAAAACATAGCGCATTTTTGCTTATTTTTAAAATAATTTAATATTTTTGGTTTTGGCGTAGCCCAGCTACACCCACGTCCTTATGTATATTTAGCCCACTGATTTTTTAAGAGTCTCTAAAATGGCATCTATAGTGGATACTTTTTTCTGTAAAATTAATTTTACAGGGCCGTTTGGATTATGATTTATTTTGTTACGATACTCAATTAAATATTGGAATTGTTCAATATTCATTCGATCTACTAAAGAAAACTTAAGAGTTAAGGCAAATTCCTCGTTAATAGTACCAGAAGCCAACCCCTTCTCTACTTGATTGAATATTCTAACACTTTCATCAACCATCAGTTTGGTACAAACTTTAGAGTTCCATCTAGTTAAGCTCGCCAATAAATCCCTTTGTAGTGACTTTTCGATTAAATCAATTTTATCTAGGTTAGAAGTTCCAGAACTGCGAGAGGCGGAGGCAGAATCACGTAATTCCGCGTATTTCTTATTTATTTCGTCGGTCTTATCCACCCAAATTACTTTGTCACTATTTGACATTTCCTCCACAAAATAACCTTCTTGATCTTTTACAGCCTCCAGAATATAGCAATCTATACTTTTACCTTCAATCGATACATCTTTTAAAAAATCTTTCTGCGCCTTTTTATACTCGGCCAATAACCTTATTTTTTCGGCTTCATCTGTCGCCGAAAAAAACTTATTCTCTATTATTCTCAACTCAGGTAGGTAACCTAGTTCTTCGTCCTCGATGAGATTGAGTAACGCTATTTTTTCCTTAGCGAGATCAATAGCTTTTAATATAGGGCTATTATTTTTTGAAGATGAAGGCATTTCTGCCGCTTGCGATTCCAGTAAAGGTATCGTACTATTAGGGCTATTGGCAATGTTGTATTGACCTATAGTAGAAGGGGTGGACCTTCTTTCGGGAGTCCTCAATTTTTCAGGTAAGGTGGACGATGAAGAGGCTTGAGCAAATAATACCAGAGAACTAACATTGTTAAAATCGATTAGCGACTCGTTTGAGGAAGACTCGGCAAAATTTACATCTCCGTCTAATAACAATAAACCAACGCTGACTACGTTACCTAAAAAAATAGAATACAATACACTTAGGACTAAAAAAAAATAATTAAAATAATGAAAAATTGCTAAATAAGTGTTATTAATTAAAATTTCTTTATTAATTAAAATAAATGTAATTGTAGAGATTAACCCCACTAAAGAAATAATAGCCCTATATGAAAAAATAAATTGGGCTAATTTTTTAGCTTTTAGGCTAGATAAATTTTCAAATTTAAAGTCATTAGAAAAAATAAATTTAAAGGAATAAATAACCTTAAAAAGAAAAATAGGTAGTAATATCACATAGAATATTGAAACCATTATGCTTATCAAAGGATGTAAATATGAGGGCACATAATACAATAAACCACTAGAGAACAATCCTAAACAAAATGTGTAAATCAAAAAGGATAAACGTATTTCCAATGTTTTTAAAAAAGAAATCAATGCTGAAGGCAAAATGGGAGCACCAAACCCGGCTGATACACCTTTTAAAAAAAAACTACCTTTAAATTTTATTCAAGTAATTTTTATTAAATTTTTAA
>Ga0233341_1000021_pt1 | contig 20801 bp, 40 predicted proteins | sample GEONDECOMP247_FD_180672 | JGI IMG/M metagenome (GOLD analysis project Ga0233341, IMG submission 180672) | Leaf litter microbial communities from Shasta-Trinity National Forest, California, United States - GEON-DECOMP-247 | ecosystem: Environmental > Terrestrial > Plant litter > Unclassified...
CTGGGCGGGCCAATCCTCGGCGCAGGCGGGGGTCTGGCTCTCGCTTGCGCAGCCTGCGCTCGCCATGCCACCCTCGCCCCTCCTCTATACCCACGCCAGCCTCACCTTGTCACACAGATCGGGGAAGTGAAAAAAAAAAACAGGGGAGCGTTCTTGCTCAAAGGGGTGTTTGACTGCAGGTCTACAAGCCGAGTGTCACCTCCATTGTGTCAGTGAAGCCACTCAGCACTGGAGTTGAGTTGGGTCAGGTAGTTTTTATTCAGCTTACGTTAACCTGGTCCATTTTGACTACAAAACAGCTTACTGAAAAGGCACAAGGCACTGGTCACTCTAGCTGTAAGCCGCTCACTCACCAAATGCAACCGATATTTGACCCGAGTTTATACAAACTCAGTTCGACTCTTTGTTGTCCCCTAAAGTGATGCTCTGACCCCAAACCTTGCCCCCGCAGAACGTGAAATCCCGCCCGGCAAAACCGGCAGCCGCAAAGTGATTGGGTGCCAGCCTGCACCATGGGACGGCAGAAAAGGGTGAGATGGACGAGGCAGGCTGTTTTGTGCCATTAATCAGCACAGGTCGACGCGCGGGTCGAGATTCTGGTCTCTGCGTAGTGAGGCAGGTTCGACATAGCAGGACAAATTGCAGGTCCAGGTCGATACGGGAGCGCATACAGCATCGCCGGCGAGATGTGGTAGCCGGACTGAATCGCATGGATTTCTTGTTTATGCGGTGCTGTTGTAAGCTGTTGTATACCGCTTCGCTGTGCGCGCCGCTGCATGCGTCGCACGACGTCGCACCCTAGATGGCTCAATGATCTTCCGAGTAGTACCGATCTATCCAAGATCTCTCCTAGTTTAGAGGGAACGGGGATCCAACTTCCATTACTCACACCTAATATCTCATGGAGAGTGATAACGCGAGAGATGGACTGCATAATTTCCTGCCTGGCTTGACTGGCGTCCGAGTGTCATCCTCGCTCTCTCTCTCTTCAGCCAGCTCGATTGGGAGCTACCACCGGCTTTCGGAAAGTCTCCTTCGTGCGGTTTGAAGCCACGGTACTGAGTAACATCATATTTGATTGTATGTATCCACACGCCAGACCGACCCCATGAGCCGCCACCCAAGCGCAGCACGCGTGCGCGTCCGCCCTTTCTGAGCGCCCGGCCCCATTACACCCCATTTACCATTCCTTGATGATCTCCGCTTGTTATCCAGTGTACATGCAGTAATCTGAACAAGCCAATGCGATGCATGGGTCAGCGCTTGTGCAGCGATCGAGAGTGCCACGCCGGCACCCAAACTGACCAATGTTGTCAATCGCCGGGTTTAGCGCCCAGTTGGGGAAGTACACCGATGTCCCGTTGCCTGCTCCAAACAACGCAAACGTCGTAATAAACACAAATACCTGCATTCCCGCATCCAGCGCGGCCGACACAATGTAGTTGTACTTGCGGAACGACGTCGGGCGGTACTTGCGCCAGAACCACTGCGAGCCGACGCCCGTCAGGACGGCCATGAACGAGGTCGAGTTGATGCCGGAGGCGAGGTAGCCGAGGGTGTAGCACACGAGTGGGGTAACCAGGAGGTTGATGCGGAACTTGGGAAAGGAGCGGTGGAGGAGCCAGAAGGGGATGGGGACGGCGAGGCCGACGACGATGGAAAGAGGGATGAAGGCATAGGTCTTGCCAGAGGCGTACATGTCCTTGCCGAGCGCACCCCAAGTGACGGACTGAGAGTTGAACGACTGGACGTTTTGTCCGGACCAGCTGAGAAAAGAAGGACGATGTTTAGCTTATGGATAAAGGAGGAATCGTGCAAGAGAAACTTACATGTTGTTACCTGCGACGTCGAGGAGGATCTCGCGGTGTGTGGCAAGGATCTGCTTGGCGATGACAATCTGAAGGATTCCACCAATCACGGTGCCCAAGGACTGCACCCACAGCGTCGTGCGAGGGGGTAGCTTAGTATATTGAGCAAGCTTCAGGTCGCTTGCAAGGTTGATCCCTTGCGTTGCAGCGTTGGCACCGAAGAGCTGGAAATACATGTTGGCCTGAGAGTTGCCGGGGACCACTGCTGAGCCGAGCATGAGCACGAGCGTGTCTGTCGAGACTTGCCACCCCGTAATCGATGGGAAAATGCAGATGAACGGGAAAATCGCGCATGCGACAGCGTACGCGGCGATAATCCCGTACCAAGGGAGGTGCGAGTCGCCAGTATAGCAAGTGGCGATGGCCATCACGAACGAGGCGACGAGAATCGCGCCGTAGACCCACATGGGCACCTCCTTGTAGTTCTTGAGGATGGTCTGGTAGTGCTTGTCCCTGAGAGTTCGACTGCGGTATCCCTTGAAGGCCTCGAGGACGTCCCTGCCGTACCAAAGGACGCAGTGGGTGAAGGTCGCGCCGAGGGCCATGTTCTGACCGAGGTAGTAGATTGCGTTGGTGGTGGCGTACCAAGGAAGGCCTTGCTCGGCGAGGAGGGTCCGGTTGAGAGAGAAGTCGGCGTTGAGGATAGTTGACTGGTCATAAATAGAGCCATTCTCGTAAAACAAGTCCTGGTGGAAGGAGGAAAGTACGGAGGGAGGGGAAGCGGGAGCGGCGGGATAAAAGCAAGAGGAGAGAGAAGGAGGGAAGGTGCAGGTGGAACGTCAGCTTCGATCCGCAACGATGGCGAAACCATTCCAAACCTCAAACTTCATTTTAACTCACCTGGGCCATGAATGGGAAGTTTTGAGCCTTCCACGCGTTACCAGCGTAAGACGCACACATGACGATCATGCAGAGTACGAGTCCGCCGTAGATGGTAAGCTGCGTCGACAGCGGCGTGTACAGCGACCCCCAACCTGAGATGTACGACCAGTCGAAGCAGAGCGAGAACAGTCCAAGTCCTTCATTCGAGTAGGCCCCTCCAAATACGCGTGACCACCAAGTACCGTTACGCTTGGCGAGGCAGAAGATCGAGACGCCGGTGAGAGTCGGGGCGATGAATTCGGGGAACCACTCCCATACGAACACGCCCAAGAAGACCAACCCGAAGACCTTCATCCGCTTGCGCTGTCCCAGGAAGTCTTTATCCTTGTGCAATAATTGGAAAAGCTGGACAGTGGGTAGGACGTTGGGCCAAAGGGCGTATGACGGGAAGACGACGATTGAGCGCATCAAACCGGCGATACCTGTGAGAGTGGCGAAATGAAAAGTCAGCCTCTATCACGCCGCAGCGCGAACCGCTCACTTTGAGGCTGACCGTATCCAAGGAATTGGGAGGCAATCATCGTGAAGATAGCTAGGCCGTAGTTGACATCAAGGTCGTAGTACAGCTCGTCGGCGGCGAAAACGCCGATGGCGAAGGCTGAGCTGAAGGCGGTAGTGGACATGATAAGGATCGCGACATGCTCCTTGATGTTAAAGTCGCACGGGTTCAGGAACGCCCAGAACGCTCCCTTATCAGCCTTGGGAAGGATGAAGTGCCAGAGCTTGCCGAGGACGTGGGCGACGACGAGGATGAAGAGGGAGGAGACGGTGAGAGAGGAGGGTCGGAAGTAGAAGCTGAGGAGAGATGGAAGAGGTCAGCCGAATACTATGGGAGCTCATGCATTACTATACGCTGGCTGCTCACATCTGTCCGAGAACGGCCGCGAAACAGGTCAGGCCGAGACCTGCGCGGCGAGGAGAGGAGGAGTGACGGCGCAATCCGCGCTCAAGGGGTCAGCACCACTCACGCCTCACGCCAACGCAGTCCCACACCCGCGTCCCACTAACCGAGGAAGTACATCCTGAAAGTGTGAATGGGCATATCAGGGTCATCCTTGCTCGCAATAAGGCGATTGATGAAATCGTCATCTGTCTAGCAACAAGGAAACGCGCTTCAGGTCAGCCCGCCGCCGTCAGTTGTGCCCGCGATCTCCCGCACCCGGCGTGGGCCCGGCTGGGCCTCTGCTCACCTCCATTGGCCGCTCATGCCCATTAGCATCCACCGCTGACGGGTCGAGCTCGGCCGCACTGAGAGCCGACGGGTCCGAAGGATGCTCAAGATCCTCGTGGGAGCGGTTAGCAAGGTCGTCCTTGTAGTCCTCGCCGAAGGTGTCGAGCTCGTAGGAGGGCGCGTCCGAGGGGTTGGTAGGCTGATCAACCACATCCGAGGTCGGGTCGTACACAGATGAGTCCTGGCGCTTAAAGATCTTCCTCGCCAGCATGGTCACTAATCGAGAGTTAAAGAAATTGGTGGCAAGTACGGATTCGTGAGAAGAGGTAAAAGGAAAGGGAGTTTAAGGAGCAAACTTTTTGTCCAGGTGGAGTGGAGGAGACGCGGAGGGGGAGATTCCTTTGATCTAATCTTATGCGGGCGCGGCGGTTCCCCCAATCTGATGATCGAATCTCCCCGCCGGCTTGCTGCGCGCCCAGCCCTCGCCGCGTCCCATAGGCGTTCCTTGTTTTTCGGGTTCCTCCACTAGAATCGCCGGAGCTCGTGCCCTCTCTGCAGCGGTTTCTGGTGGTTTTTGAAACGGGCTGCAGGCCTGCGGGGCCGAAGGTTGGCGGCTGGCAGGGGCGCGTGCTGCGAGCCCCAGGCCGGGCGCGAGCCGGTCGCACGTCGCTCGGCGTTCTCGCAACTCTCCTTAGCGTTCCCGTACTGCCGGCATCGTACTACTTGCTCGCACGGTGATTTCAGCTAACCCTCCGTCTCTGAACTGACTGCTATCCCTGAACGGCGCAGAGATCCGCCAAGCAGCAGTGCGCAGCGTCCGCCCCGACGTGCGGCAAATTCTGATTTCATGCTTGGCGCGGCTTGGCAGGCGATGCGCACAAGGCGGGGGAAGGCCCTCGCGTGGCCAAGTCCTCATCCCAAATTAGAACGTCCCATCCACCAAACTTTTCATAAGAAAGAAGGAAATCGAAAGCAGACGAAAGATCAGCGCCGGGGGAAGGAATAAACCCTCACCGGGGAGGTTCTCGGGCATCGTCGGGCGATTGCCGCCCTCGTCGCGATTTGTGCTCCGCCCCTATCAGATTGCATCAACCCACCCACATACCATGACCGACCTCGGCGCCCGCCCTGCTCATTCCGCGGCATATGGCGGCGCACTGTCGACTTATGCACCAGGGTTATTTGCTTTTGACGGATCTCCCGATCTTGACAGAGCGGTGGTGTGGATCGCGGGGCTGTATGGCCAACTCGAGACAGAAGGAGGGAGCGATTTGAGAGGGATGGAGCAGCGCACAAGGGGGCTTGGGTGGGGGTTAGTGCAGTGTACGATGTCGAGTTCAGGGGAGGGATGGGCGAGTGGGAGTGTGAGGAAGGATGCGGAGGAGGTTGCGTTGCTGGTGGAGCATTTGGCGACGAGGCTCGGTAAGAAGCGGTTGGTGTTGATGGGTCACAGCACAGTTAGTCAAGTCCACCTATCGAAAAACAATAAGAGCTGATTAGGCTCCCTCCTGACCTATTCGACAGGGCTGCCAAGACATTGTCACTTTCTTTCACCTACTCAAGCACGAGTCGCTGCCGGGACTGTCCCCCGCCGCGGCGGCCGCTGTCCTCGGCACCATCCTTGTTGCGTACGCCACATCTTTTAAGCCCTCCTGAACAAACGAACGGTCCTATTCACTCACACGCCTTGAACCCGCAGCCCAGCAAGCGATCGCGAGTTCCTCGAAGCCAACACCCCCTCCGTCGGCCTCGCCACTCACCTTGCCCCACCCCCCTCCGCCTTCTGGTCGGACTTCATGCCTGCCCAAGCCCTCAAGGACATAGATCTCTCCCTCAAGACACTCACCTACCGCCGCTGGCACTCGGTCGCAGCCCGGCGCGCCTCCACTGCCGTCCCCTCTGACCCCACTGCGGTCTCCGCCGCGCTCAACCTGGACGTTTCGGAGGACTTCTTCAGCACCGACCTACCCGACGCCTTCCTGCGCGAGGTCGTGTTCGAGTCGATAGACAGGAGGACGATGATCGTGCTGGCGGGGGAGGATTTCACGTACCGGAAGGGGCTGGACGTGGAGGCGTGGAATGAGCGGTTGCATGCGGCGTTGCCAATGGTGGCGAGGGTTGAGCAAGGAGGGATTGCAGTAGGTGGGGACCACTGCTTTACGGGCAAGGGGGCGCAGGAGCAATTGGCTGGGATGTTGGTCAAATTTTTGGGGACATTGTGAATTTGACAAACGGTCTATATGTACCGGGCTGCCCAGTGTGATCGGTTCCCACTTCAGGTTGGATAACCAGTGGCGGCGAAGCTGCGGGGGACCTGCGAGCTGCGCAACTGCTCGAGCGGGAATCCTGCATCGACATAGTCACTCATGCAGCTGAAAAATCTACTGTGTTTGTAACGCCTATGCTGCAGCCTCTCCCGCTTTAAGACGAGCCAATTCCAATCACTAGCGCAAAATCCTCCCCAAGTCCTTTGACTCCGTTGACTCCAGATAATCCTTTGCCTCCCCCATATTCCCCCGTCTATGCCGCTCCCCATGCTTGCAGATAAATCCAGTGATCTCCACCATCCTGTGAAACGCACCCGGGCCGGCGGGCGAGATCAGCACGCGGTACCGCTCGATGATCTGCATGTGCGTGTGGCAAGCGAGCATGAGCAGGGTGGCGTCGTTTCGCATCCAAGGCATCCGTAGGGACCTGGCTTACTTTCTTCTAAAAACTGGAAATATCGGATGAGGAAATGGACTTGATGTTCTCATGTATGATTGGATGTCGAAGCGCGCGCCTTCGCATCAGACGAGACCGGGCTTGCCTGTGCGTGCAAGGGGAAAGAGGGGTTAGTGGCGGTCGTGAAGGAAGCCTGGATGATGCAGCGCCTCTAGCTTTGAGTGCTAATGAAATGAGGAGCCAGCTGTACCTTTATTTTGGAGCAGGCGACGGGCCAGGTGGCGTCTGCAGCCGCTTGATAGCCAGAGGTGCTCCCGCGCTTGGAGTCCCTGCTTGGGAGGAGTATGTAAGCAGCTAGTAGGTGTTGGTGTATCGGGCAACCGAGCCAGTCTCAGCGAGAAGGGAAGGAATAGGTGAAGAACCAATTGCAGAGTCAAGAGAGGGGAGAGTACCCGACCAGGTCTTATAGGCCTGGTCTTCCTAGTGTGACAAAGGAGAGAGGTACGTGAAAGGGGTCTGGGCAAGAGGGCTGTGGGCGTGCGCCCATAAAGGGAAGAACAAGGCGCGCTGCGCTCGGGCCCCTCGCCACTCTGGCGGTCGCTCTACGAGCCTCCACCAACAGTAGGGCTGTTGAGAAGCAATTGAATCGAGATTTCCAGTCTTTTTCCGCGCCAAAAGGCGCATTCAAGCGCATATTGGAGTCTCAAGGGCGTAAATCTGTCACCATAATACACGAACGGAGGTCAACAACTTCGATTGGACTTGATAGTGGGCGTCCTACAAGTAGATATCTTGGCCTTGCTCACCGATAGCGCTAGGGCCTGATGTAGGTTAGGCCTGGCTCTTCACTTTATTTCTCATTTCATACACGCCCATCTTCGTCTGCGACTGACTGAAAGACTCAGGATGACAGTTTCCCCTTGACTACCTGCGGTTGGCCGGCCACGTGTTCCGTAGTGGTTGCCAAATCTCACCTTTTGCCTCCGACTTGATTTGAGAGCAAACTGTCGGCGTTTCGTTCAATCAAAAACCATTACAGCGTATCAGTAACTACCAGGCTTGCAGCAGTACCATAAACCCGCCCCTTGCTTATCCTCCTCTCGGTTCTGAGTTGTAGTCGAGCAATGCACACGCCAGCTCAGCCTGTTTATACCTACGCACCTTTTCATTATCTTCGTTGTATTTTTCGCAGTTCTACTCGATGACCGCTACGGTTGTTATACGCCAACAAGCCTGCCAATTCTGATTACATGCGAGCCAGAAGTGTGCTGACACAGTCTTTCCACTTTGATCGCTCACGCCACCGCCATCGTCTTGCACAACGCTCGCAAGTCATCCATCGACATACCCTCGTCGTAAGGAATCCCCAACCGGCTTCTGGCGGACCTCCGGAAGTTGTACTGTGATCAAGGACACGCGAGTGTCAGCGTTTGCGTTCGCGATACATGGACAGAGACGAGAGAGCGGTAACAAACCTCGCCGGAGAGGATCGGAGGGTATTTCGGCTTCTCACCCACGGGGATGCAGCTAGGGAGGGCACTGATGAGAGTGTCGTAGGAGGGGCCGAAGAAAACGGGGACCGAGTAGCGGGCGTGGCCGGTGGTGTTGACAACGCGGTGGCAGGTGCTGACGAAGCGGCCGTTGGTCCAGCGTGAGAAGAGGTCTGCAGATGGAGCTGGGTTTAGCCTGTGAAGTGGATGGAAGTCATTGAAGAGTTTGCAGAGCATACCGGCAATGTTGAGGACGAGCGTGCCAGGGATGGGTGGCGCCTCAATCCACTCGCCGTCCTGCATAGCAAATCGAGTCAACCAACGCTATGGAGCGCGTGAGACACGGAGACACGGAGACACATACCTTGCTTAGGACGTGAAGGGCGGTGACGCCAGAGCCTTGAAGGAGGAAAGTGAAGAATTCGACGTCTGTGTGCTCAGCGATGCCCATAGGGATCTCCTCCGCCACCGCCTGAGGTGGGTAGTAGAGAATCCGCGCAACCACGCCCGGCTGGCGGAACATATCTTCCAGCGAATCCTCGGGGAGCCCGAGGGCGAGCGCGAAGATCCTGTAACAAGGAAGGAGTGATTAATGGGACATTCTGCGGTGAAGGAACCAAGTTGTCACCCACCTGATCATGATTCGACCGAGCCGGATTGTTTGAGAGAAGTATGTCGTATAGGCCGCTTCAAAGCCCTTTGCCTCGGGAGCAGCCGGCCAAACGTTCGGCGCGGTGGCGGCTGTACCATCGATTGAAGCATCCTGGAACTCTGGAAGGTCGTACTGGGGCTCGTAGCCGATGTTAAAGGCCTCCTTGAGGTGGCCCTGCGGGTGTTTCGCCCCCTTCTGCGGCTCGTAGCCCTGGGTGGAGTGCATAGCAAAAGTGGTCAGTGATGGGCTCGCGCGGTTACACCACTAATTAGACTCTCCTCACCCTGAAAGCTGGAGACTTTTTAAAGTACATTTCCATCTTGGCGTCCTGGATAAAATGCAGAGCGATCACCAAGGCAAGCGTCCCAGTCAACGTCCACATAATGCCAGCTCGCTTGATCAAATACCATCTCGAGCTTACCTCAGGCAAGGCAAAGAACTTCTCGCCCTCCACAAACAAGGATTCCATGTCGACTTGACTAAGTTGATGCCCCTTGACGTACAGGAAACCGACCCGGGAGCAAGCATCGTACACCTGCTGCACCACGATCTCCTTCTCACGGGCGCTCGCTCCCGGGTTCACGAATGGGGCAATGTCGATGATCGGGATCTCGCCTGGCTTGCTCTTCCTCGCGTACTGTGACTGGACAGGCCTCGAGTTGCCGGCATAATCGACGTAGGTGAGGACTGACCTGCTGGCGTCGGGCATGTTTATTGTGTGTGGGTGCGTGGTGACAGACAAGCCTGCTTCTCCCCACCCCAAGTAACTCTGCAATCAGCCTTTCCGAAAATTGCTGCGCTCGGACCTGACCGGTCCGATAAATCGGACATGCTTGGAACAATTGCGTCCAGCAGTGGGCAGCTCTCCTGCCAAGCGGCGCGTTCAAGAGGGCCCACCCGTAAATTCGGCCGAGACACCACCCGGCCGGCTGTTTCCCGTCCCCCGGCTATCGGAATCTCCGATCGGGGCATCGGACCTGCTCGGCGGCTTATCGCTTGGGCTTCAGTCGACTGATAGACTTCCCGTCCCGCTGCGGTGACAACCTCTCTTTCCTTCTACAGCCATACCTTCACGATGAGTGCTATCCGCCAGCGCGTGAACAAAAGCAAGGCCGCTTTGTCGTCGTGGGAAGGCTTCAAGAAGGGTAGGCTGCTGCAGGTTGAGCTTGCTTGCCTCGCGTGCTGCCGCTGCGGAGCTAACCTCTCGTTGCGAAACCTTAGCTGCCCGGACTGAAGCTTCAGACGGATTTGCCGGTGAGGGCAAGGCAGGTTTCTCTTGGTCCAACAGCCACATGGACCCGACTCCCATCCCCGTGAGCCCCCTCTTTCTTCCACTCACGCGCCCGCCAGACACGCGCTCGTCGCAGTACTGACCATTCGTCCCCCCCGTTTTTTAGGAGCGTACTTGGCACTGGTGGAACTTTGGTAGCATCTGGTTTGCATACGGATTCAGCCCCGGAGTGTGGTCGCGTAGGTTGCTTATTGCTGAGAGCTTCACGCGAAGGGAGGCGGCGGCGCGCTAACGGTAGTTCATTCTCGCAGTCGGATCGAGCATGATCACCAACGGCCTCACGCCTGGACAGGCTGTCGTGCGTTAACTTAATATGTGCTGCATCTCTCTTCTTTTCCTCTATTGAACATATGTCCTCACTCCGCAGTGTTGCATCTTCCTCGCTCACCTCTTTGGTGCTGTCTTGATCGTGTTTAACTCTCGCTTTGGCGCCACGTACCACATGGGTATGCTCTTGCCCTTCTCCACTCGCCTCGATCTTGAGACTGAGTTTTATCCATTTCATAGGTTTTCCCGTTTATAGCCGGATCTCGTTCGGGATGTGGGGCTCGTTCCTGCCGATCCTGCTCCGCTGCGCGCTGGGCATCCTCTGGGTGCGCCACCATACCCTGCTCACTCGAGCCTGTTTCCTTCGAACCAGTACTTTACTGACTCTCTTCACTCCACAGGTCGGTGTGCTTGTGTACCAAGGGGGATACTTTGTAAACATCATGTTACGCTGCATGTTCGGCCACAAGGTACGCCACCCAGCCCCTCGCAATATGTTACGAAGTATGACTTACCAGCGCTGTTGGTCCACAGTGGTATGACGTGGAGAATACTCTCCCCACCAGCTCTGGAACAACTTCCAAGCTCCTCCTCTCGGCCATGATTTTCTGGATAATCACAGTACCGGCCACGTTTCTCCCGGTGCACAAGACGCGGCATTTCTGGATTGCAAAAGTCTTTATCCTACCCCCTTGCGTCATTGGCCTCTTCATCTACACTCAAATCAGTAGGTCGCTAGCCATTACTTTAGCGTAACGGCTTGGGCTAAATATTTTTTATGTCTGAAGTGTCGGGTGATACGGCTTCCACTGCCTCGTTTCCTGTGTCGACTCGTGTACACGGCTCCAAGCTGAGCTGGGTCATGCTAGCCATGATTAACTCGGCCATGGGAAAGACCTCGTCTCTCCAAGGTGAGCACCCAAGCCTCCACATGCATCCTTTATGGAGGCATAAGTTGACTTCTTACTGCTTCGCCAGCCAATCAACCTGACCTCGCTCGCTATGCCTACAACCGATCCGCCCCTGCCTGGAGCCAGCTGATCTGCCTCCCGGTCTTCAACACCTGCGTCTCGTGCTTTGGTATCTTTGCCACAAGCTCGGTGTACCAGCACTGGGGCAAGGCTTACTGGTGAGTTGTTGTCGTTGTGCCCCAGTCGTATCAGGCATCAGGCCGGTACTGATCCCCTCATTCAGGAATCCTTGGGACCTCCTCAACGCCGTCCTCGACCACAACTGGAACGCTGGTGCCCGCTGCGCCGTCTTCCTTTGCGCGTTTGGATGGGCCCTGTCATGCTTCGTGTCCAACATTGGTAAACCAGCTCTGTTTCCTCAATCCTCCTTGCTTGGCGAAGTTAACCATATGCAACCTTTGCAGCCGCCAACGTTATGCCCTTCGGAGCCGATATCACCGCCCTCTTTCCCCGGTGGTGCAACATTAACCGCGGCCAGTTCCTGGCCTACTGCATTGGCATCATCATCCAGCCCTGGTACATTCTCGCTTCGGCCACGAGCTTCCTTACCTTCCTTGCGGGTTACAGTATTTTCTTCGGCGTAAGTCTTTTGCCTCCACTACTGCCACCCCTCCGTCCCTCCCGCTTACCTACTCCTCCGCAGCCCATCGCTGGAATTTCTGCAGTGGATTACTTCTACGCCCGGAACGGAAACGTCGACGTCCCAGCCTGCTTCGATGGAAGCCGTCATGGTCCCTATATGTACACCAAGGGCGTGCACTGGCGCGCCATGGTGGCTTACTTCTGTGGACTTGCTCCAACGCTGCCCGGGTTCGCTGGAACGCTGGGCCAGAAGGTTCCAATCGGCGCAACTCATATCTGTAAGCTGCCTTCCCAACCTTACTTTCGAACCTCAAACTGCAACTAAATCCCTTATTACTCTTACCGCAGTCCAATTTGGGTGGTTATTCTCGATCACAACCTCGAGCGTGGTGTACTTCCTCCTGACGCTTGCGTTCCCCCACGTGACGATGAAGGAGCCACGATCGCTGCCGTTTGAGCAGTGGGCTGACGACCAGGTCGGCATCCTCGACCGCGAGAGGATCATGGAGTCGTCAAGGGAAAGCATGGTGGACGACGAGAAGGCAGTTGGAGGGTCGGACGCGTATCCGGTCAGGGAGGCTTAGACGGATACCGGCTCCCGATGTCTGCTCATTTGTGGAGTTTTATATAACTGTGGTTGCGTTACCGGGCTAGCACGAGGTGTTTTGGCGTCGCTACGTTCGGGATTGATATGCGTTACTCAGGAAATCTGTGTCAGTTGTAATCGGTGTTTGTTCTAGACCCAAGCCTTCATACTCGATCTTGGCTAGGACGACCAAGGAGTCTCTCGTCTTGCCGCAATCAGAGGTCTGACTCCGACATCGCTTGGGCTTCACTGGACAGGCAACTTGCCCAGGCTACTTGAGACATGTGTCCTCTCGAGAACGCATATTCTCTTTCTCAAGTCTGCGATCGAGGTGGCTACACCAGCAAATGGAAAGGTACCATTTGTAGCATGCGGTAGACGAACAGCAGTCTCGGATTACGCTCGCTCACATCTCCATTCCTCCTTCGTCCAACCCCCCCATACCCTCCTGATGGCCCCGCTCCCCGCCCCACAAGAACGGCATCGGTGCCCCGTCCATCTCAAATGCATTAAAGTCAAACAACGCGTCCAAGTTCTCGTCCAAGCCAAAGCCAAGCCCAATCGGCGGCGGTGACCGACTGGCTGAGGACGAGGACTGACAGGAGTCTCGGGAACTAGAGGCCGGCCAGCTCGCCTCGTACCCGCTGAGAAGTTGAGAGACGAATTTGGAGGCGCGCTGGGCGATGCCACTCAGTTCCTGAGCTTGTTCGAGGATGACCACAGCGTCAGCAATCTCCTGCCGCTGGACGGCCAGCTCGAGCGCGTTGGTTTGGGGCCGGTTAAGAAGATCATGGAGGCTGATAAAGCAAGCTGAGGAAATGTGGTACTGTTTGCGTGCACAAGTCAGCAAGTAAATTCAAAGCAACCAGATTGGCAGCGGGACTTAGAACTTACGAGGACGGTCCAGATGCGGCACTCGCCGATGCTGAGTGCCTCGCGCAGAATTACCCTAGCTGACTCGAGAGCGCGACGTCTCGAGACGTCGTATCGAGGCTCTGCAAGACTTTCGGTCAGCCATGAGCGCGTAAGCACACATTAAAAGCATGAATCACCTCGCATATTCATATATCGGCGATGTAACCCGAGCATCCTCTGGTGGGCGGTGATGATTGCCGCGCTCCTGAGCCACTGCAAACAGGAACAAAGTCAGACAGATCACGCCAACATTAGATCACCCGAGCCACGTACTCGATATGACTGCGGCATGTCAGGAACTGGACCACCTTCCTTCCACCATGAAGGAAGCCCTCTTAGCCAGTCCCGGAACTGGTCATCAATCACGAGTAGAGCGTCGTGGGCTCGCTCGAGTGAGTGGTCCATGCTTTCGAACGCTCGCTGGACGAACAGCCCAATCTGGACATTCGCCTCCAGCCAGGACACTATCGTGTACGTTCCGATCGGACGACTGACTGCTCGGCCGATAGAGAGGTCTCTGTGATAATACTAAATTAGCATAATAATTGTCAGCCTGTGAGGGAAAGTTCAGGACCACGTACCTCTCGTGAAGGTTTAGTGGGGGGGGTGTAGTAATCTGATTCGGACGAAGAGCTGAACAAACAATAGTCAACAATCCACCTGTTCAGATTCTTGAACTCTGAGCATGGGTACTTGCTATAAGTCTGTCTCCACTGAGCAGAGTACCAATCTTCTTTGCACAGGCTGTAAAATACCTTTTTGCACGTCTGTGGCGTTATGATGGCTGGTCAGCTACTGGCCGACGCCACCGGATCTGAATACGCTCGCTCACCTCGCGGTGAATCAGATTTTTGATCCTTGTCGCTGCGGGTTGGTTGATGACCGAAGCCTCCCACGCCTCGTCCGAAATGAGCCTGTGGAGATTCTTCTCGATTGCAATCGACAGGCCTGTGCATCGTAGGCTCGTAATCACCGTCGTAGACCTGATCATCCGGAGGCCAATTTAGTAACGATTCAGCTCGACTTTGCTTTTGAATCGGCTCACCAGACATCACGTCCAGCGTGGCAGAGTACACAGATTGCTTGCAAACCATGGAGCGTATGGTGCTCGAGGAAGTCTGAATGGTACAGCAGGGCTGATGCACAAGGCGCCCACCGACGAGCGAGCTGCATGCACTCGTCTGCGAAACACCAGGAAAAGTACAATCACTGAGATATGTGTCTTAAGCGAGGCCAGTCTGTGGGCTTACCTGTAGACAGGCCAAGAAGCAAGCGTAACTCTGCCGTGAGGAGAGTAACACCACACGTCAGGAGCCCAAAGTATAGCGCCAGCCACGACGGGCTCGTGGTCTCGAGCGCTCTTGCGCCTTTGGACCAGAACGTTACGAATTCAGTCATGAAAATTGGTGCATGAATGACTGAAAACAGCCAGCCAAGTGAAGACAGGCAGTATGTGATGATGACCTCCGCCTGGGCTCTGGGTGGGCAGACTGCATTGATCGAGGCCAGGCTGGGGTACATGGTCGTCGGGAGAGGCACAGGCCGAAACGATCGCTAAAGTGAAACGGACAAGTCAGCCGACGACGAAGGCAGGAATTTCAGTCGAGGAATTGTACCTCTGAGCTGAGAGGGACTTGATGTAGAGAGAAGTCCTGCTTGCGATTAAGAGTGAGGTACTCAAGCGCCTGAGTATCGTCCACCTCAACATTCGCCGCGATCGGGCTCGCTTCCGCCGCACAATCGCCTAATGCGATCGTGGGGACATTCATCGCTTGGTGCTGCGGCACGAAAGCAGATTGATATTCCTCTGTGCCGGTATGAATGATGGGTGCGGGGTGGCTGGAGTTTACGAATTGGTCTATTAATTGCTCGAGGTGTTTTATCCGCGTCAAGTTCTCGGTCGCCTGCTTTCGCGCTCGTCCAATCTCAACCATGATCTCACGCCCGAGGATTTCCCGCCCCGGACCAAACTCAGTTGACCTATGAATTGAGAAATGGTTAGCAAGGCTGATGGTTTCCTCTGGTCAATTGGCCTACCTCTGAGCCGGCGGGGCTGACGGATCCGAGCGACAAAGGTAAGGAACTCCTCGCTCAAGACACTTCGAACACGGCGACTGCGAGCTCGCTGCATGGATGAGCACAGAGCAGCTTCGGATTTATGTTGGCACGGCTTACTTTTTTATCACTGGAGCCGGACGGGTACGAGATAAGCGGTCAGGCTCAGCTTGTGATAAGGACTCGGCCGAGCTTTACAAACGGACCACTTGTGTTTTCGTCGTGAGCATTCCGTGCAAGCTCGAGCGAGCGACATATTCTGTGTGAAGCTCTAAGAGAAAGACCACTGTTTGTGGGTAAAAAATGATTTGGTTGGCCTGTACGGACTTGGCGGGACCGGACACGCTTGCCGAGGGGGTGGCCGCCCGCCCCTCCCGCCAAAACTGAATCGGGCTGTTTGGTAGCATCTGTACACTCCTGACTTCTCACGCTCGCATCCTCTGCAATCTTACTATGTCCACCCTAACCACCTTTGTCTGTGGAACTTGAGTTGACTTCCACCGGGCCCCGCGCCGCCCGCAACCCGCAGGCCCCGCAGCCTGGCCCCCGCCCAGCTGCGCGAGCCCGGCCGGCTGCGGAGGGGCCGAGGGCGAGTCGACTTCAACCGGGGCGAGCCATGGGTGGAAGTTGGGTCAAAACCAGGTCGGCCGCTCACGTGAGTGGCACGTCTCGCATGCTACAGAATACTCGTCGCGAAGGCTACCCCCATCTACTCGGCTGAGCGCCCGGCTGACTCGGCAGGGGAGCAGGTAGTTGGTAAGCGCGCGCTCGGTTGGTCGAGCGGGGCTGCTCGCTCGCTCGAACTCGGCTGGCAGCAGCCGCTCGGGAGGGGCGGGTGCAAGCTGGTTGGCTGGCAGCGGCAGCTTGGGCAGGGCAAGTGCTAGCTTGTAGCGATATCGAGCAGGCAGATCAGATTCCGTCCATACCACTCGTACCCAGGATTTCTCTCCGCACGCGCCGCGTCTAAGTCACCGTCGCCAGATCCAGCCTAGACTACAGCAGCCAACGCGCCGAGCGTCCGCTGCACGCGGGTCACAACCCCCACACGAGGAGGCGCTGCAGGTATGCTTGGAAGGCCACCATTGCACCAAACCCAGGACGCGTGGTTGTTATTACCCAAGCCTCCCGAGCCGGTGCACCCTGGCAAGCGCCACCCCCCCAGTCGCTGCGCCACTGTTGGACCCGAGGGTCGCGAGAAGGTAGGCGCCGCCTCCCGAGCCGCTGCGCCACTCGTGGGCTCGAAGGCCGCAAGAACGAGGACGCCGCTTCTCGCGCCAGTGCGCCACTAGCGAACCCGAGTTTTGCAAGTACGCAGGCGTCGCCTCCGAGCCGGTACGCTACCAGATCAACCTTGGAAGAGCTGGCACAACCCTGGGCGCGCCTCAAGGGCAAAGTAAATATTGTCGTCTCAGTGTGGCTCTCTTGGTTCTTTTGTTCAGTAATTCTAAGATTCTTCAGCTGTGAGTGCTGACGTGTCTTGAGATCTGGAAGGTAACACATCACGTCAAGGTTTCCAACTAGATACGTCCAGCCACCATGGCTTGCATCTCCGCCAGCGTTGCTACCACCTAATAGTTCAGCCCTCTAGCACGGCCTCGGATCTCTCGGAAAAGACTTGACTGAAACGTTGCAATTAGCGAGTTGCGTAGGGGAAGACTTGTATGCCACACGAACGCTTCCAGGTTCATTACATTGTTGTGCGCTTGATTGGGCATTACCAGTGATCAGTTATTACCTTTACAACATGCCCAGAAACTCCTCCACCGTAATCGGCTTCCACCCCGGCACCAAGTGGTTGCTCGTTCCCCTCTCACCTCCACGCGTGACATCCACGAAGCCCTGGGCGAACAAAACCTTGAGCGTGCTCAAATATAAATCCATCCCTTCCTTGTCCTTGAGCGCAGCCTCGGCCTCGTCGATCGACGTCGTTGTCAGCTCGACCTTGCTGCCTGGGTGACTCTTCTCGTAGTAGGCGATGGTCTGGGCGGTGGTGGAGTGCGAGCCCTCAACTGCAACTTGGCCAAGCTGGGTGAGCTGGGAGGCGGGCAGCGATGTGAGGAGTTGGCCTAGGAAGGAGCCCAGGTCGGGCATGGTAACAAATGAGGCCTGTGGTCATAAAATAAATATGAGGGGCGGGGTCAGTCTCGTTCCGTGGCGACGCGACTCCAGGGCTCAGGGGCTGGTGATGGATAAGGGCCAAATGAAGAAGGCGACTTACGGCAGTGTCAGGCGAGCCGACTATGTGCGCCTTGCCAGAAGGATAGTGCATGCCGAATACAGGCGAGGTGAAAATCATCTCGGCGAAGACGCCATTGGCTACGGCGAGCGAGGGGAGACCGAGCTGCTTGAGGTGATTGAGGAAGAGGCGCTTGGGGTAGTACAGCGTGCCAGGGCCGAAGTCGCAAGAGGCAGTGCCGTACTCGGACGGGATGAACAGCCGGGCGCCAGCGGACCTGCAGCAAAAGAAGGGAGCGAGGGAGGGTCAGCGCCAAACAAAGTGACAGAGGCAAGCCAGTGCGCAATAAAGTAACGGGATAGGGGCTCACTTTGCCGCCTGGGCTAACACAGGCTGGTGCCCGAGCGCTTGGCCGCTGAGGGCGCTGATGACGACTTCGGCTCCGTCGAGAGCAGCCTGGACGCTCTCGACGGAATTGAAGTCAACTGCCTTGGCAGTGGCGCCCTCGATCTTCGTCTCGGCGAAGCGGGACAAGACAGTGACCTTGGCCGCTCCAGCTGCTACGAGGCCTGCGACGATGGCGCGCCCGACGCGGCCTGAGCCGCCAGCGACTGCGAACGAAGTAAAGTAAGACATGCTGAAAGTGATGTTCTGGTTGGTCGAAGTTGAGTTGAAGTGACTGCTAGTGCGAGGAAAGTGTGGTGAAGAGAAGAGAAAAGAGGAACTTTTGACGCGACGACACCTTATAGCATCCTGCCTGACCCCTAACCCTTAACATCACCGGGCCGCTTCCCTAAGCTCCTTCTCACACTCCGCGCAATCAGATATCTCGAGTCACCGCATCCCTCAGATATTATCGGCACGGGCAACGCGCAAGCACGGCCAGCACTCCAACCTGCCGAAAGGGGGGAAGGATGGGCGGGGCGCTGAGCAAGCCCGTGTGGGGGAGGGGTTCGGCGTCGGGCCGGGCCCGCGGGCGCGTTTGGCTGCTGACTAAGACTGCAGGCGGGCCGCCACCCAGGCCAATGCGTGATGCAGGAGGGCGCGCAGGAATTGGTCGGAGCAGGGAGAAGCAATGACGCTTCAGCCCGCGAGGAGGGTGGGGTGGAGGGATTGGGTACCAGGGCTGGCCTCAGCAGGGGAGAGGAGGGTAGGTGATCGGCGAGGAGGATCGGTTGAGGATCAGCTGCTGCAGCTCGACCCTCGACGAGCCTCGAGGGGGGGTCCCAGGGCGGGGCCGATTGTCCGACCGCGGTGCCCGATCGTCCTGCAGGGCCGCTGTGCGGCGCCCAGAGGTTGCTCGTGCAGGTCGTGGGCCGTTGCCAGAGTTGTTGGGGAGCAGGCGAGATGTTTGTCCTGCACATAACGACCTTCACCCAGCATATATCCTAGCGACCTCGTGCTTATCCACGGGCGTACGGTAGATCCCACGCTTCTACAAGCCTGGGTAATGACAAGTGCTCGTCCGGACTTTGGTCTGCCAGTCGCTGAGTTATTACAATAGCACACGGTGGCCCGAGGGTGGGTCTGCCGCCTAGCCGGCGTTGCTTGCCGGCTGAGCTGGCCGAACCGGTAGGGCCAAACAATCAGCCCTACCCAATAACGTGCCCTTTCGCTGACGGGTCCGCCTCCATCCCCGTGGCCCTTCCATTCGGCTACACGGATCCGTCACGCTCGTCGACACTTACAACATAGACGGCAAGACCAGTCTGTATCATGTCGCCTTTGACCATCCCTACCTCCGCTCTGCCCCCCGCCCCCGCCCCGGTCCAGCTCCTCCCCGCAGAGGTCCTCATGTTCATCCACTACCACGTCCGCACCTCGCATCGCACCATTCGCGGCCGCCAACTCGCCAGCAGCACCTTCGGTGCCACCTGCCGTGTGTTCCGCTACGCTCAGCTGCTCGCGCCTCGGTCGGACGAGCTGGTCGCGTCTGGGGCGGCCGAGGTGAGGGCTGCGGCGGAGGCGATCAGGACGGGCCGCCTGCAGGGGCGGGTCGTACGTGAAGTCGAGATCGAGGTGAATGAGGACCAGCTTGAGGCTGGGGGAGAGCTGTTGGCGCTAGTCAAGGGCGGGCTCATTGGGCTCGAGCTGCGTGTGGTGCCTCAGGGCGGCGCGACGGGCGGGCGCGGATGGAACTCGATGCGGGAGATGGCCCGCCCGGTGGCCAGCCTCGTTAGCGCGCTGTGCCAGCTCACTAAGCTGGAACGAGCTGTCCTGCGCGGCACCAAAGATATGTCGGTCCTCGGCGTGCTCGAGCTGGAAGAGTAAGTCGACGCGGTTGCCTTCGCGGACACGCTTCGGCTGCCGCAACGTTTCAACTGACCCAAGTCGACTTTGGCTGATTGCGCGCTCCAACAGATGCATTCACCACTGGCCGCTCCTCACCCACCTCCAGTACGACCAGCTTGGCCTGCACGTGGCTCCCACCAACCAGGCTCCGCCCGTGCTCGCGCACCTCTCCCTCCCCACGGGCCTGCGCACGCTCGCGATCCAGTCCATCCACAACGACGCCGCCACCGAACTCTTTGCCCGCCTCGTCACCGCCTCGCGCGACACCCTCGCCCACGTCGTCCTCGCCAACGCGCACATCGAGCCGACCGACCAGCTCGCGCCCATCTTGCAGCCCGCCGCCGGCTCGCTCGCGACGCTCGAGTACCACCTCATCCAGCGCACGCCCTTCTCGCTCGCCGGGGCCGTCGTCAGCCTGCCCGCGCTCAGGAAGATCATCGCGCCGGTCGACATCCTTCGTACCAGAGTCTTCCTGGAGGCCTTGACCGCCAAAGCAGCCGACCCCACTCATGCTCGGCTGGAGTGCCTGACGATACTGCCCGAGGAGTACCCCGCCATTAACACGAACGCGCCCAAGGTGATGCCGGCGAGGCGGCTCAGGCTGCTGGAGCTGGCGAGGGTGGTGGACGCGGATCGGGTCCGGATCGACAGAGCGACGAGTAAGGGTGCGGATGCGTTCTTTCAAGAGTTGGGAAGGCGAAGGGTGGAGGTGGAGGTCGTGGAGAGCGATGAGGAAGATGAGGGAGAGCGGAGGGAGGAACGCTGGGTCTGGCACTGAAGCGGATGCGCGAGTGCAAGTCAATGCCTATTTACGGTTGAGATGCGAGAACGGCAACCAGAGCCTCCCAAATAACAGCCAAGACTAACCAGTATTGTCTAACCAGTATTGTCGGTGGAAGTCGAGTCGACTTCCACCCGCCCGCAGTCCGCAGCCGGCTG
>Ga0233341_1000023_pt1 | contig 19471 bp, 13 predicted proteins | sample GEONDECOMP247_FD_180672 | JGI IMG/M metagenome (GOLD analysis project Ga0233341, IMG submission 180672) | Leaf litter microbial communities from Shasta-Trinity National Forest, California, United States - GEON-DECOMP-247 | ecosystem: Environmental > Terrestrial > Plant litter > Unclassified...
CTATCCTCGCGCGTGCAGCTACGACGTATGCCAGACTGACAGTGACGACCCCAACTGCCTCGGCGGCAACAACTTGAACGACCACTACTTCTACTACGCCCCGATCGGAAACTGCGGCACGCAGTACTCAGCCAACGCCACTTTGGCCAAGTCGATCGAGTCGTCACTCAGCAAGGCCTACTACGCCACCGCCACCGCCACCGGAGCCGTCACCTTGAGCGGCACCCTCCCCAACATCACCTCGGCCACTGCCGTTACCTCGGCCACCGCCGTCACCTCCGCCGCCAACGTCACCTCCGCTACCGCCGTCACCCCCTCGGTCGCGACGTCAGCCGTGTTCACCTCGAGTGCCGTCTCGTCGGCCTCGGCGTCGATCGTCACCGCCGCTGTTGCGGCGGTTTCAGCTTCGGCCTCGCCCTCATCGGTCGCGAGTGGCGCGTCGGAGCGGGTCGCCCTCACCGGCGCGGCCCTCGGCGTCGTCGGCCTCGCGTTCGGGCTCCTCCTCTAAACGGAGTATAGATATCCCCTCTGGCCGCCTCGTTGGCCTGCCCGCTTTAGCCTTTTCCCCAACTTCTTACATAACTTAGATGCTCTCTTCGACGGACACTGCCGGTGCGCGTGCCTTTGCCGCCCTCGCGCGCCGGATCGACAATATACCCCTCGTCTGCCCCTTAGCTTGCTTGAGCAACCGGATTCGTCTCCGGGTTACCGTTTCGTGTCCTTCTCCTTCAGCTGGTGGGGTTGTGGGACTGGGAGGATTTGTTCGGCGTGCGGGGGCTGCAATCGCTTAATCTGGTGGTTTGCGCCAATCTGGGTCGGGCGGGATGCGAGAGGATGTTAGCGGGGCGGCACCTGACTGGGTGCCAGGTGGGGGCTGCAGTTGGGCCGGCCGGCAGGGGTGGGGGGTCTGATTCGATCAAACGAGATTATCGCTTCCCACACACTACCCTTCGATTGGTTTGTTGACTATCCCCCTCACTCAAACCACTCACCACTCATCTCAGTCCCACTGCCAACATCGGAGAACGTGAGCGCGATAGCCATCGTGATCGTGACAGGGAAATGGACCAGGAGCGCGACAAGCATCGGTCCTCATCCTCACGCAAGCACGACAGGGACAGCCACAGCCACAGGGACCACCACGCCTCATCGTCGAGGTCTCACCGCCACCATTCTGACAAAGACGAAACATCAAAGCGCCACAGGTCGTCCAGAGATGACGACAAGTCTTCGTCCAAGCCCAAGCCATCCAGACCGCGCTCAGCCTCGCCCGAGTGGATCGAGGCAGGCTCGACCGCTCCAACTCAAACCGCCGGGCCGCCGATCGACACGTACGGCACCTTCGCAGTTGGCGACAACAGATCAATCGGAGGAGAGAAGCCCCTCGAACGCCTCGACGCCAGCCAGCTCACGGACGGCTACGGCGACGGAGAGGATGGCAGGGGGGTCATGACAGAGGATGACTTGTTTGGGGCAATGGGCGTAGCCAGGATCAAAAAGGAAAAGAAGGAGAAGCCGGATCCTACTACGATGATGGGACAGTCATCCAGGGAACTCAACAAGCTTCACTGGCAAGGCGTCCCCAACCCTACCTCGGCCTCGACCCCAGCCCAGTCGTCGGCCACGGGCTCGCCCGCGCCCGGCTCGACCGGCTCGGGCTGGCGGATGAGCAAGCTCAAGCGGACTTTCGAGGTGGCCGAGGAGGAGGGCAGGCCGATCGACGAGGTCGCCTTGGAGCGATATGGCGACCTGGCCACCTTCGAGGAGGCCAAGGAGGAGCGCAGGATCCTCGACAACCGCGGCGGCGGCCGCGCGCACGGGCGGGGTGGCTACAACGGCGGAGGGACCCCCTTGGGCCGGGCGCCGCTGCCACCGTCGAGGGGTGGGATGATGACACCCACCGATGGCGGAAGGCGATTCGTGCACACCGAGGTGGATCAGAGTGGCGGTTCGTCTCGGCCGGGCTCCCGGGCCGGTTTCCGTCGCCCGGGCGAGCAACCACCAGTCCCGACGAGCACAAATCCCCAAACTCCGCAGTCCAGCAGCCGGCCTCAGACCCCAGTCCCCCGCGTCTTCGCGCCGACACCGCCCGTCTCGCACAGTCCTCGCCCGACCGTGCCTTCGGCTCTCTCGCAGTCGACGATTCCAACCCCCGCCGACGAGCTCACCGTGATCGCCAGCTCCAAGCCAGTCCTGAGCCAGTCCGAGCTCAACAGGCTCCAGGCCAAGGTGCTGAAGGCCAAGCTCATGGGCGGCGACAATTCCGCCGCGCTGGAAAAGGAGTACGAGGCTGAGCGCCGGCGCGCGGCCGAGGCGCCAATCCGGAGCGACGAGGGCGACGGCCCGCGCACGGCAGTGGCAGTGATGCCCACGCTCGACGGTCGGGGCAACCTGTACGACCTCGGCACCGGGGCCGACCCGGCGCCGGACCCGGGCAAGCGCAGCAAGGACAAGAAGTTCGTCTCGCACGACCCCAAGACGGGCGAGCTGCTCAATCGCACCGCCGAGGACGACGGCGTCTCGATCGAGGAGATGGTCCGGCAGGAGCGCTTCGCGGCCGGCTCGCGCGATCAGAAGGACGCCGATGCCGCGCTGGCGGCGAGGATCGCGGGCGATGGCCGGTTCAAGAACGAGCTCGACTACTTTGACGAGAATGCTGACCGGCTCGCGAGGCACAAGATGAAGAATGATACGATGAAGAAGGCGTTCGCGATCCAGGATTATGCCAGGACAAAGAAGGCCCTCGACAAGTAAGCAGGCCGTTCAGGTTGAGCGGCGGAGAAGACTGCGCGCTTACCGCTGCTTTCCTTTATTTTCTCGCAGCTGCTCGTTGTGCTACCCCGAGTCTGGTGGACCACCTCGGGCTGGGGTGATCGCCCTCGGTACGCGGGCTTACCTCGGCCTGACCGAAGTCGAGCCCCTCGTGCCGGGCCACGTCCGGATCGTCCCGATCCAGCACAACTTCTCCTCGCTCGACGCCGAGGACGAAACTTGGGACGAGATCAGGAATTTTATGAAGACCCTGATCGCCCACTTTGCCCAGTTCGACAAGGGCGTCGTCTTCTTCGAGTCGTGCATCTCGCTCAAGACCCAGAAGCACACCACAATCGAGGCCATCCCAGTCCCGTTTGAGTTGTTTGACGAGCTGCCGGCCTACTTTCAGGAGGCCATCCTCTCGAGCGAGTCCGAGTGGAGCCAGCACAAGAAGCTCATCTCGTTCTCGAGCGCGCGGCCGTTCCGCCGGAGCCTCGTCAGCAATCTGCCCTACTTCATGGTCCAGTTCGACTACAAGGGCGAGCGCGGCTTCGGGCACGTGGTCGAGGGCATCGATGACGCGCCAGACCGCGACGCGGACGGGGACGAGATCCGAGGTGAGATGGGCGAGAGCGGAGGGGGCGAGTTTCCCCGATGGTTCGCCCAGGAGATTATTGGCAACCTCCTCGACCTCCCGCCCAAGCGCTGGCGTAAACCGGCCAGGGTTGATGCCAGGCAGAACACTAAGAGGGTGGCCGAGTTCAGGAAGACGTACGACAAGTTTGATTGGACCAAACAGATTGGGGAGGAATGAAATCAGGGGCAGGTTAGGGTTGTTGTAACTAGTTGCTTGAGTTTGTGACGCATCAGTCGAATGGTGCCTACGCGACTGACTTGGACCCGTTCATCTCGGTACCTTCCTCGTAGAACTCCAAAGGCTTCTTCTTGTTCGACTTGGTTTATCTTCAATCAATAAAAAGTCGTTTGCGAAACCGTCCGCCTGGTTGGCTCGCTCAGAGGTGCTCAACAACTCTCGGCTCAAGAGACCCCACTGGTTCAAGGAATGCGACAAAATAAACATGACCAAGTTGCACCACAGACACCGTCCCGCTTCCCAACCCTCTTCTGGCTCGGCTAAACCTTCTTGTCCACGGGTCTGATGGTCACTCCAGGCTTGATCAGCACGCTCGGCATGGTCTGGTCCCTCAGGATGGTCGAAGTGGACCACTCGGGTCCGAGCGGGGTGCGCAGCTTGTGCTCCATCTGGGCCGCGCTCGTGTACGGGAACGGGAGGTCCTTGAGGAGGTACTTTTGCGCCTTCTTGTCCTTCTTCTCCGAAATGATCACGTTCGAGAAGCTCGCGTCCTTACGCTGCTCGGGCGCTATTCCAGCAATCTTGGTGATGAACTTGCGCGCGTTCTTCTGCTTCTTCACGCCCTTGCCGGACCAGGCCCCCCAGCCCGGGAGCGTGTTGTCCTCCTCCCTCGGCGCGTCGCGCTCGACCTCGCGGCGCTTCTCGGCCTCGAAGTCGGCAACGACGTTGTCGCCCGCGAACGCCTTGGCGACCAGCTCGCGCTGCTTGAACGCGGCGGGCCCCTTGCCGCGCTGCGCGGCGTGCTCAGCCTCGTCGCCCTCCTCGTCCGAGCTGTCCACCTCCTCCCGCGACGTCGGCCGCGCCACGTGCTTGCCCCCGGCGACGACCGCCTGCAACTGGGGCTGCCGTGGCGCCTTGGCCTTGGCCAGGACGGTGGTCGGGTCAATCTCGACCTGGGCGTCGTCCTGCTCGGCCGCGCGGGCGTCGCCCTGCCTGGCCAAGGCGCGATCGGCCTTGGCGGCCGAGCGGTCGGCATCTTTGCCGTTCTTGCCGGTCGCCTTGTTCATCTTGCGCGAGACCTTTCCCGCAGCGGAGGCAGCCTCGGCGTCGACGGCGAGCCAAGGGTTGGACTCGGCCGCGGCCTCGGCCGCACCAGCAGCGAGAGGCGACTGCCTCGCCGGGCGGGTCGAAGCCGCCGCGGCGATCGCCACCGGGCCGCTCAGCTTCGTCGTGAGCTGGGCCCTGGGTGCCGCCGGCCCGTCCGCAGGCACACCAGCCGAGCGAGGGTCGAGGGCCCTCTGTACTCCCGCCGCCGGGCCAAACACCATCCGCCCGAGATTTCCCTGGACCTGCTCCGACAATCCAAGCGGATCATCACCCTCGTCGTCCGACGCCTCGGCCGCCTGATCCATGGCGGCGAGCTTCCGCCGAAGGTCGTCGGCCTCGGACTGAACCTTGACCTGCTCACGCTTGAGGGCGTCCTGCATGAACTTCATGTTGAGCACTCCCTTGAGCTTTGGCCCGTTGGCGATCGCGGCAGCCTCCTTGGCGTCCAGGCTGGCCAGCTCGTCGAAGGCCCGGTTCCGGATGGAGTCGAGGTCGGCATCCTCGTCCGAGCGATCATCGTCGCTGCCCGAAGTGGCAAACTCGTCGTCGTCCTCTCCTTCGTTGCCTGCGATCTTGCGCCTGAGGACCTCCCCGCGTGCGACCATGTCCCTGACTGAAGCATTGCGCTCCTCGTCGAGTCCCTCGAGTCCTCCGCTCTGCTTGCTCCATCTTCCGTTCTTTGCGCCGTGCTTGAGCGTGGCGCGCTCCCTCGCGCGCTGGGTCTCCATCCTGGCCTGCTCCTCGGCCACGCGGTCTCCGCCGTCGAGTTGGTCGAGCTCTGCGAGGTCCTCGAGGCTTAGTCCCTCGCCGTCCTTCTTGCCCTTGCGATGAATTCGCCTAAACGCCTTGGATTTGATCTTGGCCACCCGCTTGGCCTTGCGCTCGGCCCGGAACATGAGGTCCCGCTGCTGCCGCAGCGCGGCCTGGCGCGCGGCCACGTCGGCCGGGTCGAGCGTCGCGAGAGCGGCCTGCTCGGCCTTCTGGAGGTCCTTGCTGCCCATCTGTCCCGCCACGAGTAGCGCCTGGATCGACGACTCCATCTCGTTCTGAGGCTTGAACTTTGCGCTCCACTCGGCGGCGTTCGGGTCCCGCGCGGCATCCCCGCCACCGCCCATCAGGGGCAGCGTCAGGCGCTCGTGCCGGGCGCCCTCCACGCCCAGGCCCGACTCGCCCTTCATCCGACGGACAGTCTCGTTCCACTTGTCGGCCTCCTCCTTGGTCTTCTCGTAGGCTGCCTCGCGGTCGAGCTTGTCCTGCAGGCGGGCAGGCAACGGGGCCGCGATCGGCCCGGCCGACTTGAGGTGCGAGGTCGAGGTGGACGCCGTGGCGGAGGCCGACGACGCGAGTGGCTTGAGCGACTTGCGCAGCGCGGCAAGCTTGGGGTTTTTCGATTCGGCGAACGAGGCGAGGAGGTCATCCAGCTTGACTTTGTCTGCACAAATTCCGAGACGGGGAGTGAGCAATCTAGGCGGTAGGCTGGTCTGCCCAATGCGAGTGGCTTACTGTCGTTTGTGCCGTCCTGGGCATTGACGGCCACGAACGATCCCTCATCGTAGGCTTCCGTGCGCTCCTTGAGGACCACACGCTTCTTCTTCTGTCCAGTGTTGAAAGCGTCGTCGTCGTCGTCGCCCTGCTTACGCTTCTTGGTCTCGAGTCCGTCGACGAACGAGCTTAGTTTGTTGAGCGCACCCTCGTACTCCGAGTCGATTGATTCATCAGATTCAAGCTCCTCGTCATCGTCTTCCTCTTCGCTGCCAGAGTCGTCACCTGATCCCGAGGCCGATGCCTCGTCGTCGTCGTCGTCGTCTGTGGCGTACTCGCCGTTGTCGAGGAGCTCGGTCAGGTCCATGAATCCCTCGCCGTCCTCGTCGTCGTAGTCAATCTCATCCTCGTCAAGGTCGACCTCGATCGGCTTTGCAGATTTGGAAGACTTCTTGGATGACTGTGCAGAGGATTAGATGAGAGGTTAGCTCTGTCCTCCTCTGGCAGATTAGGCGGGCGAGCTTCGCAGAGACGCCACTCGGGCTCGGCTCCCGTTCGGAGGCCGAACTGGTCTTTGTCCAGTGTGGATCTGGCCAAGTGGAGATCGTGTATGATGAAGTTGTTACTAACCTTTTTTGTGTTCGCTGGCAAGTCTTCGATGTCCTCCTCTGCCTCGTCCGAATCAATCTCCTCGTCGTCGTCCCCCCAACCCCGACCTCCCTCATCCTCGTCGTCGCTCATTCCCATCTTCAACCCCTTAGGCTTGACTCCAGTGAACTCGACAAACCCATCAGCCCCAATGACGAGGTCGTCCTCACTGATGAGTTCGTCCTCCGAGTCCTGAGCCTGGCGCTGCTTGCCCTTGCCGTCGTTGAAGCTGGCGCGGGCCTCTGGGTCCACGTCGCCGCGGGCGCGCTTCATGTTGGTCGAGTACGAGTAAACGTCCATCGGTGCCGAGTTGGTTGTCGCCTTCTTTGTAGCTTTGGCCGTCTTGGACTTTGAAGGCTTGCCCGCCGGCCGGGGCGCGGACGAGCCGGGCTGCTGGTGGCGCGGTTGGCGGCCTTGGCGGGCCATGGCGGGCGAAGACTGGGGTGGGTGGCTGGGCAAGGGAGACGGAGTGTGCTGATGATGGGAGGGGTAGGTCGTCGGGCGATTGGGTGTTTTTGGTTTAGTTGGTTTGTGGATTGTGTGGCCCTGGTGTGTGCTCCACTCTGGCGCCTTGGGTTTTGCGTCTGCCTTGAAATTTCAGGCCCGATCAGCCGAGCCACTCCCACCACCCCGCCCAATAATCGATCGGGCTCAGCCTCCCCGCAGCACCAGCCCAGCCCCAGCTCGCGCCAAGCCACGCCGAGGGAGCATGCACTAACTGGTACCCAATCAAAACTCAACACTAATCAAGTTTAGCGCTCAAGATGGGATTGTTCTCCAAATCCAAGCCCAAGGTGCAGCAGCAGTACCCCTCACCCGCTGGCCCGCCACCAGGGCGGAACGGCTATCAGGGCGGGGGATCGGCAACTCCGTCATCTGCACAGCCTCAAAACTACGCCCCTCCACCTGGACCTCCTCCGGGCTTTGAATGGCACCAACAGCAGCAGCAATCGCAGCAGTCTATTCAGCCTCGCCCCAGCGGACGTGAAGGTTAGTCGTATCGGATATGTCGGCTCCCGGTGGTGGGCCCCCACCGGCGGGGCTCTCACAGCTCGGAGGATCAGAGCCGTGCCGGGGCCACTGCTTCGTACAAATCATCCGTCTTTTGGCTGAATGAGGCTGGTGTGCAGACCCTTTATCGGCGTTGTCGAAATACGACACCTTCTTCCTGGTTGATGACTCGGAGTCTATGGAAATGTTCTGGGATGAGACTGCCAAGGCGCTCGCGACTACGATTGACATCGCAGCGACGTATGACACGGACGGCGTCGAGCTCGCCTTCTTCAACTCGCAGATTAGGACAACCTCGAGGAACTCGTCAGAGCTTCTTCAGCTCTTCAGGCGCGTTGACCCGCGCAAGAGTACCCCCAGCGCGACCGCCCTGCGCCGGGTGCTCGAACCCTACATGGATAACTACGAGTTAGCCAACCCACAATGTATTGCTACCACCGCTCGCAGCTGATTAGGGTGTCAACAGGAACTGGCAGATTGAGGGCAAGCCTTCGGGTTACCCGAGGCCCAAGCCGCTCAACTTGATTGGTCAGTCAGGCTCGCAGATGGCCCTCGGCCGAGTGGCGTTCGGCTTGGTCGACTGACCCCTGCCCCTCCCTCTGCGACTGTAGTCCTGACCGACGGCGCTCCCGATCGCGGCGAGAACCCGTACGCTCAATACTCGCCCCGCTATTCCGTCTCCCTCGCCCTCGCTGACTCGTGTCTTATCCGGCCTCAGGGAGAGCGTCATCGTGGAGATCGCGCGCCGGCTGGACAAGGTCAAGGCCCCGCCGTTCCAGATCGGGATCCAGTTCGTCCAGATTGGGACCGACGACGAGGCGGCCGACCACCTCAAGGAGCTCGATGACGACCTCAAGACCAAGCACGGCATCCGTGACTACGTCGACACCACCCTATTTGACGCGGTAAATGTGGGGACCCCTTCCCCTCTGTCCAAAGTCCTCGCCGGCTCCCGATGAGGGGTTGAGAGAAAGTGCTGACTGCTTAATCGTATTTGCACTGTGCAGGGCAAGTTGGACGAGGGTTACATGCTGAAGGCGCTGCTGGGCGGAGTGAATCGCAGCCTGGACAAGTCGGGCTGAGCAAGTGGGGGGACCGCACCGCGGTGGCGGAGCGAGCGAGAGCGTGTGCGACAAGAAGCCTGTAATAAGCTGCGAGCGTTATCGAGCAGTACTGAGAGAGGCAACGTGAAAGGAGAGGAACACTGATGCCAGGAAGTGGAAGCAGACCTAATGGTTCGCCGTCGCCAGAAGGCGTTGGCGAGAAACACTAGGCGGAAGGGATGCGGAGTTTGGTGCGGTCTGGAAAGCGGAGGGGGAGTGTGAGACGGCGTCGGGGCGCAACTTTCCCGCGCCGCGACGCTACGCTCACGGTGCGCGCGCGCCCAGTGCGTTGCCACTTCGGCTTGCCAGCGGCCGCGCGCCCCGCTGCCACCCGCCCCGGCTGAAGCAGGGCCGGCGGCCCCTAGCCAGACGCTGGGAAGGCGCAACATGAAATTTTGCCAAAAAAATGCCTTCACCCGGGTTCGAACCAGGGACCTTACGCTAAACTACCGACGATAGTTGTCTGTTGCCCAGGCTGTTGCAACCATTTCAAGCTTTGTAATATATAGTAACACTACGAAGCTTGGAATGGAGCATTTAGCTTCAGGCGTACGCTCTCCCAACTGAGCTATAAAGGCAGATTTTAAACCAGAGAATTCTAAAGCCCCGTTTGTTGAGTTGCAGGGCGAGTCTGAGATATATATGGAAAGAAGAACTGGAGACAGCTCGGCTTGAGCCCGCGTCCTACCCCCTCACCTGGAGCGGGAAACGACTCGGACAGCAAGTAACTTGATCGGTGTCGGTGTTCCTCTGATCTCTCAACGGCCCCAATTCGCTCGGCATCTTTGGGGCAGGATCTGGGGACATGCTGCCCTGCTCGGACTCGAGACCCCCTCTGTCGACGCTCGGTATGGCGAGTGGTGGAGCCTCAAGAAGGGAAGGTCCAGCTTTGAAGACGGCGCAGGGCGCAGGGTGCAGGGCTTGACGAAGATGGAAATTGCGGTTATGTTTGAGTTCGGTATTTGTACAGCTTGAGGGTTTGGCCGGGCGGTAGTGGGAGCGTGCTCTCCGACCGTCGCCATCGGTATTCGCCACTCCGCCGGCGACGATCGGCTGACCGCAGGCGAGCGTGGCTCATGCAACGGTCAGTTGGAACGTATCCAATTTGAGGATTTCAACTATTTTTCGTGTGACCTGGTCATGATAACCGCGGCTTTCTGACCGAAACCGGAGGAGGTTTTGTCGTGCGAGTTTTGCTGTGATTTTGCTATCGGCCTCCACTCTGTCTTTTGGGCAAGCTTGGACGGCGCAGTCCGGGGTAACGCACGCCAGCCGTGGAACGGTCCACTAACGGTCAACCCAGCCAGCCTCTCCCTCCCCATCACCCGCTCTACTCTTTCTCTCCCTGCTTTCGTTCAACCTCGAAAATTTTCGATCCATCATTATGGCCGCCACCAGCACGACCGAGCGCACGCCGCTCCTGGCGACGAGCAAGGCAGCCGATAACCGGGATCCAGCTACCGTCAGTCAGCCCGGCGGAGGGCGTGGAGGGGGAGAAGTGGTTGGCTGAGTGTGCTTGTTTGTTGGGGTTACTAGATGTCAATCAGGACTCGCAACTTGATTTTGGGAAGCGTGTGGATGGTGAGCCGACTGAGTGATGAAACCTGATATGGGTGGGATTGGATTGCTGAGTGTGGGATTCTCGGCCGAGTAGGGCGTCTTTTTGGGCGCGCTGGATACTACTATCGTATCAGCATTAGTGTCAGACATTAGCTCAGACTTTGAACAATCAAATCAGGTAAGCAATCTCGCACCCTGCCGCGTTGTTTCGTTACAGGAATGCTGACAATTGGATTGGGCTTGGTGGTGGATTGTAGGCTAGCTGGTTGGGAACTTCTTACCTCCTATCAACCGCAACTTTTGTACGTACAAACTGGTTCAACAAAAGTGTTTCTCTATCTCAGCTGCTAATCTGTATTCTCTTGAATGTTTAGACCCCGCTGTATGCGCTCGACGTTCGCTCCGCCGCTAGCTCCGTCGCACTAAGCTGACCTGCTTCCCTGCCTCCGCATTGCGCCTCTCCAGCTATGGAAGGCTTACCGACATTATCGGACGCCGGGGCGCGTCCCTTACCGCTATCACCCTCTTCACCATCGGAACCCTTCTCTGCGGAATCGCCCCTACACTCGGGTGGCTAATTTTCGCGCGAGCGGTGGCCGGATTGGGCGGGGGCGGCCTAATGGCGGTCTCTTCAATCGTGGCGTCTGACCTTGTCCCTCTTAAGAAGCGTGCCCTATTCCAGGGCTTCGCAAACTGCTTTTTCGCCGTTGGATCGGGTACTGGTGGTGCGGTTGGTGGAGTGGTAGCCGACACGATCGGGTGGCGTTGGGCGTTCCTGCTGCAGGTCCCCATCCTCGCCCTTACGTGGGCGCTCGTCTTTTGGAACGCCCACTACGAGATGCCGGGTCAGTCACGCAGTCGCAAGGAGATGCTCGGGAGGATCGACTACTTCGGTTCGCTGTCGCTGGTGCTGTCGCTGGGGTCGTTAGTTTTGTCGCTCTCGTTCAAGAACAACCAGGGTTTGCCCTGGTCGAGCGCGCTCGTGTGGGGGCCGCTCATCACCTTCGCACTCTTTACCGTCGTGTTCGTTCTGGTCGAGATTTATGTCGCCAAAGAGCCAGTATTGCCTATGCAGCTCATGACTCAGCGCAACGCCATCTTTGTCGCTATTGTGAGTCAAGCAGGCCTCGGCCTGGTCTAGCGGCAGTGGAAGCTGACGTCTGAGTCCTGTTTGCAGAGTAACTTCAGCCTTTCGTTCGTCACGTTTAGCGTGCTCTACTTTTACCCTTACGTCTTCAACGTGGTCAAGCAGCAGTCGGCCTCGGATGCTGGTGCTCACGTCAGTTGGCGATCGAGTCTGTTAGACGAGCTGGCTTGATTACGAGCTGACTGACGTGTTCCCCTCCAGCTCACTCCTAATGCAGTCTTCCTTGGTGCGGGTAGCCTGTTGGCGGGATGGGTTATCCGCCACACGGGCCATTACTACTGGCTCCTGGTTGTGTCGGCGACTTTGCCCATTGTTTCGTGCGTGATGATGGCCAACCTCGGGCGCGACTCGCACCCCGCGCTCGACTGGCTCAGCATCGTCCCCTCGGGCTTCGGCACGTCAGCCCTCCTGACTGGATCGCTCATCGCCCTTATTTCGTCGGTCGACCGCTCGGCCATGGCCACAGCCACCGGCATCACCTACACGTTCCGCTACACTGGCCAGGTCGTCGGCGTCGCCTCCTCGGCTGCTCTCCTCCAGTCGGTGCTCACCTCACAGCTCACTGCGCGCATCACCGGCCCCGGCGCAGTCGACGTGATTGAGCGGATCCGGACCGTGTCTAGCTCGATCGCCACCTTACCCGAGGAGCTTAAGCAGGCCGCGCTGGCCTCGTACGAGAAGGCACTGAGCGGGGTGTTTTGGATGAATGCAGGGGTGGCGGTCGTCACTTTGGTGGGGTGCTGCTTCCTGGTCGAGTATGGCCTGCCGGGCAGTTTCGAAGAGGAGGAGCAGGCAAAAAGGGCCAGGGAGGAGTCGGGGGCGACCACCCCAGTCAGGTCTGGCCAGCCGACCGAGCGCGAGTAAAGAAACTAAAGATAGAGGTGGATGGATGTGCCAGGTGGGAGAGGCATATGAACGTGTGGTTATGTAAACAGCACGCGTTGGAGTGTGAGTCTGGCTGCGGCTGGGCAGTGGCTAGGTGGCGGCGGCGTTGGATCCCGAGAGGCCCGGTCCGTGTGGGGTGGATGATGGGCCTCCCTCGCGTTTTCGGCCTTCGGGGCCGCGCCCAGGTCCGGCGGCGATTCCATCGGGAGAGATGAATCCAATCTAGCCTCCACTGTGTCTCTCTATCTTCCTAATACAACTCGCCTACCATGCCTGCCGTCGTTCCCCCCTCCACCAGCTTTGACTGGGTACGTTGACTGTTTGGGTGGTGCTTGACTGAGCGCGCATGTTGGGTGCTGATATTGGTGACGGTGGGGGTGGTGCTCGGCTGGCAGGACAAGCTCGCGTTCAACCTGTGTAAGCGATCCGGCTGGGAGAAGCGAACGAGCTTAGTCTGCTCGATGTGACTGACAGTCTGATTTCATGAATTTCAGACCCAACCAATGGTTATGGTGCGCCCCTCGTTACTCAAATTGGCTAGCCCGGCCCGGCCCGGCCCAGCCGTCAGTTGACTCTTTTGGGTGGTCGCAGTGTCGTACACTTGGAAGGATGGCAACTGGTCCGCGCCCGAGTGGATCACCGAGCCCTACCTCAAGCTCCACATCGCTTCAGTTGGACTTAACTACGGCGCCTCAGTCTTTGGTACGCTCCCGCGCACTTCAGCCTGCACGAGTCGTCCTGGGACTAACCAAACCTCTGGACGGCGCAGAGGGCTTGAAGGCATTCCGGCAGCCGGACGGGCACGTGCGCGTGTTCCGCCCCAAGGACAACGCAGTCCGGTTCAACCACAGCGCTGCGATCGTGTCGATGCCCGACGTGCCCGAGGAACTATTCCTCGAGGCGATCGAGATCGCAGTCGGGCGCAACCTCGAGTTCGTCCCGCCCCACGCGCCCAACGGCCTCAGTGGGAGCCTCTACGTTCGCCCGCTTCTGGTAAGCAAGATAACCTCACAATTTTGTTTCGATCCGCCACCGGATCAAGGCGTATTTCCCAGAGGACGTTGCCGTCGTTGTCACCTTGCAGCGCCGCCGAGCTGACGCCACCCGATCCATCCCGCCTCCTTTGGCACGTCCAGTTCGGCTCAGGCCCTTCCCTGATCCCGATGCCTAGTCAGGAGTTCCAGTTTATCGTCTACACGACCCCAACCGGAACGCTGTACGGCGCTGGAGCGGCTCAGGGCGCCTCAGCCCCTCCCGGCGTCGATGCCCAGGTGCTCACCGCCTTCGACCGCACCGCGCCCCGCGGAGTTGGTGAGCTCCTCCCATGCGTGTTCGTATCCCTGCCAACTCGGCTGATCCTTTCACTTTCCCTCAACAGGCAACGCCAAGCTCGCCGGAAACTACGCGCCCGTGTTCCGCCACACGGCCGCGGCCAAGAAGGCCGGGTTCGGGATCACGCTCCACCTTGACTCGGCCACGCGGTCCTTCATCGACGAGTTCTCGACAGCCAACTTCCTTGGCGTCAAGGAGCGCGACGGCAAGAAGACCCTCGTCGTGCCCACCTCGCCCTCGATCCTCGGCTCGATCACGACCAAGGCGATCGCCGACATTGCCGAGTCGCTCGGGTGGGCCATCGAGCGCCGCCCGCTGCCGTTCCAGGAGGTCATCGACGGCGGTCTGGACGAGGTCGCCGCGGCGGGCACTGCGGCGGCGGTGACGGCGGTGCGGTCCATCTCGTTCGAGAACGAGGCAGGCGAGGTCCAGAAGATCAAGATTGGCAACGGCGAGACGGCCGGACCCAACTTCCAGCAGATCCTCCAGGAGCTGACCGCGATCCAGTCGGGCATCCAGCCCGCGCCCAACAGCGACTGGGTCTGGCCCGCCGCCGGAATCGACTCGGAGCGCAAGCTTTGAGCGGGCGCAGGCTGGAAAACGTGACACCCACGGAAAACGGAGAAGAAGAAAACAACAAATCAGAAAGCAGAAAAATGTGGAATATACTCTCGTGTGTTGATCCAGCGGTTGGAAGTGGAGGCGCAAGACGGCAGCGTGGCCGTGCCATGTAGTTTGCCACTCGTGCCCCCGGGCTCGGCCGCCGCGCACTTCGGCTCGAACGAGGTGCCGTGCCGCTTCGAACGCCGGCAGGTGCAGAGTGTAAATAATAGGAAACCAGAGCCCATCACGGTGTCGGAATGTTGACGCTGAGGTCACGCGCGTAGCCGCGGCCGCCTTGACAGCAGACAGCAGACGTCAGACAGTGAGCCCTGGCGGCAGACGGCAAGCTCCGCCGGCTCGCGGCCGGCCGGCCCAGCGGCGGAACCGAGAAGCCGCCCGCCCGGGCCGCCGCCGCATCTCGCCCGAGCGCGGCTAAGTCGGCAGGCCCGGGTGTCAGGCCCGAGCCCGCGTGCGCGCCTCCTTGCTCTCCTCGTTCGCCGCAACACACCAAACACCAGAAAAGTATGCGGATTGACTCGGGGTTGGAGTTCCCTGTCCCAGATCGCTGCATGCTGACCCCCCCACCTCGGCGTTCTGCCGGCTTGGCCGGCGCGCAGTGTCTCCCTCCGTAATGAATGCCAGCCCCGAGCTTGGACGGGCCCCGCTCGCGGACGAACTTGATGTCGCTATTGTAGGAGCTGGAATCGGAGGATTGGCGGCTGCGGTTGGGCTATGCCAGCGCGGGTTCAAGCCGACCGTGAGTCTCGAACGGGCGTCTGCTTCGGACAAGTTCCCAGTCCGGCGGGGGGAGGGACTCAGAGTCCAACGGGCCTCGAGTTGACACTGCTGCGGTGATCTTGTTCATGAACAGATTTACGAAGCTGCCAAGCAGATCGCCGAGGTCGGCGCCGGGTAAGCCTGCGACCTCTCTCCCTTCTCATCTCGCGCAGCTCGGTCTCCTGTCCGCCTCCGCTCGCCCGCTCGCCCGCTCGCCCGCCCGTCCCTTGCACGCCGCTGACTAGCCTCGCTTTCCGCCCCCACGTCCCCGCGCGCGCGCGTGGCAGGATCCAAGTTGCGCCCAACTTCTGCCGCACGCTCGCCTCGTTCGGTGTTCTGGACGAGCTCAAGAAGCAGGCCGTCCGCCTCGAGCGCAACAGCGTCCGCCGCTACGCCAACGACAAGCAGCTCGGGACCACCTCGTTCGCCTCGCTCGAGGAGCGCTTCGGGTTCCCCACCTTCGTCGTCCACCGCGGCGACCTTCACAAGGCACTCCTTGACAAGGCTGTCGAGCTGGGCACTGTCCTCAAGGTCGACGTGAGTCAGGTAGAGCGGGGGGATCGGCAGGGCGTCGCGCGCGGGTGGACTGACCAAGGGTCGGGACTGTCGGGTTGCAGAGCTGGGTTGAGGAGGTCGACTTCGAGGGAACTCGGCTTAAGGTGAAGGGCGAGTGGAACTCGCATGACCTCATCATCGGTGGCGACGGGATCAAGTCGCCAATCCGAAAGCAGATGATGGCGCGCCGGGGTGAGGTCGACCAGGTGAGCAAACGCCCAGCTGGGGTGCCAACCTGCTGGCGCTCGTTGGCTAATCCTGACCTCCTCGTGGAATCGCATCGCAGACGATTGACACTGGAGAAGCGGCGTACCGCGTTATCCTGCCGCGTGAGCTGATGGAGTCGGACGCTGAGTTGAAGGAGCTGATTGACCAGCCGGTGGCGATCCGGTGGATGGGACCTGACGCACACATCGTCGCTTACCCAATCAAGGCTCACCAGGTACGCCGGCCGGAACCAGATACCCGAACCCAAGCTCACAGCTGACTTGACTCGATTAACTCGCAGGCGTTCAACATTGTGACCACACACATCACCGACCGCCACGACCTGTCCGAGGACTGGACCGCCCAGGCCAACAAGGCTCAGATGCAGGCTCGCTTTGCCAACTACGCGCCCATCGTCAACCGCCTGTTTGAGCTCGCACCCGAGGGCGACCTGGTCGAGTGGGTTCTCCGCATCCACGAGCCCCTATCGCACTGGGTCGACAACAAGGTTGCCCTCATGGGCGACGCCGCGCACGCCACCCTGCCCCACATTGCCCAGGGCGCCGCCATGGCCGGCGAGGACGGCGCCGTCCTGGCGACGGTTCTGTCGGCCCTGACCGACAAGGCCAACATCCATCGCGCCCTCAAGGTGTTCGAGGCCGTCCGCAAGCCCCGCGCCGACTGGGCCGTCGAGCAGGCTCGCATCACGGGCGAGAACCTGCACATGGCCGATGGCCCGGCCCAGGAGGCACGGGACCGGATGATCGGCGAGGCGACCAAGCCGGGGGTGGCCAACCCGGACAAGTGGGGCGACAAGGACGTCCAGCAGAGGCTGTACAGCTACGATGCCGTCAAGGAGGCCGAGAAGGAGGCTGTCGGGCTGTAAAAAACGAGGAGGAGACATAGTTCGGTTCAGGGGTAACGTGCTATTCACGGGTGTAATTGGTGCGGTGGCCCGCTTCGCTAGCGAGCAGCATGTGCGGGTTTGGAGGCACCGGGTGTGGTGCTGGGCGATCCCGTTTTGTTGGACTTGGCCCGCCGCCGACCGCTTTGCTTTTTTTTGGCGGTTCCCGAGCGGGTCGTTCGATCCTGAGCTGGAGCCCCCCTGCCGAAAGCGCGCGGTGATGGTGGGCAGCGGAGCGGGAAGGGCAAGCGCAAGACGCTCGCTCGTCTGCCCCTGTGCCTCGTCTGCCCTGCGCATTTTGCATTAGGCTGCGGGCTTCCGCCACGCGCGCGCGCGCGGACCTCCCCCCAAAGTGCGCAGCTACGTCCGCACCACGAGCAGCAAGAGAAGGACCCATATATGTTCCGAGCGCTTGCCGACATGTTGTCCCAGGGCCGCGCACGCGCGAGGGCCGAAAGTCTCGGTTCGAAGGTTGCTCGGTCTAACGTGGGGGCCCCCCGGTCCCCCGGGCGCTCCCCCCTCTGGCGTTTGGCAGGCCATTCAGGGCGGCCGCCCGGGAAGGCGCTCGCGCGTGCTCCGATTGCCCATTTCGTGCTCTGCGAGTCTGGCGATTGGCGTCGGGCAAGGGTGGGGGATTCGGATCAGCGATGGGTTTGTGTATTGGTGAGGTCCAGGGCGAGTAGGGTGATGACCGGGAGCGGGAGGAGGGTGGGAAAGAAGCGGGGTAAACGGCTCAGCTGCGAGGGAAAGGGTGCGAGGATGGCTGGCGGCGGGGGCCGGGGTCTGGCCGGGGCGGGCGGGGCTGGGGGAAGTGGGGCGGGCGCCCGGGTGCTTCGACCTCGCCTCGCGGCCCCGCCGATTAGTTTGTCGAACCCAAACCCAGTCCAAAGCCTGGCTCCCCTCTCGCTTCCCCCTCGTCCGATCGACTGGCAGCGCGCGCAGCCGAGCTCTTGCCCACCCCATTCTCCCCACACCTCACCCCACCCACCGCAATCAAGCTGGTGTTCTACCTGTGCCCGGTGAGCGCTCCGACTGTTGCGATCTACAACCGCCTAGCGCCGAGACTGGCTCGTCTCCGACGAGGAGCACGGACTGAGTTATCACGGTTGGCTGACTTTGATGTGGTGTATGGTTCAGAACTGCGCTACGCAGTCGGCAGACTACAAGAGCAGCATGGATCACTGTAAGCAGCTGTTTGGGTGTTGGCGTGGTGGTTGACCCCCAGTTCTGGCGGCTTCTGAGTCGGCGCCTGGTTGAGTCGGGGATGAGTAGGAGGCTAACTCTGGCTTAATCCACCACTCCAGACAATACGTGCACTGTAGTGAAACCTCGCAATTCTTCAATTTCTTCCTCCAATCCAGCCTCTCCTCCACCCCAGTCCTTGTCCAGGCTTGGCCAATCTCCACCAGTTCAAACCGGCTACCACCCCACCCAGCCCAGCCCACCACACTCGGGCCAGGCCAACAACCAAACAACAACGGGCCAGCTGAACCACTCCAACTTGGATCAACCCCATCAATCAATCAAGCCGTGAGGACCTCACCGTATCGGTCCGAACTGTGTCGAGTTCAACGACTTTGCTCGGGCCTGACTGAGTCAGACCGGTTGCGTCGGTTCGCCGTCGGTTTCATATCGACCCCACCCCGGCCGCGGGTTCCAAACACGACCGACCGCCAAACCGGATTTCAAATTTCAAACTTACAAGGGTTTCTCCTTGTCCGCCTGGATCTCAACATACGACCAGTCGGAACGGGGAGCGTCATCGGGGTTATCGTTCAGCGTTTTCATCTACTACACATACTCAACACATAGCGACTTTGTGCACCGCTTTCGGCGAGGCGGAGGAAGGGGGGATCGGAGGGGCGGGCGTTCTTGACTTTTCGCGGGCCAGTGGCGGGTCCCGGGCGGGTTTCATGATAGTTTCTCACACAGACAGAGGTTGTTTGGTTCGGGGCAGGGATTTTGGGGGTTTGGATTGGTCTTGTTGGGCAATTTGGGCATCGAGGCTGATTGGGTGTTGGAACGGTTGGCGGTTTTGCCAGACGAATTTGGGAGCCGAGAGGGAGGCGCGAGGGCGGACCACTGCAGCTTGGCAGGCTCATGCCACTCTAGTTACACTCCACCAGGGACGACTCCTCGCCGCGGGTGGGATTGCAATCCCGCCATAACGGAAAATCGTTCGTTTCGCAGACGAAGCGCCCGCTGATATAAATCGGAATCAAGGAAATTGTTCACTTTTCGAGGCGGCTGATGGCGGCGTTGATCTGTCGCCACTCGAACAATCAGTCAAGCCGTCAGCGACCCGCCACCGCGCCGGCCTACCCGCCTCGTTTTGACCGACTCACCTCGTCAGCCCCTTCGATCAGAGCGCCCCACTGGTCTGGTTTGAGCGAGATGCCCTTCTTACCCGGATGGAGTTTGCCGTCCTTCTCGTACATCTAGGCTCAAACCCAAGCCGCGTTCAGCTCAACCCCCAACTCGATTAAGCAGCCTTGGGCTCGGGCTTGAACGAGTTACCTCGCGGATGTCGATCAGTGTTTGGCCTTTGAACTGGCTGATCGTCACCCTGCGCGTTTTGCCCG
>Ga0233341_1000024_pt1 | contig 19227 bp, 14 predicted proteins | sample GEONDECOMP247_FD_180672 | JGI IMG/M metagenome (GOLD analysis project Ga0233341, IMG submission 180672) | Leaf litter microbial communities from Shasta-Trinity National Forest, California, United States - GEON-DECOMP-247 | ecosystem: Environmental > Terrestrial > Plant litter > Unclassified...
TGGAGACTCGCGGCGGGCGGGCGGGCGTAATAGGCCGGGTCTGAGGGCTAGCGGCTGACGCCGATAATTGAATCACCACTCACTCACCCGGGCGCCTTCTTTTCCTTCCACCCTCTCCCTCCTACAGCCCTGCGCTTGGTCAAATCTTGGTCAAACAGTTTTGCATCCATATCCGACACGACTAGACCGACGCGGACACCGTCTTGTTCGGGTCGCTCTTCTTTGATTGCGGCGTTTGGGCGGTTTGCCTCCCTCCGCTGGGCACCTTCCTTCGGCCGACGCTCGCTCGCCCGCCGTCTCGCGTGTTACCCCCCCCCCTCGTCTGATCTGTAGCGGATAAGATGAACAGCTCCTCCTCGTTCAACTACTCGAACCAACACTCCATGGACCACACTCAGGCCAATTGGCCCGTCCAGGCTGGTCCGTCGTCGTTCCCGCCCACGGATTATTCGTCCTGGGCCGACCTCTCGCGCCCGGCCGGCGCGCACGAGTTCCACGCGGACGTGCCCGTCTCGCCCGTCTCGTCGGGCGCGTCGATCCACTCGGCCCCGGCGCACGTGCAGGAGTCGATCGACCCCTCGCGGACCATCATCACCCACGTCCTGCCCAACCCCCACTCGCGCCAGATCGTCGGCGGCGCGTCGGCCCTGGCCCGGTCCGCCTCGCGCCAGGCCCAGTCGCCCTCGTCGTTTGGGATGGCGCGCTCGAGCACCCTGCCCGACTCCGTCAGCCCAAACTTGAGCCTGGACCTGACGGAAGTGATGCCCTCTTTCTTGAGCGGCTGGGACCAGACCAGCCCCGGCACGTTCAGTCCGCATTCTGGCGGCCAAAGCAGTGTGGGGGCCGAGATGCCCTCGCTCTCGCCCATGACGCTTCACTCGGCCAACTACTTCTCCATCCCGCGAGGACCAGCCAGCGGGCTGGCCACTCCACTCTCGACATATACGGACGCCAACGGAGCTTATCACCCCAATAACACCATCCCGATGGACTATATCCACGCCCTCGGCTCGGGCTCGACCCCGGGCTCGCGCCGGACCAGCCGCGAGGAGGACACTTCAGAGGACAGGCCCCGCGCGCGCGTCAAGCGGTCCCACTCTCCGCCATCGGGTCTGATACCCATGTCGGCTTCGACGGTGGACGGTTTGTTCCCGGAAGAGAGCGCTCTGAACCTGCCCGAGGAGTTCCTCCTTCAGGCGCGGAGCCTCAAGCACAACGGCCAGTTCATCGTCAAGCTCTTCTCGCTCCTGCTCGACAGCCGGTACCAGCATCTGATCGAGTTTGCCCAGGATGGCGCGTCCTTCACCGTCCACGACGTCGACCACCTCGCGGCCGACGCGCTCCCGGTCTACTTCAAGCACGCCCAATTCTCGTCGTTCGTCCGGCAGCTCAACATGTACGGCTTCTCTAAGCGGCCCCCGCCCCCGAGCTCGTCGCGGGGTGAGCGCGACTCGTCTAAGCAGTCGTGGAACTTCACGCACAGCGTCTTCCACCGCGACCGCCCCCACGACGTCCTCAACATCCGGCGCAAGATCCAGGGCGTCACGGCCGGCACCGCCGCGCCCGACAATGAGGCAGGCACGGGAGGCGCGGCGGCCCCGACGCGCCAGTCGACGAGGCCGAGGAGATCAACGGCCAGTTCGGTCGCCCGGCTCCTGGCCGACTCGGACGACTCGGCTGGGGACGACGAGATGGCCCCGGCCGACAGTTTGGCTGGCTCGACGCCTGCGAAGTACGTTCCCAAGGTGCTGATGCAGGCGCCTCCTTCCGGAGCCAAGCACCACCGAACCGCGTCCGGGAGGGTGCGGCAGCCGAGCGCGGCGCAGGCCCCGAGCGCGGCGTCGTCGGGCTCGCTCCTTTCGAAGCCGACCTCGACGGTCGACTGGCTCAGCAATGCCAACAACCCGGGCAGCTCGACCGGCAAGTGGCGCGCGTCGGGGCAGCAGCAACGGCACGGCCCGCCAGTCCAAGGCTCGCCAGAGTGGAACGCGGCCAACCAGACGCCGAGTGTGCTCAGGCCGGTCGGAGGAGGGGCTGGCCAGGGTAGTCAAGTGGTCGCGCCGGTGACGACCCCGTCGGGGCGCTACGTCCTGCCCGGCTCGGTCACGCCCCAGCAGTTCCAGATTCCCGACAACTCGGCCCCGCCCTCGCCCGTCATGACCGGCTACATCAACTCTCAGTACGCCCAGCCGCTCCACGCCTCGCTCGTCGCCCCGCCGGCACCCCCGTCGGCGTCCTCGTTCAGCCCTTCGTTCGCAACCCAGTCGAGCGGCATGGTCGGCACCGCCGCCGCGAGCCAGACCGACCTCGACCGGATGCGCGACGAGTTGAGCGGGCTTCAGGCCGCGTACAAGTCGGTCTGGCTGGATTTCACCGAGGCGCGCAACAGTCGGGCGCAGATTGAGGGCGCAATGAGCGAGATGTACTCAGTCATCCAGCAGACCAACACGGCCTCGATGCGTAAGTCTTTCACTACCCGGGCCACCCCACACCGATGCCCCGGCTTTTACTCTTTTCTATTCTTCTGGGTTTTTGTCGTGTTTTGGGGGTAGGCCGGAGATCGCCGAGTCGTGGGAAACTTTTGCGCGAAAGGTTCCGCGGCCGGGGCTCCCGGGGCGGGTTGGAACAAAGTCGCTGCGTGGGGCGGGGGTAGGGTGCGGACCTGCCCTGTTGGGGCCTGGGGGGAGCGAGCTCCGAGGGGCGAGGTTGGGTCCGGCGCAAAAGAAGAGCGGGCGATCAATCTGGACCCCATTGCCGATCTCGCACGCTGCCCACCCTCAATTTCAACAGCCCACTGCCTCATTCTCAACCTAGGAAGCTGACTCAGTTTTTTTTATATCTATTTTCCCCTTTCGTTATGATTTCGCTCGCAGTGTCGTACGCGTTCCCGCACCACCTCTTCCAGGCCACCCCGGCGGACCACTCGCTCGGCGGGCCGGCGCAGCAGCAGGGCTGGCAGCCTGTCGTCGCGAGGTTGGGCGGGCCGACGGGCGAGTGGGAGGAGGGCGCGCCGGTGACGGTGAATGGGGGAGCGCACATGTTCGGACAGCAGCAGCAGCAGGACGCCGCCTTCCTGCAGGTCGCGATGGGCACCCCGTTGCCGCCCAGTCCGGGCGCGGTGGGGGCGCCGACTGGGTTCCCGGGAAGGTGACGGGATGAGGGCGGTAACGAAAGGCAGGACACTGAGCTTGAAGTTAGAGGTTGTGATAGATTAACGTGCTGTTGAATGTAGATACCCCTTGACGGAAAAGGAACAAATAAAGTATATATGCCGCTCGCAGCGCTCCTTCCGCCGGTGCTCTCTCGGATCCTATTCGAGTTGTGTGTCCTGTTTGCGAGGGCTTCTCTCAGGGCTCAAAAGTCTGATGTGTCTTTTGTTCACCAGGGCTTGAAAAGTTCCGAGGGAGCAAACCCTGACTGGCCTTCATAGGGGTCGACCAACGCGACGGGCCACTCGTTCACCTGAGTGGCGCGATCGCACTCGCAGCCGTCCCTTTTTCGTTCCCTCGTTCCCTTCGTTCCGACGCCGCGAGCGGGTGACATAACTCATCTGCGGCGAAGAGAAGGTAGTTTATCGTCAAAGTGAAGGGGACGTGGTCCGGGGTGGTGGTCACGCCAGATTAGGGATCGACGCGTCCGACAGGCGAAGTGAACGAAGCCCACTGCTGTGTCGGGTCGGGCTGGGATCGGCTGGGCTGGCTCCGGCCGTTGTCTCCGAGCTAACCTCGCTGCCCTCAAACCCCAATCCAACCCGCGCTCGGGGAAAGCAAATTATCGACAATGGCACCAACATACACGAAACTAGAAGCGCTCAACCCAGACCAGCCCGCTCAGCAACCACCCCCAACCTCGCCCACCCCAGCTCAGACGACCGGGCCGCGCGCGGGATGGGGCTCGCACCAGACATACCCCTTCCAGTCGGGATTGCTGAACCTGTCAACGCCTTCAGTCGCATCATCAGATGACAACACTGTCGTAGAAGACGCACATCTTGCTTTTGAGGAGGAGAAGTTAGCCGAAGAGGGAGATCTTCTAATGGGCCACGCCCTTGCCAACGGGCCAGCAGCTCACCGCTCACGCGTAATACACAAACTAACTCACCAGTCGCGTTCACCTCACCCGCACAATGGCTAACTCTTCCTTCTGCTTACTCATTCACAGCAACGCAAACTATTCCTGGCCGCAGTCCCGGCTGTGCTCATCCTCGCCCTCTTCACCGCCTTCTTCACCGGCTACCTCCTCCACGGCGACCTCCACACCTACAAGGGCCACCACCTCAAGACAATCTCTATCGAACACCTCGCCAACGGAACCTTTGCCGTCGAGCGCGTCGCGCTCGACTGGCTCGCTGAGGGTGCGTACCCCGGGCTGACTGTATGCGGGCTGGGTGGCGCCGCGTGGGGCGAGGGCTGACGTCGACCATGTGGGTGCAGCCGGGGACGGGGTCTACCACACGCGCGAGCAGGACGGCACGATTACGCTTCACGACGTGAGCAAGAATACGACGCGGGTGCTCGTGCGCGGCAATGATGTGAAGAATGTGAGTCGATCAATCGTGCTTCAGGCGGCCGGGAAGTGTTGACCAGTTGGGTTGGGAAACTGCAGAGCGACGGGGACCAGATCGAGTGGAACACGTTTAAGGTCTCTCCCGACATGGAGTACATTATATTTGGAACCGACTGGACAAAAGTCAGTCGAGCTTGTGCCAATCATCCCCCCACGGGTGGGTTGCTAACCGGTTGATTTGAACCTCAGCTTTGGCGCCACAGCTCGCACCAGAACTTTTGGCTTCACTCCCTGAACGACTCAACCACCACTCGCCTCCTTCCGGCCTCGTACCCTCCCCATACGTCCACCGCCTTCTTCGCTCCCGTCGGACACTCGCTCCACTACGTCCACGCCAACGACCTGTACGTGCTCCCGGCACCTGGGGCGGACCCGATCCGGGTCACCGCGAGCGGCGGGCCCACCTCGTTTAACGGGGTGCCCGACTGGGTCTACGAGGAAGAGGTCCTGAGCGGCGAAACCGCGGCGTGGTGGAGCCCCGACGGGCGACGGCTCGCGTTCCTCGCGAGCGACGAGCGGGACGTGCCCGAGTACGAGTTCCCTGTCTACAACCCCTCTCTAACGCCCGGCGCGCAGGCTTACCCCGACAAGGTCATCATGCGCTACCCCAAGCCCGGGTACTCGAACCCCACCGTTCAGGTCAGCCTGTTCGACCTGGGCGCTTACCAGGACTCGCCGTCTGGGCGGCCGACACTCGCAACTGGGCTCGGCAACTCTACTGCGGTAGACGCAGCTGTCACAGCGGTGACCTACACGCTCGAGTTTGACTCGCCGTTCCCAACCAATGACGTGGTCATTGGTGAGGTGAGCTGGGTGAGCCCGAAAGAACTGTTGGTGAAGGCCACCAACAGGATCGCCTCCGTTCAGAGGGTCGCCTACTTCGACCTCGGCAAAGTCAGCGCCGAGCAGGGCACCGTCGTGGGCAAGGTCGTTCGCGAGGTCGACATGGCTGAAAGGGACGGAGGTTGGGTAGAAGCAGTAAGTAGGATTTGCCGATAAAAGTGATGCTCGGTTCAAGCTGAACGTGAGGCTTGCCGGGCTTGATAGGGTCAGACCATCGTCGGCCTGGGGGCCTCGGTCGCGCTCCACTCGGCCCAGGCCGGCGCCGGATCGATCCCGTCCTACCCGACAGGCTACCTTGACATCGTCCCAGACAAGTCTGGCTACAACCACATCGCCCTGTTCTCGCCACCAGACGCGGCCGAACCTGTGTTCCTGACGACGGGCGAGTGGGAGGTTGACGGCGGGATCGAGGCGGTGGACGTTGAGCGCGGGGTCGTGTAAGCAACGGACACCTCCTGGGCCGGGCAGGACCGCGCGCGGCGGTGGCTGACGGTGTGCGTTCCTTGGCAGCTACTTCATCGCGGCAAATCCGTCGATCGAGCGGCACCTGTACTCTGTCGTGCTCCCCACGAGCGCCGCCCTCGCCCAGCTCAAGTCGGACCACACGATTGGGCCTCCAACTGAGCTGACTGATGCCGCAGGGCACGGCTACCACTCGGTGTCGTTCTCGCCGTTCGGTGGCTACTACGTTTTGAGCTATCGTCAGTCAAATTCCCGATCTCGGTGATCAGGCACTGCAGCTGAAGGCTGACTCGTCATCTTTTGGTTGCAGACGGCCCGACCACGCCTTCCCAAAAGCTCATCTCGGTCGACGACAAGAACAAGGCTGTGGGCCTGACCGACAACGCAAAGCTGGACCAGGCAGACAGGCTGTTCGAAAGGGGCGAGAAACTATGGACAACCGTCAAGAGCGGCAACCACGGCAAGTCATTCGAGTAGTTCGTGCCCACTACATCGCTGACCTGGCCTTGCACCAACCGCCGCTCCCCCGCGCGCAGAGCTGAACGCGATGGAGCTCCGGCCGCCCAACATGGACACCTCGGGCCGGACAAAGTACCCAATCCTGTTCCAGGTCTACGGCGGCCCGGGATCGCAGATGGTCACTACCCGCTTCGTCCGCGACATCCACCACCTATGGTGCACCGCGATGGGCTACGTCGTCGTCAACGTCGACGGGCGCGGGACGGGCTTCAAGGGGCGCGCGTTCAGGATGCCCGTCAGGGACCAGCTCGGCTTGGTCGAGAGCGAGGATGTCGTGGCGGCGGCCGAGTACTACTCTGGCCTGGATTGGGTCGACAGCAAGCGGGTTGGGGTGTGGGGCTGGTCGTACGGGGGTTACTTGACGAGCAAGATCATCGAGCGGGACAGCCGAGTGTTCACTTTGGGGATGGCGGTCGCGCCGGTCACGGGTAAGCCAGAAAAAAATGAGGTGACTCAATTAGGTGGCGAACCGGTCGGCTGAACAAGATGGGACGTTTCTTAGACTGGCAATACTACGACTCTATCTACACGGAACGCTACATGTCGACTCCGCAGCTCAACCGGGACGGCTACGCCCAGTCGGCCGTGCACAACATGACAGGCTTCGCCAACGCAGACTTCCTCCTCGCCCACGGCACCGCAGACGACAACGGTCAGCCCTGTTTTTCTCACTGACCGGCTCTCTCACGTGCTCGCGAACTCACCCCGCCCGCCCTTTCTCCCTTTTGGCTAGTCCACTTCCTCAACTCGGTCGCGTTCGCGGACCGCCTGACTGCCGCCGGGAACCAGAACATTCGGTTCCGCATGTTTGCAGACTCGGACCATTCGGTCTCGACCCGGGGTGCGTACTGGGAGCTGCTGCGGTTCCTGACGGGCTTCCTCGAGGAAAAGTGGGGCGAGGGCGGGAGGACAAAGCTGTAAGTCGGACGGCGGGACCCGGTCGGGCCTAGGGTGGGCTGGATGGGAAGAGGCGGAGAGCTGATGCGCGCGTGGTTGTGGCTTGTTGGGGGGCAGGCGGTGGAAGCTGAAGAAGCCCCACATCGACAAGTAGGGGGTGGGGCCTAGTCTTTCCTTGTGCAAAAGCTCGCTACGACGCAAGTAGTGCGCAGCAGAGGCAACTGTGCACGGTAGTGTTGAAATATCGAACCCTGCGGCGAGGCATGTAGTGGGCGTTGTGAGCGAGCACGGCGGCTTGTGGCGCCTGGCCTAACTAAGACGCGACTCTTGCCGAGTCGGCCCCTCGTGTCACAGCTCTCCCGAGCACCGTCCAGCCCAACCTAGTGGTCACGCATGGGCTCGGGAAGATGAAGGCGTCCGTACCGCGCTCAAACTGCTCCTCGGACGAGTGATTACTGCTCTTGGCTTTTTTCTTGGTTCAGGGCACCCAGCCTGGCCGCGGCAGGTGAAGGGCAGCAGTCGCGGGCGGGGGGAGGGTGCGCATGCGGGGCAGGGGGCCGAGGGCTGGGCTAAACGCCACCGTAACTTTCCTGGTCCGCCGCCCGGAGAAGCTCGTATTTCGCGCTGGGTGGGCGTTGAGGGATGTGTTCGCTGGCTCACGCGATCAAAGATAGGGCTGTGAGCGAGCTCAGAAGGGCTGAGCGCGTGTTGGGTGGGTCCAGTGTGGTCGGCGTTGGGATGAGCGTGGGCGCTGTGAGCCTGAATGTGTGTCCCGGATTCGTTCCCGAGCTGGGCGCTCGGCGCTCGGCCAGCCCGGCCCCCGGCGTGTCGGCGAGCCCGCCCGAGCGGGACTTGTGGCCCTGACTAAGCCACACACCTTGTCCCGGACTGGACTGAGCCGACCACCTCGACCACCTTGTTGACTCGCTCAGATTGATAGTGGTTAGTTAGCTTGGACTGAAGCAGGCGGTGGCTGGGCCGGGCAGGAGTGCTGACTAGGGCTCGCCCATCTGACAGCCCCCGCGCGCGCGCCCCCAGTGTCGTAAACTTGACTCGATCGCAGCCAGTGAGGAATTCCCACGTCAGAGATGAGTGATGAAGAGTATTATGATCAGGATGAGGAGATGTATGAGGATGATGATGACAGTAAGCTAAATTCTGACTCTGGCCACCCACTCGCCATCCCCGAGCTCCTGACACCACCAACGCCCCAGACCGGCGCCCTCACAACCGGTCCGACCCGTTCGAGTCGGTTGTGGGTTAGATTTGATTTATTGAGTGACTGAATTTGTGTTTTGTTTGGTCTAGTTATTTTGAGTTCGTCTCCTGGATCACCGACCTCTGTATCGTCGTCCGGGTTCCTGTCGCATCAGGCCCAGTCGCCCAGCTCAGGTTCCATGTCAAAGGGCAAGGGCAAACAGGTGGCAGGCCAGGATAACTTCGGAGTAGAGTATGAGGCAGTCAGCGTCCAGGATTTGATGGACAAGCAAAACAAGGCAATCGCCGCACTCGAGGACATGCTTGGCCTAAAGGTGAGTGAGACCCACACAGCCGCCTGACAAACTGGACCCTTGGTCAAAACAGCCTGGGCTTACTTGGTTCGGATTGGTTTTGTTGCAGGCCAGTGATGCTGCTACGCTCCTGCGTTACTTTGGCTGGAAGAAGGACAAGTTGGTCGACGTGAGTGGCGTTTTGGCGGGCCAACACGCCACACTCGACTCACCAATGAGCCAAGGCTGACCGTGTTTGGGTTTGCAGGCCTACATGGACGACTCTGACCGAGTTCTCAGCAAGGCTGGTATCCACGAGGGAGGATCGCAACCCAGGCTGAAGCGAGTTCGCGGCTTCGTGTGCGACATTTGCTACGACGAGGACGGCCAGAAGGAAACACTCGCCCTCTCGTGCGACCACAGGTGTAAGCCAAACTTGTTGCCCTTTTCCCAATCCCACGTGTTGGATTACTGACTTTGTCCTGTTTTGTGGGGGTGGTATTACAGTCTGCAAGGAGTGTTACTCGCAGTACGTGACGAGCAAGATTACCGACGAGGCCGAGTCGCGGCGGATCCAGTGCATGGGCTCAAAGTGCAACGTCATTGTCGACGAGAAGACTGTTCAGCTCCTCGTCGAGGACGACGTGTTCCAGCGGTACCGCGACCTGCTCAACCGGACCTACGTCGACGATACCTCCTCGCTGCGGTGGTGCCCCGCGCCTGAGTGCGAGTTCGCGATCGCGTGCCCGGTCCCGGCTCGGGCCCTGGACGTGGTGATCCCGACCGTGACGTGCGCCTGCGGACACACGTTCTGCTTTGGGTGCGGCGAAGGTGGCGACCATCGGCCGTGCTGCTGCCCGATCGTCAAGCGGTGGCTTAAGAAGTGCGCCGACGACTCGGAGACGAGCAACTGGATTTCGGCCAACACGAAGGAGTGCACAAAGTGCCACTCGACGATCGAGAAGAATGGCGGGTGCAACCACATGACGTGTAAGAAGTGCAAGTGGGAGTTTTGCTGGGTCTGCATGGGCCCCTGGTCCGAGCACGGCACGGCATGGTACAACTGCTCGCGCTACGACGACAAGGCCGCGGCCGACAAGAGCGGCACCCAGGACGCCCAGTCAAAGTCGCGCGCGTCGCTCGAGCGGTACCTGCACTACTACAACCGCTACGCCAACCACGAGCAGTCGATGAAGCTCGAGTCGGAGCTGTACGCCAGGACTGAGAAAAAGATGGACGAGATCCAGGAGCACTCCAACCTGAGCTGGATCGAGGTCCAGTTCCTCGCCAAGGCCGTCGAGACGCTCGGCCGGTGCAGGACCGTGCTCAAGTGGACCTACGCCATGGCCTTTTACCTCGCCAAGAACAACCAAACCCAGATGTTTGAGGACAACCAAAAGTCAGTAGCCTGTTTCCTCGTTATTTGAGGTTGGCTCATTTTTGCTCACTCGATCGGATTTGGTTCGCAGTGACCTGGAGCAGGCTGTCGAGTCGCTGTCCGAGCTGCTCGAGGCCCCCCTGGAGGAGGACAAGATCGCCGAGATCCGGGCCAAGACGACCGACAAGACGGTTTACGTCGCGAGGCGGTGCCAGATCCTGCTCGAGGATACCCTCCGTGGTTACGATGAGGAGCGCTGGGTCTGGCAGGACCCGATCGTGATGTGAAGTGAGGGCCCGCTCGCCCACCTCGAGACTGGCCGCTGCCACGCTTGGGGTCCTCGGCCTGGTTCCCTCTGCCGCAGTCTCTCCGTCAACTTCAGCTCCTGTGCTCTCTACCATTACCTCCCCACCCGCATCATCTCAACCTGGCCCCCGAAGCTCTTTTGTCGTTTGCATTGTCCCCTCCCTTTTCACCCCCCTCTTCCTCCCGGTTTCGCTTCCCGACGGCACGACCGTACCGTCGGGGGGCAGCCTGCGCGTGGATCTTGCTGTGTGCAACTTGTATCGTTTTAGTAAATAGGTGACTGATGACAGAGAGCTGAGTCGGTGCTGTCGAGTGGAAATTGAGATGAGTCAGTCAGTGACTGCAGCACGGTGGCGCGCTCTCTGGGCTGATGGCGAGCGTGCGGAGGTCTGGGTGGCGGTGGCCGATACCACAAGTTCGGAGAGCGGGGTAAGTCCCGAGGGGGAGGGTCCTACCCCCCAGCCGGGCCCAGTTTGACACTCGCCCCTCGGCTGGCTGAACCCACACCCTCCATCACTTGATCAACACGCGCGGGAATACCTTGGGCTGAATACGCCCAAGACTAGCTCGGTTCAAGTCTAGTCCACCGCTCGGCCCAGTCCGGAGATCTCCCCCCCCCTTAAGCTTGGGTCTAAGCTCGCCCACCTCCCTCGATCCGAGCCGATTGGTCATCACCCCAGCCAAGTAGGCATTTGAAAGGTGACGCACGAGTGAAGACGCGCTCTGGAATGGCTACACCAGTGGCGGGCCCTAGTCGGTTGGGCTGGGACGGCGGCCAAGTGGAGGCAACAGGCGACCAGGTGAGTCGCCAGGATGTGGACCATCACTCTCGACTCGCCACGGCTGGTCGACGGGTGGAAAATCACTCAAGGGATATCTGACAATGATTTGGCCTAGTTGATCAGGCGCATGTGAAATACCCTCCTGCCGCCACCCCAGCCTCGCACCCTGGCCTACCTGTCGCACCATGGCACACATCCCAGTTAGCCCGACTCGATTCGAGCTCGCCAAACACACTGTTGAAGAGCGAATCAGCCAACATGAATCAGTCGCAACAACCCGGAATCCTGGACCCCACCTTTTCCAGCCCGCCCACCGCCTCCGCACCACTCCCCGCCACTCAGCCCCGCGCCCCCCTCACAGCGATCCCACTCAACCCGGACGGGTCCCCTCCCATCCCAACGTCGACGCCCTCGCCCCCATCGCGTAGGATCAAACACAACCGCCGCGCGTCGGCCACTGCTCACCAACCCTCCCCCGCCAAGCCACCGAGGCGGCGGATCCCCCTGCAAAGGCTCCTCAAGGCGGGCACCGTCGTCCTGGCCGGGTGCCAAGTGCTCGACGCCGACGCCGGGCACGAGGCGGGCGCGGCCGATGTTGATGGGTGGTTCCCGCTTGAGCGTGGGATGCTGTGGCAGGAGATGGGTCAGGTCGTGCACGTCAACCAGCCGGTCCTGCCCCTGCCGCTTTCGCCCGTGGCCTCATACCAGCCGGGCAAGAAGCGAGCCAAGCGCCCCTCTGCGGCGGCTTCGCCGACGACCAAGAAGCGCCGGCTGTCGCTCATGCCCCAGCCGTCCCAGCTGGACAGGCTGCTCGCCCTGCAGGACGCGGACGTTGTGCGTCTCACCGTGTGGGGGGCGGTCGAGGGCGGGCCAGCGACGCCGCCGGGCGAGGAGAGCGAGGGGGTGGTCGTGCGCGTGTACTTGGTCCCGCTTGATTTGGCCGAGCACGGCGCAGGCGAATTCAGTAGGGGCCGCAAGGCGAGGCCTGGGGCGAGCGGGGTGTTGAGTGCGCTCGCGCTGGTGAGGGTCAACCAGGACGAGTGGTTGAGTGGGCGCAAGGGGGGCACTTCAACCAGTTTGCTTGACGATGACGACCACCGCTCGCTGCTCGAGCTTTACCATGATGTTCATTCGCCCAGCACCGATCCCTCCGTGATCGACAGCCTCGACGCGCCCGACCAAGTCAAACAGCGCCTGCACCGCATCGCACGCCGGGTCCCGCACACCTCGACACAGCTGTTCGGGTACCAGCTCGCCTCCGTCACCAAGATGCTCGCAAAGGAGCTCGCGCCCCAGCTTGTGCCCGATCCGGCCTGGCAGTTCCAGCGTGACGTCGACGGGGCCGCCTACTGGCTCGGATTTGACGGCCGCGTCCTGCTCGCGCCCCCGCTCGTGCGCGAGCCGCGCGGGGGGATCCTAGCTGAGGAGATGGGCTCGGGCAAGACGCTCATCTCGCTCGCGCTCATACTCGCCAGCCGCGGCGAGCTTCCCAGGCTGGAGGGCACGAGTCCGTTCCTGGATGGCGCTGAGGGGGCGGAGCCGGACGTCATGACGTACCTTTCGCGCGAGTGGCCGTTCGCAAGGGCCCGGGCGGAGCGCGAGCGGGGCAAGCGGAGGGTGCCGGACCTGCTGCCCGGGGCCGAGTCGTGGATGGGCGAGGTTGAGCTCATGGCTCACTGGGAGGCCAAGCGGAAAGAGGAGGAGAAGGACCGTGCAGAAGCGGATGTCGAGCGTGACCTACCCAGTCTGAAGGAGATTTGCATCGACCTGGTCCGGACGACGTCGCTCGCGGTGCCCAAGCTGGAAGGGCTGGGTGACGACCTGGAGAAGGAACTGATGGAGACGTACCCGAGCTACTTCCTTCGGCCGTCGCCCGCCCAGCTGGATACGCGGAGGGGGAGGGCGCAGGATATTGCCAAGAAGGAGATTGTTGTTGGGGCGACGACGCTGGTGGTGGTGCCCAAGGGCTTGTGCCAGCAGTGGGCCGAAGCGGTTGAGGAGCATCTCGAACCGGGCGCGCTCAAGGTGCTCGTGCTCAAGCACACTACAACCGAATGCACTTGTTTGGATCTTGCAGCTCATGATGGTCAGTCGAGTTTCGTCTCGAGTGCGCAGTTGTGTTCCCCATGACTGACGTGGACCGGGTTGCAAAGTTGTCATCATGAGCGCGCGCGTGTTTGCGGATGCTGCCGAGAACGCCGACTCGCCGCTCCGGCGTGTGCACTTCAAGCGGCTCATGGTCGACGAGGGCCACGTCCTCGGGAACGACAACGCCACCCGGACCTTTGCGGAGCAGGTGAGCCCCCCGTTCGCGCCCATCCGACTGCCGCCCGGACGCATCTGACCTCAACTGGACCTGCGGCTGGTCCAGCTCCGGTGCGAGGCGCGCTGGGCAATTTCCGGGACTCCCACCACGTCCCTCCGGTCGGCACCCGACACGGACAACTCAATTTCTGGGTCGGGCACCGCGCCAGGCGGGTCGGAGAAGGACTTGAGCCGGCTCGGGCAGCTTTTCTCCCGGTTCGTGCGCCACCCGGCATTCCCCAAGCCCGAGGTGTGGCGGAGCGTGTTTACGAGCCCAATGGTCGAGCACGGCAGGGGCGGGGGGCGCCTGCTCCGGACGCTGTCGTCGGTCGTGGTCAAGAATCAGCCCGACCGGATCGCGGAGGCGTGGGTGCTGCCCCCGCTGGAGAAAGAGACCGTGTTCCTGACGGTGGATGGACCCGAGCGGCTCATGTACAACTGCCTGCTCAGCTTGTTCTGCATCAACGCCATCACCTCGCAGCGGACCGATCAGGACTACCTGTTTCATCCCACCCAGCAAAAGTATTGCGACGAGCTGACAACCAACCTGAGCGCATCGGCCTTCTTCTTCGCCAACCACGAGATCGCCGGCCGCCTCGCTGACGCCATCACCTTCGCAAGGCAGTCGGCCGCGGCGAGAAAGGCGGCCGCGTGGAGCGCCGAGGACCGTGCCTCGCTCGACAAGGCTCTGTCGGTCGTGCAGGAGGCGCTCGACGACCCAGACTGGAACAATGTCGTTTTCAGGCAGGCCGTCCAGATCCAAGTGGACGGGTTGGAATCCGAGCTCGTCAGCGAGTTTGGGGGGCTGGCCAGGGAGGCCACGACCGACCGGAGGGCAGACTTGATCCCGGTGGGCGGGTTGGTCACCCTGCGGGGGACCGTGCACCAGCTGAGGCGGGACACGGCCGAGGGCTCTCCGACGTGGGAAGACGATGAGGACCTGCAGGAGGAGCTCATCACATGGCAGCAACAGATGCGCCGGGAGGACTGGAAACCGCCCCTGATGGCGCCCAGGCGGAAAGGCGAGGTCGAGCGGCTCAAGGCGATCGACCCCGATAGCGCGTTCAGGCGGATCAGGCTCGGTACGACCTCGAGCGCCAAGCTCAACTGGGTCGTCGACGAGGTATCCAGACACAAGAATGACAAGTTCATCATCTTTAGCAGCGTCTTGACCGACCTCGCGTTTGCCACGCTCTCGGAGGCGTTCGACGTGCTCAACATCCAGCACGTCGTCTACGCCGGCTCAGGCCACACCCGCACCAACGCGTCGGGTATCCGGGACCGCGGCCAGCTTATCTCCTTCTTCGACCACTCGCCCGCGGCCGTGTGCCAGTGCATCCTCGTCGACGCCAAGCTGGGAGGGCGAGGTGTCGGGCTCACCTCGGCCAACCGGGTCATCTTCCTCGAGCCCATCTGGCAGCCCGACCTGCTCGTCCAGGCCGAGAAGCGCGCGCACCGGCTCGGGCAGACGCGAGCCGTAGTGCAGAAAACGCTGTGTGTGAGGGACAGCTGGGAGGACGAGGTGCGCAAGCAGAGGGCGGAGATGACGAGGAGCGAGGTGGAGGGGCGGAAGGCGCCGCAGCGGGATGAGAGGCTAGGGGCCGTGCTGCGGGCGGCGAGGTGGCTAGAGCCGCCGGAGGAGCGGGGGAAGGGGCGAGGAAAGTGGCGGATGTTCGAGATTGAGTTGCAGGGCGCGGGAGCGGGGCGGCGGCCGAGTGCGAGTGCGGCTGGGGGGAGCCCCCACCGGGGGAGGGGGCCAGTGCAAGGGCCATCAGGACAGGCCGAACGGCCGGCCAGGCACGACCTCCCCGCTCGTCCTGCGCCACCGGCCAGGTCGGCACTGAAGCGGAGCTTGGACGGGACTGCCGTCGCGGGCGCGCCAGCCCTGCCGACGCCGGTGGCGTCTCCGCCCGCGGTGGCATTTGCGCTGGCGCCGGCGACTGGGCAGGTCGGGTTTGGGGCCAATCTGGCGATGGCGGGGGTGGCGTTTGAGAAGCCTTGAGTGCGCGGGGTGGGGGTGGAATGAAGGGCGGATTGTTTCTGATTTTGAGTTTTTTGCAAGGCCGTGTCTTCTTTGAAGTGTGCCTCGTGAGTTCGGGACGAGTGCGTTGCAACCGCGCTTCCCCTCCTTCGGCTGGGTGGCAGGCCTTAGGGGCCTCATTTCGACAGGTCAGGCCGGCCCCTGCCGCTGGTAGACTGTTCGTTCGCCTATCGGTTAGTTCGGATGGAGCGTCCTGCTCGGCGTGTGCGAGCTGTAAATCTTTCGGTCGAGCAAACCGTCCTCTTCACGGCCCCGCACGGAATTAAGCAGCAAAACAGGGACTTTCGACATGCGGTAGTATTACAATCTACAGGGGTCCAAGGCACATCTACGGCAGCGCGTCGAGCTTCTCACGGAGGCCTGGAACAATTTAGCACGACGGCGGTCAGTTCGGGCCGACAGGGGGTGGGCTGCATGGGTTACGGCTTACGATCGACGACCTTGCAGTAGGCCACGCTCGCCGGGCTCTCCGGGTACTCCTCCAGGAAGCTGACACCGTAATCGCAGCTCTTGCCGATCCTCGGGTCGAGCGGGACCTTGCCGAGCAACTCGACCCCCCACTCCTTGGCGAGCGCGTCGGCCCCGCCCGTGCTCGGGACGAAGATGTCCGACTCGCCCCCGCACGACGGGCACACGAACCCGCTCATGTTCTCGATCAGGCCGAGCACGGGCACACCCACCTTGCGGCAGAAATCGAGCTCCTTGCGGACGTCCTGCAGGGCGACCTCCTGGGGTGTCGTGACGAGGACGGCGCCGTCGATGCCCGAGGCCTGGAGGTACTGCACGACGGAGAGGTGCTCGTCGGACGTGCCCGGGGGCGTGTCGACGACGAGGTAGTCGAGCTCGCCCCAGTCAACATCCTTGAGGAACTGCTTGATCAGGCCGTTCTTCTTGGGGCCGCGCCAGATCACGGCCGACGAGGACGACGGCAGGAGGAACCCGATCGAGATGAGCGACAGATTGGGCAGAACCGACAGGGGAAGGATCCCGGCTGAGGTCGAGTGCAGCCGCTGGTCCTGCATCCCGAACAGGAGCGGAAGAGAAGGGCCACAGATGTCGATGTCCATGAGCCCAGTCTGAAGAAGATACGCACAAAATTTTCGATGTCAGCCTGAGCGCCCGCGCACGCGCGGTGCAGCGAGCGAACGAAGGGCTCGGGCGTAGGGTCGTGGGTGGCGTCTACTTGCCTGAACGTCCTCGTCGCGCGAGAGGGCCCAGCCGAGCATGCCGCTAACAGTGCTCTTTCCGACACCGCCTTTGCCGCTAAGAACGAGGATCTTGCGCTTGACGTTGCTGAGCCTGTCGCGTACCTCGGGCAGGTCCGGATCCGGGCCCTTGGGCGCGGTCTGGCACGTCTCCTGATTCGGGCACCCGGCGCAGCCGGGCGCGAGGCCCGCCTCAGTCGAGTCGGTGCCCTAAACATGACGAGGACGGGGACAAGTGAGCAGGTTTGGTTGGTGCGTCAGTTGGGAGTGATGGGTAGGGTGGAGTGTCAAGTGGGGTGGTGAGCTCGTTAACAATGAGTGGCGGGTTTGGCTCAAGTAGCGCTTTGGCTGTGCCATCCCCCGCGCGCCTTCCCAACTCCAATCAGACAACCATGCAGTCCAACGCTACCCTACCACCATCCCAGACGTCCCAAAAGTCGATCTGGATGTGGAGCTTACCGGGCAAGCCTCTGGTGCGTCCCTGTTTTGGTTGATAGAGGCTTTGTCAGCATTCGCTCAGCTCCGCTCAGCGCAAGCCTTGTTTGGATTACTAACTCTGGTACGTTGCTCGGGAGGAGCGTGGCCACCGGTGGGTGCACCACTGGCATTGATAACGGCATCAACACTGAACTCATCAATCGTGCAAACCTAACGGCACCTTCCGCCCGCGCGCGATCGGATCCGACCCAGCCTGGGCCGCCGCGCAGTCGCCCCCCGGCCCAGCCCAATCACGTTTTCGGCGTCGGATCGGGCTCGGGCCTGGCTGCATGCTTGACAAGGGTCGTGTTCATTCACTAGAAACGAGGCTGGTAGGGGTCCAGTTATTATAGTAGAGCTGATTAGCCGTAGAGGTTGTTCGGGGAACGGTTCAAGTTGTGAAGCCAGTCTCGCCTATCCTCAGCCCTTACCCGACAGCCGAGCGGCTACCCCACCTCCGCACCGCACCGTACCACCCCTTCCCGCCCGGCCACTGGGCACTCAGCCCTCAGCATGGCCACCGTACAACCAGCACCCACTCCATTACCCCCATCACCCGTAATTGACTTCATCGCAGGAACAACTGCAGGTAAGTCGGCCCTTCCTCGGCCCCCCAACTCCACCTGACCCCCCGCCGCGGCCCTGACCTGCCCGGACTCAACAGGGTTGAGCTCTCTGGTTTGCGGCCACCCGTTCGACACTGTCAAGGTCAGTCAATCACAGCAACGAGGCCGGCAAGTCATCGGTCCCCGCTGAAAGCGGGCGCTGATGGGACCGCGTGGGATTGGTTCGGCTTGGGCAGGTGCGGATGCAGGCGCCCGCACGTGACCTCGGGCACAAGTACACGACCGCGTGGGGCACGTTCGCCCAGATTGTCAGAGAAGAGAAGGCGAGCTCGCCAAATTAGTTTCGTGCCTTTTAACCTGAACTTCACCGAATTAATCCTGACGCCGCCCTGTGGGCTACCCGCAGGCGAGGGGCTTGTACAAGGGGGTCGTAAGTCGAACGCCCGACTGGACCAGCCCAGCAGAACCACGCCACTCAAACAATCCCCGACTGACTCAAATTCTGCATCCCGCAATTTCCTAGTCTTCACCTATGGTCAGTCTCTGACGCAGCCACAAATGAGATCCGCTCCGTCCGACGAACTGAACCTGCCCCGCCATCCCCGCCTCGCAGCTCGGCGTCGCCGCGACCAACGCCTCAGTCTTCACCACCTACGGCCTCGTCCTGCGCCTCCTCCAAACATCCCAACGCGCTCCCCCCTCTTACTCATCTATAGAAACAGCCTCAAACCCGGCTCCGCCGCCATTACCCACGCTCACACAGGTGACCCTGGCCGGGGCCGGCTCGGGTGTGCTCTCTTCGTAAGCCGAACGGCGCTTTGCCCTCCCCCCTCCTCCCTACCTCCTGCAAGTCAAGCAATCTAAATGGTCGGGCCAATCTGCTTTGTCTGCAGGTTTGTTACTACACCGATAGACCGGCTCAAGATTCTGCAGCAGTCTGCCCCGCCAGGGCGGGCCCAGCCGTCGTTGATGGAGCTCGTGCGGCGGGTCGGGCTGACGGGGTGCTACCGTGGGTGGGCTGTGACTGCGTTGCGGGACGTCGGATACGGGTAAGCCACGGCTGTTTTGGGAGCAAAATGGATCCTGTGATCGGCCTGCTAACAGAGTTTCCTCACGCAGGCCGTACTTTGGGACATACGAGCTCGTTGGCCGGGCCGGCCTCGCCCCTGGCGAGGAGGCTGGGACCGCGCAAAAGTTGGCAGCGGGCGGGGCGGCCGGAATCACAGGCTGGGGGTCAACGTGAGCATTCCGTATTCCTTTTTGCTGCTTACCAAAAGCGCCCACCTGAACGCTGTTTTCCGGCCCCTAACCTACCGTTTTGGTTCACGTGCCCCCCCCCCCCCCCCCCCCCCCCCCCCCCCCCCCCCCCCCCCCGCCCCCCCCCCCACCCC
>Ga0233341_1000025_pt1 | contig 19026 bp, 25 predicted proteins | sample GEONDECOMP247_FD_180672 | JGI IMG/M metagenome (GOLD analysis project Ga0233341, IMG submission 180672) | Leaf litter microbial communities from Shasta-Trinity National Forest, California, United States - GEON-DECOMP-247 | ecosystem: Environmental > Terrestrial > Plant litter > Unclassified...
CGATTCGAGTGGCCAAAGCTCGGGCCTGAACAAACTTGCGTGAGAAGGTCGAAGCGGTGCATAGCTTGGGCGGGAAGCTCATCCGATCCGGTCTGCTCCTTTCGCTTCTGCGTCCACCAAACAGTACTAGTCAGTATGCATTGTCCGCTTCATATTCGCCCTTGGCAGCGGTGAAACTGACCCGCACCCGATCATGAACCTGGCGCAGTGCCGCTCGTCTCGCTTCCGCCCGAGCTGCTCCGCGAGATTCTCGTCCCCCCCTCGGAAGTCTGCTTCGCGAGCCTACCCGCCCGAACCCGCGCCCTGCACGCCGCGTGCCTGGTCTGCACCCAGCTGAGCGGGCTTGCGACCGAGCGTCTCTATGAGCACGTTCTCCTTGCAGGCGTGGACCGCGCCGAGTTCTTCCTGCGCACGCTTGAGTCGGAAGCGTGGACGACCGGCTCGCTCGCGCGCAGGCGAGGCCAAGCGGCTCGTCCGGTCGGTCAGGTTTGACGGCTCCGGGCGTCACAGCATGGGCGGGGAGGTGGTAGAAACAGAAAAAGATTTGTTGCAAAGGGATGGGCAAGTTGCAAGGGGGCGTGTGGAACGAGGCCGGCTTCATGGACGTGGTCATGGCTGAGCCCACGACCGCCGTGTTCGGGCGTGAGTGGCAAGCATCCAAGACATCCCAAGCCCATCCTACAAGTGTCGCTGACATAGCTGATTTGCTTGAATGACTTAGATTTGACCCGCTTGGAGCTCTCGTTGGTCGACTTTGCGAGCACTTGGTGGCCCGAATTCAAGTACGCTCTCCCCACCTTCACCCAGCTTACGCACCTCGCATGCAAAGCCGGCCGGTCCGAGAACGGCTACGCCGACTACGAATTCATCCTCCAATCCAGCGTGCTCCCAGCCCTCACCCACCTCAACTACGCGTGCGATCCCTCGATCGAGGTCCAGTACGCCTCCCACGACCCGCTCGCTGCCGTCTTGCCCCAGCTGCGCGCGCTCCGCCTCGAGGAGAGCGTCTGGCACCCGCCCTACTGGGAGTGCTGCCCGTGGGCCACCGCGCGCAGCCTGGAGCACTTGCGCGTGGTGGAGACTCGCTCTGAGCCGGAGCTGTCAAGGCACGTGTTTGAGGGCAACGTTGTGCGGGGCGCGCTGCAAGCCCTACCGGGGTCGCTGGATACGTTGGACCTGGCGACGGAACATGATGGGGTGGTGCATGCATGCGAGGCTGTGTTGGAAGCGTTTGAAAGGGGGTGGAGCAGCGTGGCTGAGCTGAAGGTGCTGAGGCTGCCCACGACGGAGGCGTTGGAGAATGAGGAGTGGTCATCCACGGAGGCCAAGGTGTTGGTGCTGGACCGAGTGGCGCGGGTGGCTGTCAGCCGAGGAGTGCGGGTCGACCGGGTCGATGTCGTGGCACGGTTTGGGCATGCGCTAGAGTTTTGATTGACTCGGCTGGCTGGTGAAGTTGAAAATGCCGTACTCATCAAATTGGGTGGCACTGACTGGGTAGGGCCTCCAAACGCGCTTCAACGCGCGCTCGGCGCCGGACCTGCCGGCCCCAGTCCCCCGCCCTAGCCGGCCCTAGCCGGCCCAAGCCGCTAAACGCCCCGCGCCACATCCTGGATAGAAGTGCTCGGCATTGTCATCGGTATCGGAACAGACGCTCAAGTCGATCTGCTGGGGGGCAGGACGGGCAACTCGGCCCGGCTGTAATCCTCGGCGAGCCCGATCTGCTGCAGAAGAAGGTCCATCAGGGGCCGCGTCACGACGTTAGACTGTGCGGGCTCGGACTGGGAAGGAACTGGACGAAGTCCATTGCACTGGCAGGTGCAGGAGAGTCGGTGTCCCGCGCAGACGTGGTAGGTGGGTCGTAGAGGACGCATCCTTGGCCGGCTGGCGAAGACGTGGGCGGTGCGAGGTGGCTGATCGCCTAGCCAGGCCCTGGCCAGCGTGATGGGCGAACCAGACCCGAAGGCGGTCCAGCCTTGAGCGCGTTTGGAGTGGCACCCTGTTGGGGCGACTGGGAGGGATCTGGCTGCGACATGAGGGATAAGGAGTGGGGATGGTAGTTGAGGGTGCTTGTGGGAGGAGAGCTACGCTGCCCCAGGCCCGCAGCGTGGCGACGCAGTGCGGGACGCCCTTCTCTGACTTCAACTCCCAATGCGTAGCTGACACCGCACCGCCACTCAAATCAGGAATTGCTCCAACAAGATCAGGACTTGAATTATCAAGATGGACTGTTACGAAGCAAAGGAAGTAGCCGCTCCCTGCCAAATTGAGCCATTGTTAGCTCTGGTCTGCTCCAGTCGAACTTTTGAGTGGCGAAACCAGTCGTTTGGATGTCGCGAGTGTCAGTTGGCCGTTCTTAAAGCAGTTTCTTCTTCATAGTCCTTGGACTGAATAGGTATTAGCATAGATTGGTAATCATCATACATCTCGTCATCAATTCAACTGAGCGTCGGTGTTGTGGAGTAATTGGGCGAAGTTGGGGCCAGGGAGGACGCCGAGGGGCGCGAGCTGGGGCGGAGTCGGCGCTGCAGGCGCAGCTGCGAGCTCAGACCAGCCAAGACCGCCAGAGAAGAGATCACTAACCTGGTATATCGTCTACTTCACGACCACAATCAAGTGGTCGAGCAGTCAAGGTGAGACCGCACCCCGAGACTCGACCTGTCCGCCGAATTAGGGTCGAGTGCAGTGGCGTGCGTCTGTGCGGAGCGAGAAACTCAAATCAGCTTCAGCTCACAACTAAGAAGTGGTCGTGTGCTGATTGTTTGTTTGATGGCCTCAGTCTACATGGCTTTGGCGGCCTGATAGGTCTTTTCCATCACTTGCCCTGGTTGAGGGGGCTCGGACTGGGGCGACACTGTTTCTCCTCTTGCGCCATCAAAACAAAGCACGTCGGGGGCTTTGACTAACCTGGCGGGTATCCTCCATCCTCTGGGATATGTACACAATCCAGTAGACTGGTTCATAGCTGGACGGCGATGTAGTTAATATCAGGCTCGAGCAACTCCTTTTGGCTCTGGACGAGACGCAGCTCGACCATCCGCAGCCGGCGCACACGTTCCTCGGCCGTCTCGCCCTCGCGCGGGACGATGCTGGCCGGGCTGCCCTTAGCCAGCTGCAGCGCGTACCGCCTCGTATGGGCCAGGACGCCCTGGAGTGACCCGATCGCGAGCTCGGCCGTGTAGGCCAAAGGCGAGATGGCGTGCAGCCGCTCGGGCGCATCGGCCGGCGCGGTGGCCGAGGGGAACCTGGCGAGCATGAGCGACGAGAAGACGTCGCCGACGCCTTCATAGTGCTCAACCAGCTCGGGGAAGGCTATCCCGAACGAGGTCGACTCGACCGGCGCGCCGGGAGCCGAGATGAGGCTCGAGCCGGCACAGAAGAGCATCCGGCTGCTCGTCAGATGCGCGTCGGGCACGCCCAGCGCGCGCAGCTGATCGGTCGGGAGCGAGACGGCCGAGATGACAACGTTGGGGATGTTGTAACGTTCGTGCAAGACGCGAAGGGCGAGGCGGAGGCTGGCAGCGTCGAGAATCTTGACGTCGGTCAGCAGCTCAGCCTCGAAGCAGTTGGGCGTGGCGCACGTAGCCTTGGGCATCAGAGCCTTGTAGATGGGGATCACGGACTCGGACACATAGATGCGCCCGTCGTCCCCCATTACGGGGTCGAGTACGTAGACCAGGTTGGGGTTGATGGACTTGAGCCGATCGACCAATCGGGCGACGACTGAAAGGGCTTCCGCACCAGGAACGTAACCAGTCAACATGTGTGACTGAGATAGCAATCCGTTCGCCTGAACATATCAACCCCTAAAGTTAGCTACCTTCCACGAATTTGCTGTCAAGGCGGAGCGGAGGCCCAAAATTTGGTTGTCAAGGAAAACTGAACTCACGTCTAGGGCGCTGAAGATGTCTTCGAGGTGAGCAGCATCGAACTTTGATCCTCCCCATCGCCCATATCCTAATCGATCACAAACACATCAAGTGTCAGCATGCTGTTGGGGTGAGACTCTTTAGAGCCCAAAGGGGAGGAGCTAACGCGGACCCTGAGTGGAGAAAACAGCCAGCACCACACAAGACGCGAAGTAAGCGTTAACCAGTCAGAATGGCATGGTCAAGGATTGTAGCCAACAGGCGATAGTTGAAGTTAAAGAGGTAGTGTAATAAGAGAGTCGTTACATGTTGGAATGATGAGAAGGAGAGCCCTGCAGAATTAGCATCCAATATTTATGCCCTGCCCATGGCCCGCGCACTGAGCCCGAGCTTTTCGCTTGCCCGCGCGCGCCGCCCCGCTTCGGGCGACCTGCGCCTCGCCGACGGCCCAACCGACCCACTTACAGTGTGATTAGAAAACTCAACAGTGTTGGCACCGTCAACCTCCCAGCCAAGCAGCTGCATAGGGAATGACGCTGCCTTGTTGCCTACAACAGATAAAGTCCGACATGAGTCCGTCGGATCGACGACGAGGTGGTCGCTATCATCGACCACGGGAGAAGGGGCCGATGGAGGGGGGTAGGACTGACCGACATAGCCTGCGACGACGTGCGACTGGACCGAAAGTACTCGCTTAAGCGGTGGTAGCGGTGCTGGCGTGCCCATTGGTAGTGGTGACGAGTGGGCGAACGAGGCGGACGGAGCTAAGGGAGCTCGAGTCGTGCGGTTGCGGAGGAGTCAATCGGGCGCCCGCTCAGCCTGCCGGCCGGCGCGGCGGAGGCGCTGAGATCTCAGCCAGCCTCGACCGTCGGCGCGGCCCTTTCGGGTCCCGACCGAACATCTCTTCGGCCAACTGCGCAGCTTATCATCCGAGCGCTCACACTCAGCACGGTCACGTTGCTTTCAACGAGCACCTTTCGATTCGATCGTTGACTACAACGTACCCGGAAGACTGCGGCCGGCTGAACGGGCGAGTCCTTGTACGACTCCCCGCCGCTCCGGCGCGCCCGCGCATCCGCTCGCCCATAGCGTCGCCCTCCGCCATGGACAGCTTGCCAAGAAATATTCACAGTTGTAACACTCCTCCGTCAAGGATATACACAGCTGACAGCTAAGCGACGTAGTGGAACACATTGGGCCTGTCGTCCGCCCGGCGCATATACTCGCGGTCAATCAAGCTCCCGATCGACTGTGGTCCAGGGGGGGGGGCGAGGTCAGCCAGAGCGCGCGGGTGAGCATGAGCGACAAGGCGGGAGGGCACGCCAGGCCGGAGTGTTGCTCGCCTTCTTGATCTCGGCTGGCTCTACCTTGAATCGGGAGCCTATTTGAGTGATTACCTCCATGACGCTGCGCACAGGTGATGAGGAGGAGGGTCAGCGTCGAACCGCGCGGTTAGTGGCTAGTGGCGAATCGCGAGTGGCGAGTGGTGAGTGGCAAGCGGTGAGAGGCGACGAATGGGTGCGTACAGCTCCGAGTACAAAATCGTTTTGCGGGCCTGTACAATTCGGCAGACGTCAATATCAGCGATCAATTCCCTGTCAGTCTGAATGAGATCAAGCTTGCGCTGACCTTCATGATCCGGACAATCGCCAGCTGAAGGTGCGAAGCGCGATCAGTAAAGACGCGCTCGGTTGTCTGCTTGTTCTCCTCCTTTGTCTCCTTCTGTTGAATCTGGTTGATCCTGATCTTGATCCTGTCATCCTTGAATCCAGTGTTGACCTCAAACTGATCATCCTCGTCGACGTCCCTTCCCTTCGGCGTCTTGGTCAACACGCGAACCTTGCCGCATGCCAAACTCTGCAGCGTGCGCTTAGCCTCCTCTTTCTCTAGCCCTGTCAGCTCGACAATCTCCTCGAACTTCAGCCTGCCTCCATCGTTCACCTCGTTGAACAGAAGCAGGACAACAGCCTGGAAGAGGGACACGGCGAGCTCCTTCCTGCCGCCCTTGGGGAAGATCGCCTTGAGCGCGCAAGTGTCTAGCGAGTGCTGCCACGCGAGCGACCGGCCGGAATGCTTGGCCACGTAAAATTCCTTGAACCTGGCGAGGGCATGGCCCATGTGGTCGGGGATCCGGACGGTGGTGGGTGCGTAGCTGGGCCAGTTGCCCTGGGAGAGTACGTTGACTGAGAGGTCAACGGCCCCAGTTTTGACAAACTGGGCCGCGTTGTAGGCCTTCATCACATCTTGTGACAACTCAATATCCTTGAACATGATTTCCAACTTGGACGTGAACCCGGGACCACACTCTGCCATCACAATGAGCGGAATGGTCAGCAGTGAACGTGCGAGCGGGCCGGCGGGCTTACGAGCGCGATTTACCGTCCTTGAGCTTGTTGAGCATACTCCTCTCGGCGTCGAACGAGGCTGACTTGTTGAGAAGCAGCCGCTTGGCAAGGTCACGCTTGTAGAAAGCCTCAAATATGTCCTTGCCCTGTGTGAACCTGAACAGGAACAGTACCTCCTGAAGCGTCTTCTCGAGTTCGGCGTCGTCGACCGCCCTCGACGTGCGCAACTTGGCATCGAGGTACTTGGCCATCTGCTCGGCTGGCTTGTTCTCGCGCTTGTTGATGAAGACCTCGAACGCTTGCGAGACGGTGTGGGTGAAGGCTGAGTCGTTTGTGAAGCATTCAACGACGAGCGAGGCGGCCTTGGCCCGGAGCGTGATCAGCCGTTCAACCATCTGGTCGTCGGCAGAGCTGTCGGAAACAATCTCAAGTCCAGCAGCCTACCATCCAAACGGGGTAATAGCGTCAGTGAAAAGACGAGTGATGCGCTCAGCGGCCCACCCCTTACCTTTATGTATTCGAGAAACGCCGCCCTGAGCGGTGCCACGCTCGCCACGCGGCTCAGAAGTGAGTAAACACTCGTTAAGTCAGCCTTGCGCTCCTCGGTGATCATCGCACTCAGGTCCTTCTCCACAATAGTCTCCACGTGTCCTGCGGCCGTCTCGTCGAGCACGATCTGCTGGAGGCTGTCTTCGAGCTCAGGGCCGAGCACCAGTCTGGCCCGGTCAGCCTCCTCGCCCATCCGGCGCGCGACCTGGCTCAGGTAGGCCGAGGAGTCGAGCTCGGCCATCAGGCGCACGCCCTCGGCCTGGTAGTACAAGTGAGAGGTGGCGATGAGGGGCCCAACGTAGAGGGACGAGTGCGAGGCTGGAGCGAAGGTTTCGAGGAGCGACACGACCGAGTGGACGAGCCCGCGGGGGATAAGATCGCCATCGCTGCGATTCTCAACAAACCAAATGAGTTGATAGAGCACAAGCGAGAGACAACTTGGTCTGTATGGTAGACGATGCTTACCGCTCGCGGTTGATTGTGTTTATTATGGCTGCTGTTAGCCTGGGGCCGAGGTCTAGGTTCTGGATTACCCAGTGGCGGTACAAGTCGAGACCGAGCTCCCTGCGACGCCACAAACCCACTCGAATAAGTCAGCCCATCAGTTCCTGATCGTTGTGACACCGACTCGCAAGTAAATTGCTGCTTACCAAATTGACAGGATTTCTAGTTGATCGATTACCCAGGTCCTATCCAAATGGAGGAATACACTCCTGATGAGGATAATTTGGTCGATCCAGAGTGTAGCCTCCTTCTCCCACGCGATCAGAAACTCCTCATCGCTGCCGTCTACAGCCTGCCGCAGTGACTTGGTCACTTGAGCAGTCTGCCGCTCAATCTCGAGTTTGACGCGCTCGTAGAGTGACTGGCTCGTCGACGGGCCTCCCCCGACCGCGGCCTCGCACAGCCCATACAGCGTCTGGAGCGACTCGGGCGTGGGCTGCGGTGGGCGCGACTGGATCGCACGCACAGCTCGTGAGAGCGTCAGAAGTATCGACTCGAGTAGCGCACATTGGTCCACCGCCCCGGCTGGAGATTGCCGAGCTGCGCGCGAGGGCCACACACACAGCCGAGCTCAGCCTTGATGTTGACAACCAATGCCGACCAACTGAGACCATCTAGTCAGTCAAGCAAGAGGATAGAGCTTACCTTTTGGCTTGAAGGTGAGCTGCTTGACCTTGCCCGCTGCAGTTGACGTTCCGAGGCCGAGCCGCTTGCGGGCTGGTGCAGGGGTGCTCATCTCGTGCGGCTGAAGCCGGGCAGAAGTGGCCGAGTTGGGTGGCTGAGTTGGGTGGTCCAGTTTTGCGTACTTGTGCGGAGGAGACTCGACGCTCATCAAACCGAGCTCGCTTGATCGGTCGGTGTCGGTTGAGGCTGGTCTGAGCCGGGCCGCCGACTGCGATTCCAAGTGGAGTCGCTTGTGGTGGGGCCGAGCTGGGCACGCCCGGCCCTCAGTAATCGATCGGGCGACCAGCCAGACCGCGGCCGATCGGCAGCTGGGGCCGGGCCCGAGCGGCGGTGCGCAGCCTAGTTTCCGCTAGGCACCGGCACTCGCCGCTCCCACAGGAACGTGACCCGAGTGTCGGACATCAGACACGGGGTGATTGACCACTCCAATTTATGAAGCCAATTCATCCACTGACCCCCTCTCGGCCACCCACCCCAGCCTGCACCCCTGAGCGTCAGGGGTGGTTGTTGCACGCAAGCTGCCCCCCCGCGCGTCCGCCACATGCCCGCACAGGCCTCTCCAGCCCACTCCGAAACTCCCCACAGCATCGGGAAACCGGGACAGCCTTCTATTTGCAGTGCGCAGCTTACACCTCAGGAAACGACGCTGGAAAAGCCTTGGCGCCCGCGTACCTGCGCTTGAAACAGGGCTCACGCGCGATTAGGGCGGGCGTGGAGTGTTCCCGCGCACGGAGCATCGAGCAGGGTGCGCGGTCTGGATCGCCTGGAGCCACGGCGCGAGCGGTCCCGGAAGCGTGGGCGGGCGGGGCGGCTATATATAGAGAGGCTTGGCGGGAAGGGCGCGAGTGGAGGGCGAGGTTTGGGAAGGTGTCAAGTGGATTTCTGCAAGATCTGATGTTTGTTGCAAGAATGAGGGTCTCGGTGAGGGTGACTGCGCTCGCGGTGGCTGGCGGTGGCAGCTGACCAGAACCGAAGGCTGGAACCGTCTGGCGCAATAAACACAGTGGACGCGGACGGACGCATGATTAAAACAATTCGACGGAGTCAAAGAGCATGATATCTATTTTCCCGGCATTCGAAATTCACTTAGCCCGCGTGCAGGCGACATGTTTTGCCCGAGCAATCACCCCAAGCGGCTGGCACCTTCCTCAAGCGTGGGCGGAGCCTCGCACGCAAACCCCCGAACGCCGGCCTCATTCGAGCCGCTAAGAGGCTACAGTGCCAACTGGCTGTGTAGTAGACACTGACACCGTTAAAAAGGGCTTGAAATTTCCGAGCACCCACTGACCCACTGTCTATCGGGGGAACACCGTTGCCACTCGAGGCCTGCATGCACTCAGCCCGGCCGCGAGTGGCGGCGGCTTGACGCGCCTTGAAGTTGCGGAGCAATCGCGTCAGGCTACCAAAAAGCTCGCTGGGTCTTCGTAATAACGGAGATAATGTTCCCAATGTTTCAGAGTCGTAACGGCCGAACAGCAAACCGCGTCGTCCGTCCGTTCTTTGTCCCACCCCGCGACCCCGCACGCTCCCCCAGCACTGACCAACGAGCTGGCGAGCCGACCCCACAGTCACGAGCCTGCCATCCGACCGCCCCCGCACCCGAGCAGCCAGTCTCAACCTCCAAAATCGGCCTCCTGTCCAAGCCTCGGCGATCACAAGCTGTTGGTCCCCCGGCCGACCCGCCTCAAACCTTCACCCGATAAGCCCAGTTTTGCAGCTACACGCCAGCGACAGACCTCCAGACTCGCTCAGCAGGACGTTGGATGAGCGCCGTCTCGGCATTACATTCTGGGCCGGCCTTAGTTCCCAGCCCGGACTGGGCCCGGCCGCCGTTGGTGCCTCCAACTCCGAGGCAATTAATCAGCCCGTCACCAGCGACTAGCTCGACCACGCCGATCGCATCAATCAGTGCCGTATCACATGTGCGGGGTGAGACCAGGCCGGGTGTGGTTGGTCCCAAGCGGAAGGGACTGGGCGCATTCCTAGGGGTCATCATCAATCACCACAGCCTACCAGAATCAAAGGAAACGCTCAAACCTCAGACTAAAGATTGGAGCAAGTCGGCGTTCAAGAATCACAGCAGCACTGTAGGTGGCCTGGATCGGCGGCTTGAGTCAGGTTGGGTCTTAGATTGAGCTGATTGGATCGCGCCTGTGGGTTGGTGGGTGTTGACCAGTTGACTAGCCCGGCCAAGCGACTGTCGGAAACTCAGAAGGGCAATCAATCTCAGTACGAAACTCAATCAGAGCCAGTAACTTAGTCTTCGTGGTCCGAATCGGACGGCGTAAGCTTGCCGAACACGCGATCTTGTCTGGCCGGTCGCGGTGACTGACTGTCGGCTCGACTGTCACTCCGCAGGGTAAGACCGAGTACCTCAACAGGATCAGGCGCTCGCTCGGACTCAATCCACACCTTTGACTTTGTTGATCAAAAAATTTCACACTTGCGCTCAGCCAGTCGAGCACCTTCGTTCACGCTCGATTACTTGTCGGCTGAGGACGATGACTTCCGTCCAGCCCACGCCCGCGCCCGCGCGCTTCGGTCGCCCAAACCGAGGGGCGGCACCAAATCTGTTACCCCACGTGGTTTCGGCCCGTTCAAGAAGAGGAAGCAAGCTGGTGCGAGGGTGAGCACAGGTGTGCTTAAATCTGCGTGCCATGCGACGGCGGTAAGTTGCTGTGGGCGTGAGCGGGTGAGGGCATGGGTGCGATGGTTGGCAAAAGCTGACTCGGCCGGTCGTGTTGTGTGCAGACCCGGGTGGACCGGCCATTCATGACGTGCGTGAATTTCCCAAGAGTGCTGCAGCAAGTGTTGTGACCTGTGCATCGCCAAGCGGTAAGCCAAGCTTCTCGATAGGACTACCGGATCGGTTGATGGGATTGCTGAGGCTGATGTTACCGTTCCAGTTACTCGAATGACACGTGGGCGGGCCCATCCGAGCAGGACTGGTCGCCGTTCGCCAAGAATGGTACCTTCTTGTGCTCAAAGTGCCGCGGTGTGTGCAACTGCAAGCCTTGCCTCGTCAAGCGCGGCGCAGCCAAGGCTCCCACCCTATCTACACGACCGGCTGTGCCCAAGTCGACCCACAGCCACACCGACAAGGCTAAGCTGGGCCCGTCGGGCAAGCCACGAGGCAGGCCGCCCAATCAAAATACAATCACCGTGATTACGATCGACGACGACTCGGATGCCGACAACGAGCACACGGACGGGTACGACGCCTTCGAGTCGGACGACGAGGTGCGCGTCAAGCGGGCGCGGCCGAGCTCAGTCGGGACGAGTGCGGACAGTGAGAGGAAGTGAGCGAAGGTGGCGGAGAAGAGGGTGTTGAGGTCGATTGGGCGAGTGAACGACGAGCCGAGGGAGGAGGGGAAACTTTCCCAGCCGTTTCAGAGCGCGCTCAGTTTGCCACCCACCATCGAAGCGGCGAGAGCAGCGTGGACGACGACAGCGACCCAGACCTCGACAGGCTACTCGATTCCGACCCCGACCCGATTAAGGCGGTCAATACACCCGAGGTCGATTTTGAGGATGAGGCTGAGAGAGGAGTGTCGGAAGAATTAATTTCCGGGGTGCTCGGTGCCGCTCATGTCGACTTCGATGGGCTGCTCTCTCAGCACAGCACACCTATACTCGACACCGACTTCGGCGGGGAGGAACCTCCAACAATGAACACAGTCGACCCAGCCACACTCCAACCCGCGAGCGACCAGATCGAACACCAGTTTAATTTGATGACTCAGCCAGCCCCGTGGTCGTCCAGCTCGGGACTGAGCAAGAACAAGGCGGCCGTAGCCAACCAGGTCCAGTTATCCGAGGCGAGCCGGTCTGCTCACGACCCCGAGCCTTCGATGGTCCACTGTATTGTGATCGACGTGAGGTCAACCTGGCTTTTGCCTGCTCCCTCGAGACTTGAGTATCGTTCTGTGCCTGTCTGGACCGAAGGCCCTCAACGCCACCAGCGCAGGACTGGGAGCGCAAAGTCGACAGCGGGCGAGTGCAGGATCAGTCTCGAATCGCGGGATTCGTTCCCGGCCGAGGACCAAAGCAGCCCGGCCAGCTCGACCGCCCCAAGCAGCGTAGAGCGCCTATCGGCTGAGCTGACTGGGTTGGGCCTGTTTGCGCTCGAGACTGCGGAGGAGTTGGCAAAGCCTGGGGCCGAACTGGCTGAGTGTGAAGCTGCTTCCCGATCAATCTCGCCCTCGCCCTCATCACAACTCGCCCCTCCGACGCCTGGAACAACTGGTTCGACCATGGCCTCCCACCGTCACCAATCAATTGTTCCTCCAGACAGCTCACTCGGTCTCATCCGTGCCAGTCCCTTCAGCCAAGCTGTAACTGCCGCGAACGAGTTCACCCCCGGCCTGGACCCCCACTTCGCCGCCAAATTCCCCCGGTGCCAACCCCGGGCCCACACAACCGGCTCAGGCGCGATGGTCCACTTCTCTCTCGCTACGACGCCCCGGCTGTCGAACTTCATGGGCATTCTCGCAGGCCTCGATGGCAGTAGTCAGGCCATCTTTCACGAACCGTACCCGGCCCTGTTCGATCTCGACCTGCATGCCGCGAGCGTGGCCAAGATGCAGCCTGGCGCGCAGGGTTGGTTACCGATGGCCTAGGTGGAGGAGGGGAGTGTGTTCGTGGGCGCACTGCGGAACCACGTCAGGATGACCAACTTGTTCTGGACCGGTGTGGATGGGACGACTAAAGGCGTTGGGTGGGTGGTCGTGCCGGGCGGAGGGATGGCTGAGGTCGAGGGGATCAGCGCAGGGAGCCTAGGCGCGGGGCTGCGGGACGGAGAGGGGAACGGGGCTTGGTTTGAGGAGATCTGAGGTGACACCACTCAGGTTTTCTGTGCTTTGTTGTAGTGTTGTAGGGTTGTTTGGATAGTATTCATTTCATTTCCCCCTCATTCATCGTGGCTCCTCGCCTCAGCTTGCTCGTATGCGTATCGACTCATTTGGTAGCTTACATCTGTTCTGAATGCCTTGTAGTCTGGTTTCGTTACTTTCTCTGTGCATATCTTACGCAGTCTCGCTAACAAGTGACTCACGGTCGTCTTCTCGTCGTTGTGATCTCGTGCGGTGCGGAGGAATGATTTAGGCGTGAGAGGGTCGGACGCCGGAAAGGGGGCAAGCGGAAGCGCCGATCTTGACGCGCTGATCTTAACCGGGCAACTGCGGTGGGACGCTGCCGGTTCAATACTTTTGGTGCAAGTATTATTTTTTATGTGATCTGAAGGTGAAAAGTTCCTTTTGAGCGAATCCCCCTGAACGCCTTGGGCCGGACCAGTTGCTGAGAGGTTGGTTGGCGATAGTGCCATTCGCCCCGGTAAGGCAAAGGCTAACCCTACACCGCAACTGGAATTGTCAGTCATCGAACGTGATGCAGAAGCCGATCTAGGTTACACGACAAAAAAAGAACAAGTCGGAAAACAAGTACACCCTCGGACATCCTCCTACCCGCCACCAACGCCACCGCAGCCACCGCCGCGCGCCACTCTAGAAACGCTCCCTCGACCGGCTCGCAACCGTCCTCAATCCAGCGTAGATCTTGCCCGGTGGGCTTCCGAGAATCAGCGCGCAGACAGCGTCGCGCGCGATCTTGATGGCCGAGAACGTGCCCAGGATGTGGATCTTGGTGTCGGCCAGGACGATGCGGGTCCGCGAGGCGTTCTCGATCACAAAGCGCGTCTTGCCCTCGTGTCCGGCGATACGTCCGATCGCGCGCGACAGGTGGTCGCCGTGGAGGGTCTTGACGTCCTTGACCTCGAACGACTCGACGTAAAGCTCCTCGAGGCGGAGGAGCGCGATGGCGTCCTCGACAGCGAACCCGAGCGCGTACGCGGCCAGGAAGTCGGACGCCCGGCTGAGCGATGAGGGGTGGGGCGTGTGCTTGGACGTCTGTAGAGGCGGCGGAAAGACGGCAGTTAGCATCACTCGGAGACGCAGCCGGGTTGTTCTGGGAGGGCCTTGCTTACCTTCATCTCAACCCACCGACGCGCGACGTTCATCCGAACCTGCAGGCCGCACTCCTCCACCAGCGGGCCGTAGATCTGCGCCACACAACCACCCCAAGCAGTCAGCCCTGGCTCTTTACGACAACAGTCTCATAGCTAAGCACTCTCAGCTCACCTTGATCCAGTCACGCTTCAACGGAGTCATCCTGTGCTGGGGGATCCCAACCTTGCGTCTCTGGGTCAGGCCACTCGAGCTGACATGGCTCACGGCCGGGAAGCTGAGCGCATCCGCGCCGGCGATGTCGGCCAACTTGGTCCGGACCACGGGCTCGGGCACGGACAAGTCACTAGGGTTGATCATCACGGCGTCGTCTTCCTCGTCGTCGTCGTCGTCGTCCACGGCCATGGCCGCGTCGGCGTCGCCGGCGGCGACCTTGTTGCCACTCGTCGCCACAGCAGCCTTCTCGGCCGCCGAGCGCGAGTCCATCGGCAGGCGCTCGAACGCGTCGGCCATGGCGTCGTCTTCGGCCGAGGCGGTCGGCTGGGTCGACAGGAACATGGGCGTCGCCTTGCCCTTCCCGCCCTTGGACTTGTTGTTGTTCTTGGAGGAGGACGTCTTGTGCGAGGGCTGGGCGGCCTGCTTGAGCGCGTGCTTCTTGGCCTTGGCCGAGGTGGCCGAGGCGGGGAGGAAGTCCATAATCGAGTTAAAGAGGTGGCTGAATTAGGCTGAGGATGAGGCGTTGGTTGAGCTGATGCTGAGGTGTTTGAAATTGGACTGAGTGACTGCAGGCGCGCGCGTGAGCGGGGTGAGGTCAGCTCTGATCGCCTATACTCAGGTACGCAGCCCACCCAACAGCATTCCATCCGGACAACCAGCTCGCAGCAGTTTGAAACAAGCTACTCAGCTCTGAACAAGGACCGAGCGACGGAGTGGTGTCGACTGAGGCGCCCGCCTCGGGGACGAGCTGTACGTTGTGCGTCTTGGCCCAACACACCCGAGGCGGTGTCAGGTCGTCTGAGGGGACCCTTGGGCAGCGTGGAAGTGTGGGATGGCATGCGAGTTACGGACATGTGAGTTGTGCTTACGTTTATTGGATTGTGATGAGGTTGAGGATGAATTCGTTGCCGGCTTCGGGCTGTACCAAAAAACGCGGGCCAGCCCCAGCTGGGCCAGGAATCTCGGCCTTGCTGGTAGCCGATCTCAGGGCCTCAGGCCTCAGCCTCAGCTTTGGCATGAGCCCTGAGTCTCGGCCGCAGCCTGGCCGACTGCGGAATCACCAACAGGCCCCAGCCACATCACAACCACCAGCCAAAGTAGAACCCACCTCAGTGATCCCGCCGTCCCAACCAACCAACTCATCATCCACAACATCCAAGGCTAACTCACCCAACCACCCGGGTCCAGCATGCCCCCCGCCCATACGCCACTGTCGCCTCCAAAGTCACCTCCATTGCCGCCCTCACTTCCGAATGAGCTCCTCAACCTAGTCCAATCACTCACTCGCCGGCTCGACGACGTCAACCACCACCAGCTGCCTCAACTGGCCGCGTGCCAGGGGCCGCTCAGCCTCCACAACGAGTTGGCCGCCAATGTCCGAAGCGAGCTCGCAGGCGCCAAGGCTGACTTCGAGGTAACAGAGACCTACTTCGGCACAGTCAAGCTAGATCGATCAGAGTTAACGGAGGGTCGCTTGTTGGCTCGACGTAAGTAGGAGCTCAAGTTGCAGGTTGATGATCTTGACCGTGCGCGTGACCGTGCTGCTGGGTCGCTGCACGTCACTCGAATTCAATTCCAGCTAGACAAGTAAGCAGCCCTGAAAGAATCGATCAACGCGCACTGGTTGCTCATCACTTGATCTATATTTCAGGCTTACAAAGTTGTACCGCGACGCGGTGCTGAGCTCGAAGCGAGCGATCGAGGCGCTCGGTCCGACCAGCTTCACAAACCAACGCGACGAGCTGCTCTACCAAAACGGACATGGCCGCGACCGCTCATCGGGCCTGCAGCCCTCCAGGCAAGCTCCCTCCGGCGCGTTTGGAATTGATTAAAATGCGTTCCTGACATTTTGTGCCTTCTGCAGCGCGGACGACGCGGTGATGGCCAACACGGCCGAGGTGACCGACGGTCTGCGGAGAACGATGCAACTGATGCAAAACGAACTGGACCGCTCCTTAGAGTCAAACGAACTACTGGGTAGGTTTCTGCAGCTCCATCCTCACTGTTGATAAGCTTGCTAACGCGTTCGGTGATGTTCACCAGGCTCGCAAACTGCGACGATGAAGATGACCTCGGAGCAATACTCGACCTTCTCAACCCTCCTGCACACTTCCAAAGCGCTCATCACCCAGCTCGAAAAGGCCGACTGGATGGACCGCCTGATCCTCCTTTTCGCACTCGTCTTCTTCGGCCTCGTCTGCGCCACGGTCGTCAAGCGCCGGATCCTCGACAAGGGCCTGCGCTTTGCCACCGCCGCTGCCAACGCTGTCAGCGCCGGCAGGGGCAAGGAGTTCGTCGTCGAAGGCGCCAAGGGCGTCTTTGCTGGCGAAGGGGCGGGTGCGTTGTCCGAGTCAGTCGCGTCGGCGGCGTTGTCGGTGAGCGCACCCGTGGCGGCCGCGGTGACGACCCTCGCGGCTGGGGTGGCCGAGGCGGCGCGCAAGGCGGCGCACAAGGCGGCGCGGGAGGCCGCGCGCGAGGTCGACAGGGCGCGATTGGCTGCGAGCAAGCAGGCGAGGGAGAAGGAAGTGGAGGCCGTCAAGGAGGCGGAGAAGGCCAGGCCGACTGCCGCGCCCGTCGTGCACGAGGTCGTGGACGACCTCGACGAGCGCGGGTTCAATCAGATCCTGGACGAGGATGTCAATGCGGCGGTGAACACCCAGGACGACCTGGACAAGCTGGCCGAGCCGCTTGACGGAGTTCCTGATGCAGGCACTGACGGGCAGGAAGGTGATGGGGAGGAAGAGGAGGAGGAGGAGGAGGAGAATGACGATGAGGACGAAGATGAGCTGCTCACCGCCTCCCCGGCCGAGCCTTCCCCTGCCCTGCCGCCTTCGCCACCCGCCGAAGCCGTGGCGACCCCGCCCGAGGTGCCCGTCGCCGTTGAGTTCGAGCCCACCCCCGAGCCCGAGCCAATCCCAGCCCCGGTTGAGACCGAGCCCTCGGTCTTCTCAGGCATCCCTCCGCTCGAGGAGGCGACCACGACTATGCCTGACGTCTCGGCCCCGACGCCCGAGCTCACGCCCGAGCCGACGGTGGAGGTCGCGTCTGAGACTGAGGCGGACGAGCCGCTGTTCTCGATCCTGCCTGTCAACGAGACCGACGAAGAGTTCGTCAGGGGGGAGTCGCTGCCGTACCGGGTCGGCGGGTTGGGCGGTGGGCTCGACGCGATGGACTTCGTGGACGAGAACCACTTCGACGACGAGTCCTCCGAACCTTCGCGCGTCGAGGAGCGTGCGGCCAAGCCCGAGGCAGTGATCGAGGCCGAGACCAACAAGCGAATTGTTGTCGCTGAGGCTGCAGCTTCTCCCGATCCTGAGGCATCGCCGGAGGCTGACGTTGAGGCCGAGGAGCCGTCTGCGACGGACCGCGCGGCTGAGGAGCCAGTCGACTCCCCCGCGCCAGACGACAACGTGTTCGTCCAGCTCAAGAAGATCCGCCCCGCCGGGACCTCGTTCGACCAGGATTTGCTGGACGACAACGCCGTGTCGTCTGTCGACGAGGAGATGAGCCCCTCGTCGGATACTGTCTACCGCACTGCCGAGCCGAGTGCTGAACCTGCTGACAGGGTCGAGGCCGAGGCCGAGCTCACTGCAACTGAGGGTGGTGTCACAGCCAAGCCCACCCCGGCGCCTGTGGACACGGCCGAGGTGTCCACCGCTACGGCCGAGATCACCCCTCAGATCGGAGAGGAGTACGACCCCGAGGAGTGGGAGGAGTACGACGAAGAGGAGGAGGCTACCGCTGCCGTAGCCGAGCCGACGCCCGCGCCTACTGCGACTGCTCTGATCGCTGATCCGGTCGAGACCGAGACTTCCACCGCCGCGGTCGACCCCGTGGCCGCGTCCGAGACCGCTCCTGCGGAGCCAATCTTCTCGATCCTGCCCGTCGCAGGCGAGGCTGAGACGGACGGGCTCGCCGAGGCGTTGCCATTCCGCATCGGTAGCCCGGGTGTCAATCTCGCCGCCGGGCTGGACGCGCACGACTCGATGGATGAGAACGTCTTTGACAAGGCCGAGCCGGCGACGGGTGCTACGCCCACGCCCGAGCCGGTGCTGTCGGCGGTGCCGACTGTTGTGCTCGAGGTTACGGCCGACGTCGGCGACACGGCCGAGCCAGCCACGTCGGCAGCGGGTGCGCCTGTGCCCGAGGAGCCCACGCACGTCGAGGACGAGCCGACTCGGATCGAGGATGCGGCTGTGCCGGTCGAGGAGGAGGAGGCTGCTGCCCCGGCTGCTGCGGGTGCTGCGTCGCACGTCACCGCTGAGGGCGCTGTCAGTGTGGAGGAGGACGCTGACGAACGCGAGGCTGCCGCGCCCGTGCCGGAGGCGACAGCCACTGAGCAGACTGAGCCGGCTAACCAGGAGGCTCAGCCCACCGCCGTGGCGCACGAGGGAGGACCAATTGCCGCTGCATCCTCGGCGCTGAGTGCGGCGGCCTCGATGGCGTCGGCGTTGGTTGACACGGACAGCGGCCCGGTCGCGTCGGCTTCGTCGGTCCTGGGGCAGGTCGCGTCGGCCGTGCAGGGCGTGTTTGTCGCCGAGCCGACCGTGCCGGCTGAGGCGGCGGCTGCGGGCGCGACTGACGAGGGCGAGGAGGGTGTCGAGAAGGAGGACGCGGGTGTGCTCGCATCGGCATCTTCGCTTGTCGAGCAGGTTGCGTCGGCGGTAAAGACGCCGTTCGTGGCGGAGCCAACCGAGATCGTTGTAGCTGATGACGAGGCGGAGGCAGAGGCGGACGACGAGGACGAAGCGGAGCAGGCAAAGGCGGAGGCTGTGCAGCAGGCCGTGCATGCCGAACTTTGAAAAAGAGACGGGTTGCAATACAAACATTGGTTCCATTTCTTCAAGCTTGAGGCGGATCGGAAGCACCGGCTTGAGAGGGTGGACGGGACGAGTGGCGGAG
>Ga0233341_1000026_pt1 | contig 18919 bp, 9 predicted proteins | sample GEONDECOMP247_FD_180672 | JGI IMG/M metagenome (GOLD analysis project Ga0233341, IMG submission 180672) | Leaf litter microbial communities from Shasta-Trinity National Forest, California, United States - GEON-DECOMP-247 | ecosystem: Environmental > Terrestrial > Plant litter > Unclassified...
GGTTCTTACCAATTAGAATATTAACCCTTACGGCCAGCCGAATTCGAATCGACACAAATCGTTTGGAAGACGAAAGGTCTACCATTAACCTATGGCCGTTTATTTTTTAATTCTAAAAGTAAAAAAAAATCGTTTATTCTTTTTTTAGTATATTATCCCAAGACTATTAAGCGCAAAAATAAAAAATATATTACTTATAATAAGTTTAGTAATATATTATTCTTATCTAAGATTCGAACTTAGATCTAGATATTAGAAATATCCTGCTCTACCATTGAGCTAATAAGAGTTAATAAACATAGCAGAAGAACAATGTTTATTAAACCAGTATTAAAGACTTAATCAGGTTATTAAAAAAATTGCCATCCACTAATTAAAAATAAAAATAATTAAATATAATTATTAAATATTCTTTTTAAGCTACTTATAACAATAAAAATGCCATCATAAGGACAAATAAGTTATTTTTACTGAAAAAACGTATAATAACATGTTTGTGTTATGGCATCTTTACTTTTTTACTCTATATTACTAATAAATATTAGAACTAAGATTGTATAAATCCAGTCATAAACTTAAAAATTAGCGCTGCTTACTATGTAAGCAAGATAAAATTAAGAGTTGAAAAACAGGCGAAGCAGGGTTATACCTAAAATTATATCTAATTTAGTCTACTACCCTTTTTCTATATAAATAGAGATTTCCTTTATAAATAGAGATTTCCTATATAAATAAGGAAGTATTGTAAGTACATAACCCTTGACTGTATTTTATGACATTATTCAATATTAATCTTTTAAGATCTGCTTTTAGTTTTTTATTTCTAAAGCCACATAATTTTATTAGGATAATAACCTGTTAATATTATATTACCCTTATATTTGGACTAATAACATACATAGTTTATCTACCCTTCATCCCACTTTACGTTTTTCAGGTAATATACTAAAAAAAATTTCTAACTTTGATGCTCTCGTATATTACTTTAAATCAAATATAAGTAGGTCTAGGGACTTTTAGGTCGAAAAAAGGTATGTTTACTTCACCCACTAGGAATAAACCTTCAAACACATCTATGAATCTCAAACTCCAAAGCCGTCTATCTATACTAAATAAAGAGGGATTTACAGGGTATATACCCTGTAGAGTGTATACAGTTTAAACTTTAAAGCCGGTACTCTCAATACTATTGAAAGTAAATTTAACACTACTTCAGAATTAAGCCTATAAAGTAGTCGTAACCACGCTGCATTCCTTTCAGCACTATTCTAAAAAATAAAAATAAGATAAACTACCCTCAATTTTTACTACCATGACAATACTACTTAGGTGGATTAATAAAAAAAGGCGCTTAAGAAAAAGAAAAAAAAAGATTATTTAACAATCATAAGTATTCAAGATATCCTTCAAAAGCCAGGTATTAGGTCCCTCAACCTCCCAGGTATTGATATTACTGGAGGTATTTGAATAGGTGGCATTTGTATTAAGGAATTTAGTTTATGAGTATTATAATGATTATAATTATTTTATATTATCGCAATATAAAATAAAAATGCCATCATAAGGGTAAATAAACTAGTTGCTTCAGCAAAAGCAAACTATTAAACTTATTAAAATTTATTTATATATATAGCATATATATATAGAGAGATATGGAGGAATTGAACCCCTAATTTAAGATCTGCAATCAAAACATAGAACCATCTACAACATATCCCTTAATATGTACTTTATTATTTAGGCAGAAAAATAAATCTTCTCCCTTATTAAAAAAAAATAGGCTAACTGCTAGTCTTGAGTAGATCTTGAATCGAAAAGATCACAAGGATAATTCCTGATCTCTTTACTAATAAAAATGCATAACGCTCACATAAGAAATTCTAGATATAAATTAGTTTAGGAGAAAAATAAACGGCACACTACCTAATAATATAATTAGAATAGAAATACCTAATGATATTTTTAGAATAGAAACGCTTGAGTACATCAATTAACTGACAAAAGATGAGTTTTATCTCTGAAACATTGAAGAGCATGAGGACATGAGTAAGAAGAAGACAAGTTCCGCTCAGGGTCCGCAATCTTTTCAGTCAATAATTGTCAACATTGACGACTAGTAAACAGCTAGAAGTTTATTAGAGTGCAAGGAAAACAGAAGAGGTAAAGTGAGTAGTCTAAATTGGTGGGTGCAGGACAAAGATAATAAAAAAATATACTGATTTAATCTTGCTATTAAGTCTTTTTCATATTTATATACATTCTATTAAGCCACAATAGATCATATTACTAATAATATGACAGAATAATATTATTATTCTATAATATTTAAAAAGTGTATTTATAATAATTATATAATAAAAGTATACTATTATTTATACTTAGACTCCTTACTAGGCAAAAGGGATAAGATATAAGAAAAAATATATGCCTTTTATAACCAGACAATAAAGATAAAAAGTATATTTTTATCTTTATTATTAGTATTAAATATAACACTCTTGCTTATTCAATAAAACATATATGTTTATTTTGGCATATATAATTACTAAGCTAGCTAGTTAAATAAGTAAAGGAGGAGGAGGGCTGGGGCTTTATCATAAGTTAGTGCCTACACGTACATAGAGCCGGTCTTAATTTATGCTTTCTCCCGGATTTTCCTTATAGTTAGTAGGGTTTAAGCCTAAAATACATATAAGGGATAAGTCTATAAGTACTACGTATCTATAACTAATTAGTAGCTTGCGCCGAAAAAGGAATAGAGGTAAAATATTATTTAATAGACTATATAACAAAATATAGAAATAAATATAAAAAAAGGGGGGGTGGCAGGGATGTTTGTACAGTATATTCGATCCCCTGCCACACTAGTGCAAAAAAATAAGTAATGCAAGAAAAGACTAAGAAAAATTAAAGAATTATATTAAAACTAACTAAAAAAAAAGATTGGTTATGAGAAAAGATTCGATATAATTACCCATAACAAATTTATTTCTACCTGTCAATTATTAGCATCTGCTATTGCACCATCCTCTTTATCTAAGTCTCTTTCTCTTACATTCTCCTCAATCTCATCCATAACGGCCTCAGCTATTTCTTGTTTTTATTCAGGATAATGATAATTCTTATCAGAATAAGCTTTAGAATAACCTTCCCCCCTTAGCTTAAAATTTATTGAATATATTGTACCTAATTCAATAAATATTTAAGAACCTCAGTAATAAATTGAAATAAATAAAAAAAGCCATACCACGTCTACAAAATGTCAATAAAGTATACTTGCCTCCATTCCCAAGTGGTGGTTGTCTGTTGAGTGGTATGCTAAAACACGTCATAAACCCACAGCTATAAAAGCAGTACCGATCATTACATGTACAAATGTTTCAATAACTCCCATTACTGTTTAGACTATGTATTCATATTAATTTAATTAAACTTATATATCGTCGAAGTTTAATATTTCATATGTAGAGTTTAATGCCATTCTTTTACTTTAAAAATTAAAATAACATAATATTTATTGGCTAGTCGTTGGACCTTTATATATTGCCTAACAATATACACTTGGCAGCAAATTATCTTAATATTTAATAAGACTTTCTTGCTATTGACTCTATTTTCAAGAATAAGTATATATATTAACTTAAAACAAACTTATAACCTTTATAAGATTCACCTGAAATTAAACATTGTTTAATTTTATTCCTTCCTATATTTAGATTTTTAGCACAATCAGACATACTAGAATAAATAGTATTATTACCACTAGTATCTATAACAATAAGATTTCTAGCTTCACTTACTAGTTTATCAGTATTTCTATAATATCTAACACCCTGTTTGATTTCATAGGGGCTATCTATTAAATAAAGTTTAGATAAGATATTTTCTATATCATAAATGGAAATACCTTGCACATTATCTAGTAAAGAAATATTAGTTGTCATTCTATACTTGTTAATATGTAGTTTAATTGCATCAAATACATATTTACCTTCAGGTATAGTGTGATAACCTTTATAATAAATATTAATTAAATTTAATCATAAAGAGAAATATTCAGACTTTAAAGTTTTTAAAAGAATAGTATCATTATCATATATTAATGGAATTAATACTTCTTTAAGTTCTTTTATTCTATTTACTTCTAATACTATAGTAGGGTTACTATTAAATCTATCTATTCTCTGAGAAGTTAACATATTACCTACATTAAGGAATTCCTTAATTTTATTAAATAATTCTAACTCCTTAACATGATTTTCTAATTTAAATCTAGGTACAAACTTATTAGTTGAAAAGGACCCTTCTCCGTCAATAAACCCTGCTAATCAAAATTTAGTTATTTTAATTTTACTATTAATAGAACTTGGTACTCATTGACCAGACATATCACTCATTTGTTTTTTATATTTAATTATATCTAATTTACCTTTATCAGATAAATGACTTTTATTTTTTAGTAAAGTAACTGCTTTTTTAAATATTACAAAATGATGATACTTTGAACTATTAAGATTAACAGAGTCAAATATAGGTAATATTACATGTAATAAAGAATTATGATCATTTACAAAAAAATTTATTCTATCTTTTGATTTGGAAATATGTCCACATTTTAAAGTATTCATAATATAGTTTAATACTGGTTCATCATCTTTATGTAAACCTATTTGAAATGTAAACTGGACATTCTTAAAAGTATTTTCAGTTAACCCAGTAATTTTGATATTAAAATTAGCTTCTGCATCTGTAAATCCTACAAATCATTCTAAAAATTTTTTTTGTAAATAATATGAATTAGCTTCTTTATCTCTATAAGAAGGAATAGTAATTAATAATTTCTTGTTTTTTTCAACATTAATGTGAAACTGAGAACTTTCAAGGTTATAAATTTCTTTTGTTTTAAGTAAAATATAAACAAGTATAAATGGGGCTACACATATTGTTAACCCGTGGAAGCCGGTTCCAAAATAAAAACATGACCCGAAAGCACCATCACTTATAGTGAATGAAGAAACAGTGTATTCTACACCTTGTAAGGCGGTAAATACTAGAGCTAATAGTACTGTAGCTACTAAACCATCTAAAGCTCCGCTTCTATTTCCTTGTATTAAAGAATGATGAGCAAAGGTAACAGTTACCCCTGATGATAATAATATTACTGTGTTAAGTAAAGGTAGTTCAAAAGGGTTAACAGCTTCTATACCCATAGGTGGTCATTGCCCACCTAATTCAATGGTTGGTGATAAAGCACTCGTTTTTTATTAACAATCTGTTACTTCGCTTATAAAGAAGCAAAACAGAAATTAATTTTTTTTTAATTTTATCCTTTATTATCTTTATATACTAACGTTAGTCTAATCTATTTTTATTCATTCTTCCTTTTATCTTCTTTATTTCATCTAGCCCCTCTCTAGTTAAGTGTACTTTGTTTTTCATAAGCAGAGCCGCTTTTTTTAAATCCTCAAAATTCTGATATTTTATACCGTGTAATTTAAACTCTTCAAAAATGGGAATTACTTTTTCGCTAACATCTGTAAATTTTTCAACTATAAATTCACCATAACCAGATTTAGGTATATATCTACCACAATTTAAAGTAGATATTAAACTTATTAGGAAATCTTCATCTCTATCATGTTGAGTCAAAATAAATCTCAATCATACGGCTTCACCTAATTTAGATCCTGGGGATTTTTTTAATGCTATAAAGAAACATCCTTCAGCATCGGTAAAACCAGCTAACCAATGTAGATTTTTTCTTTTCCTATTATTAATTTCTGGTATTAAAATAGGCTCTATCTTAGGTAAAGCTAGCTTTAATTTATCGCATATTTATCTATTATTTAGCATAGCTTTAATTGACACAATTTTATTTAGACCTTCTAAAGTAAAATGTTTTCCTTCTTCCATTAAATTTACTACTTGTTTAAATAATAGATAATCGGATTGCTTATTAGTTAATAAAGGGTATTTATCAAAATGGTGAAGAATAACTTTTAAGTCTTTAAGAGCATACACTCTAAATTGAATAGATTCCGCACCCAATTTAGATATTTTACCTACCCCAAAAAACATTTGAATTATTTCTAATAAGGCAAGATCCTTTATATGTAAACCGATTTGAAAACTAGCTTTTACTCTATAACCTGTCTTACTTTTAGAGTCTGGACTAATGCCTAGAAAAAAACATCCTTCCCCGTCAGTAAAACCAGTAATATAATAAGGATTCAACTCATTAGTAGAAGCAGAACTAAATTCATATGAAGTGGACCTTGCTTGACCATTTGTCATATAAGCAAAAGTAAAAATAGAAAATGCCAGGGGATTAGAATAAGCCAGGGTTCTACGTATAGATTCAACTATAGTATTAAGATAATATATATAATAAATAAAAACCAAGTTTCCTTGGTACTTAGAGTACACCTCACAGCATTTTTTTAATACTGAGAAACCGTCTACTCGTTGCTCTTTTACAGATATGTAGCTATCTGATTTAGGTCCGCGATTGCCCATTTCTTGATTTACACCAAGAATCTCTAATGATGTTACTATACCCTCAGCTATTAACGAGGCCACTTTTAAAGTTTCTTTAAGAAGCTTAGTTATTAGAGTTTTAGGGTGTCCCCGGAGTTTGGTTTCTACTCACAAATTGCTTTTCGTTCTTTTTTTTGCTTATAACATATTCTGTCGCTCTTGCTGTTTTAAAGTAAAAAAAATATTTAAAGATGTTTTCACTATAATTCAAAACCCTAAATCAGGTTTAAATTAAAATAAATTTAGTACTAAATAGCTAAGAACCCTTTCACATTTTAAACGTATGTATGTTATAGTACAGAATTGTGGAAAGGGAAGGAAAGAGTATTACCCTCCTATCAATGATAAGCAAGTTCTCCTACATTTCCTCCTCCATAACTTCCACTTTAGCGATATATACTATTTGATTCTCGAATGATACAGGTTTACCCTCCTGTAATCATCTAGCAACCGTTGTACGAGTTACATTTAAAGACTTTGCACAGTCTGTTTGGGTATCAAATGCTTTAATAATATTCCCCTTTTGATCTTGAAATTGCACTGCCATAGGTTTAATAAGACCTCCTTCTGGACGAAATCTGTTTAAGGATTTTATTCATGTTTTACCTTCTCTAATTTCACAATTAGAGGGTCCAGCTAATAGGCTATTTATCGATGTCTGTAAAAAGACTCTATCAACAGCTGGCTTGCCTGCCGTGGATAGTCGACTATTCTTCATTTGACTTATTATAAGATCCATTAAAATTTTACCTTCCGTTTGATAATGATGACATCTATCTCTAAGCTTTAAAATATGGACTCAATCCTTGAAATCGTAATACTTCTTACTACGTCAGGTCATTCCCTCAAAAAAAGGAATTAGCACAGATCTAATATAAGCGGTCTGGCTAATACTTATACGACTTATCTCTTTGTTAATAGAACTCGTATAAGTACCTAAATATACAACACCATCAATTTTGCTACGCATAGATTCAAAGGTATCCGGCATGTTATTAAAGAAACATTTTATTGCCTCCATTAAAGCGGAGTCTACTGAAGACTGAGTTATATTAAAAATTAAACTATACCCTTTAACAACGCTAAAGGAACCTTCTCCTTCTACAAAGCCTAACAATCAGTAAGAAGTTATCCGTGGTTTATATCCATTAGGCATTTTAAAATTAGTTCTTAGAGAGTTCATGCTATTTTTTAAGTTAGCGATTTCTTGAACAACTTCGTCACTTTTTCTATTTGAACTCATATAAAGCTCAAATGCTTTTTTAAAGTTCAAAAAGTTAAGTAGTTTAGTTGTGTTTAAAGAATGTGACGTAAATATCTCGATTATTTTTGCTATATTCTTTAGATCAAAGACTTCATACTGACACGTATTTCCCCTAGTAAACACTTTACCCATTCCAAGGGTTTTTTGAATAAAATCTAACATATCTTTATCATCAATATGAACACCTATTGAAAACTTAAAAGTATACACAGGAGTACTAGTACTACGCCGTCTAATATAAAAATTCCCCTCTCCATCTGTTAATCCACGTAATCATTCTCAAAACTCGGATGGTGCATTACTTTGCGAACTAAACGATCTAGAACAACTAGATCTAGTATGTCTTGTATAAAACAGATAGTTATTATTATATTTCCTATTATGTAACACATCTAGCTGTGGCGTGTAAGAAGAATTCAAGGTTAAGGGGTTATTAAATGAGATACCCAATTTAATAAGCAACTCTCTATAGTTATATCACGGTAATTCGACTATATATAAAGTAATGTAAAAACACAAATATACAAGGATAATAAGATACCCTGAAGATGTTAAAAAAATTAATCATCCGTTTCACAAAATTGGAAATATTTCATGAAAAAAGGCCCAAAAAATAGCTAAGAAGAATAATGCTTCTGAGACTATAAATAGAGCAACACCCATATTTAATCCTCTTTGTACTGAGAGGGTATGATTACCTAGGTATGTACCCTCTGATATAACATCTCTTCATCAAAACGACATTGAAGAAACAACTGATATAAAAGCTATAGTTAAAAAGTAATTTGCATTACTAAAACCGTGCATTGTTAATACCACAAATTTTTTATCTACTGGGATTGACTCCCCATAGCGACAAGTTAGTGGCTTAAACCTTACTTAGTAAGTAAAGCCTGGAAACCAGGCTTCAAAAAAGTACTAGTCAGCTAACACTTAAAGGTTAACCTTGTGCTACCTCCTTTATTTTTTTTTTATTAATAACATTTAGGATAGATATTCCAACACTTACGTATTGGGTAGGACTAGATCTTATTTCTCTAATTTGTAAAAGTCTTGTAAATGATTTCAAAAGAAAAGAGTTCTTTTGTTATTCATTCCTTCTTTGATTTGTCTTACATTGTTTAAATAATTGACATCTCCTGGACTAAGTCTATTTGCTTTTTTAAGTTCTAAGACTTTTAAGAAATCTAAGTAGTTTAAGTGTTTACTACTAAATAATGAATATTTAGCAAGATAGTTTGACAATATGATATTACTAGCTAAACTTATAGTTCTTACTCTGTATTGAGGATAAGCTGAATCACTTCTTCTAACACCTAGTTTACTTTCTAAGAATTTAGCTATTTCATACATAAAATCATAATTACTTAAACCGTTGTGATAAATTTGTCTTTGTACTAACTCAAATCTACATTCAACTACAGGATGGACTCGTTTAGTTTTTGAACTAGTACATCTAACCGTAAAATGGCCATCTCCATCCATAAATCCCGCAAATCAAAGGTTAGAACTCAAAGGTTCAGAACTTAAAGGTAACTTAGGAATAATTGTATTAGAATATTCTGATACTTTCATTCAGTCAATTAAATCATGTAATGCTTTAATTTTTGGTGTTCTCATATTCCCATTTATTAAAGACACAATTAAAATAATACTTTCTTTACTATTAAAAGTTAAAACATAAGCATTAGCTCCTTTTTTTTTAGAAAGAGAACCGTGACCTAACGTGCTTTGAATAATTAAAACTAAAGACATATCACGTGAATAAAATAAAATTTGGATAGAAGGGTAATATAGCCTACCTTTAGGCGATATTTCACTTTTAGGTCTTATTATCGTACCATCAGCTTCAATTAAACCAGCTAAGTAGTGCGAAAGCCTACTCGTATTTCTATTATAAGGGACATTGTTTGTTTCATCTTTAGTAGAAGAGCTAACATAGCTAGTAGTGTCCTTATTATGATTATTCGCGGATATCTCTAGTGATAAATAAAGCAAGGTAAACATAAATACATACGTGACACAAAAGAGAAATTCAAACGTATAGTCTCTGAAGATACCTAAAAAATTAAAACTTAATAGGTTTCCTGCTGATAGTCCTAGCACTATTATTAGTATTAGGATTTTCCAGCACATAGTTTGATATTACACTGGCATATTAAAAGGTTTACCAGTAGTTGTTAATGTTAATAATGCAATACATGTAAATAGAGGTCAAGGTGATGGTGATACCAAATGGAAAGGATGAGCTTGAAAATTACTTCTGGTTAAAATTGTCATTCTTTTATCTTTCTTCATTAATTATTATAATATATAATTATATTACACCATTAAAAAAAAATCGTTTCTATATTAACAAAAAAAAATACTATGATACCTAGGTTAAGACATAAAAAATACACACTAGTCTAATATTAAATTTGTTTTAAATAGTTTCTTTTTTTAAGGTTCGTAGTTCACATAATATTATATTTTTTTTAATTAATTTTTTTTATAACAAATACAAAAATTTCGTCCTAATCTTTTTAATGGTAGTTAATCACATCAAATATTAACTATAACCTACATATAGTTTACTTTAAATTTAAAAATAAAATCAGGCTAGTTTGACCAGCCAGAAACTTGCAAGAGCTTCTAATATTTTTAAGAAAAACATCATATCTAAGTACAGTCTGAAGTTAATAAATTTATATTATTACTAAAAAGGGTAAAGCATTGACTTACTCTTTGCCCGGAGGGCCTAAAGCAAAAAAAATAAGATTTTACAATTAGTCACCAATAAATAGATAGGTAATATTTAATTTAACATATGTTATATTTTGCACACAATAGTGTATAATTTTAGTTGCAAATTCAACACCTTATTAATCTAACATTTAATACAATTAGTTATATTAATACCGTGTTATGATTAAGGAATAGGTGACTTGAACACCTAACCTACCGTGTGTAAAACGGTTGCTCTACCATTGAGCTAATCCCTTGGGGGCACTGTAACGACAGTGCCTAGTGACATAGTTTTAGGGTTATTTAACACTCTTTCATACTAAGAGAATCTACCCTAGGTACTTAATAATTATACATCAATTTAACTGAAAATGTTAATAGAGCGGCTTTATCTGATCCCCGAGCCGGGATCATGAATAAGGGCAAGATTATAGTTAAAATTACTCCAGATAAAAAAAAAATTTTTGAAATATCTTTTGTTATTTTGATGCGGAGGATAAGAATAAGGAATACAAAGTAGGAATACTTACATTTAATGCCCTGAATTCAAACTAGATTTCATTATTTTTAATTTTTGTAAATCTTTTTCTGTTAAATGTAATTTATCGCTAATTATACTACTAGCTTTATAAATAATAAGTATTAATTTTACTACTAATCCTATATGGGACTAAGAGCTGTAATGAGTATTAAAAAAGGATAATATATTAACTAATAGTAGAAAATTTATCCACTCTAAATCTAACAATGTCTCCACTTTTTGCTATCCTAACCGAAATATAGCCTAAAAATTCCTTTATACACTCAAAAAGCAAAGTATCTCTAGAGCGTTGAACAAGACTAAAACCTAATGAAGATCATATACCAGTTCTGTCTCTGTTTACACATATGTTAAGCAAAAAATGTTTAGCATCAGTGTGCAAGCGTCCCTACTAATCCATTAGGATTTATTTGACTATCATTTAAATAATTTTTTGTACTAGATATTCACACTATTTACTTCTCTTTTAGCTTCTCTTTGTTTTATAGTTATAACTATGGCTCCTACCATAGAAAGAAGTAAAATAATAGATGTTAATATTAGTCATACACTATAACTAGTATACATTATATTACCTATACTTGTTATATGACTAGTTTCTGACAAATTACCATCTCAAATATTAGTAGTAGTAAAACTAGTATTAGTAAAATTACTAGTAAAAGATATTATACCATTATTAATATATAATAGTATTATATCTAATATATGATTAAATGTATTACTTATGTTTGAAATATAACTAGTAAAAGGTACAATACTATAGGGTATTGTAGAATGTACAGAAGAATAAAAAGAAATAGAAATAATAATAGCTAAAGGTATACTATTGCTGGTGTCAGTTAATAACTCACTTATTCTAACATTTATTAACATTAAAATAAATAGAAACAGAATAGAAACAGCTCCTACGTATACTAATAAATAAGACAGACCAATAAAATTAAGACCAAGCATTATAAGATAACAAGAAATACTTAAAAATAAACCAATTAAAAATAAGGCAGATACTATAGGATTTTTACTAACAATAACAAGTATTGCACAAAAAATAGCAAATAATGAAGCAACATCCAACATTTCTGCTCTAAAACTATTAGTGAAAGTTTCTCATAAAAGAATTAAATTAATCATAATAAATTATATAAAAATTATACCTCCACTATACCAGTCCTTTATGAAAAAAAGTTTAACTTTCTTTTAAGATTATAAAATTTGGTTCTATCATTGTTAAATTATCTCAAAACTATAGCTGTAACAGTTCTTTATAAAAAGGGATAAGAATTAAACTATATTAAAGGAGGATAGCTTTTTCCTGACCTACGGAGGAGGCCGAAAAAAAAGATGTCATACTTTTCGAACTTTTTTCATTTTATTTTTTTAGTATGACTATAGTTTAAACGCGTACAAGACTTGAACTTGCAGTATTTGTGCCTGAAAGACAAGGCTTATACTTAGACTATAACGTTTTTCTAATTTTATTTTAGAATAAAATATTAAGCAGATATTTATAATATCATCCCTTAATATTGCATGATTAGTACGCGTAATTAGTCTACCTTAATAATATTTCAATTTAAATATATTAATCAGATACCTCTTTTAAAAATACATAAATTTAAACGCGTACAAGACTTGAACCTGTAATCTTTGTGGCCGAAACACAATGCCTTACCATTAGGCTAACGCGTATTAATACATATACTTTATACATAGCCCTCAAGATGAATCGAACATCTATCAAAATATTAACAGTATTTCGCTCTACCGTTGAGCTATAAAGGCTTGAATATATAAGTATAAAAAAAAGCTATTCTGCCTTTTAAATTTTTATTAAAAAATATAGCCAAAATAAAGCTTGATATTTTTTTTTGAAAAAACAATAGCCAAGCTTAGTATAAAAATAAATACCTCTTATATTTAGTTTAAATTAGATATAATTTAATTAATATATAGCAAATAGGCTAATAATAAAGTAAAATATATTTTAACTAATTCCGCTTGGTTATGTAAAACATCCATACATGCTGTATAAGCAAGCTTTAAAACAATATTATATTTTTTGACTTATATATAAATCTTTTTACATTTTATTTACTAAATTACTAGCGAATAAAAAAAAATATAAAGTTAAAAATATACCTCATCCCACCGGGGAAAGACAAATAATCATTTAACTCAGCCTAAATACGGAAATCTTCCTTATGAGATAGTGCTTTTCAACTCTTTAAATATAGATAAATATCATAGTTAGCATAATAAATGATCCTTAGAAAATATTTTCTAAAGAAGGTCCCTTAGTCCAACCACATTAAAATATATCAATTTTACTAAAATTTACCCCTTTAACCTTATAAAACTAGGCTTCAAGGAAATAAAAATTTAAAAGGCAGAGTATACAAGGGGTAGTATAAACAAGGGCAGTGTAAACAAGCTTGTTTACACTGCCAAATAAATTTAAAACCTAACTATTAATTTTTTCTTGCTCCTTTACTATATATTTTTTTATAAAAAATATATCCACAATCCTTTCCCCCACACGTAGTGCAGGGGGACGGTAAATAATAAAGGTATTTTTTTATATAAAAATTCTTTTCTACGCAAGCCTTACACCAAGAAATGAAAAAATAACTCGGTCTTCGTGCGTAGAGGTAGCCATTTTTCAAGCACAAGGTCTTTCCCTATTACATACATATTTCAAAGCTTATCAAATTTATATCTGTCATTTAAATATATTTATTAAAACATAAAGAATTATTTATTATATAATAAAAAGTTACTATCTATAGGAAACAAGAGATTCGAACTCTTAAAAGTACAATACTATTGAGTTTACAGCTCAACCCATCTTACCAATTATGGAAGTTTCCTTTATTTAATTAGCATAAATTAATATTTATTACTATAAATATATACTATTAAAAAAAACAAAAGAAAATAAAAATTTAAAGTATATCTCCTGCTAACGAAGAAATAAAGCTAAGCCTTAAATATGAATAAGATTAAGCTACTTTTATTATACCAACTTTATACCTTGCTTATATATGTAATAAATAAAAATAAATAATACCTTATTTATTTTATATTAAGGAAGAGAATCTTAGTAATCTTATTAATGAATGTTTAATAACACAACTATTTCTCCTTTTATGTATTGTTAACATTAATCAATTCTAGCCATGGCTAGGGCTCTCACTTTTAATTTAGATCAGCCTTTATATGCTTTGGTGTTTTTATTCTTTAGTTTATTCATTCTTAAATAATTGCTTATATCAAGAGCCTCTGCAGCTCTTTTAGATGAAAGATATGTAGTACTAGTAGCGCAGCGCAGGCCGTAATTTATTTTAATTCTTTATAAAATTTATTATATTTAACTCCAATGCTACTAATTTTTCCCTAAAAGTATACAATATAAATTACTTTAACATAATATCACTTGAGTTTTATGTAGTTTGACTAATCAAGCATTACGTAATTTTCTTGTATTGTGCCCTATCCCTGTGCCCAATTACTCATCCCCTGCTTTAATTTTTGATAAAAAAATAAAACAGGGGATTAGATAAACACCCGCTTATACTTATTTTCACTGTAAATTGCATTTTAGCGTTTAAATCCTAATAAATTAATGCCTTGCCATATATTTTTTTTATAAAGCCAGCCGAAAAAAAATAGATTTTTTTTTATATAGGACACTTTTATTTATCTCACTTGCGCAGTTAAAAGATCCATATTCGCATTTAATATTTAAGTTTATTATTATTTTTCATAAGCCTATATCTGGATTCGAACCAGATTTAAAAGATCTTATATAAAAGATCCGTACTCCAAGAACAGGCTAAAGACAGTATAAATACTGTCTCGTTTATTATTGTTAACATTAATTAATCCCGTGCACGCTGTACAACATCTTTTAGCATGCTAAATTCTAATAAGTTTAGAATATAGTTTAACTTGGATTTGTATTTGCGGGTTTTTCAACCTTGACACATATACAGTGATGTCTTATCTCTAAATTTTAAAAAAGAGGCTGATCGTACCTTAAGCTTGCGCCGAATACTATGCGATCGATGTACTTTTATCCTATTATCATAAATAGGAACTTAGCTGCGCGATTGTCCATTATCTTTCGAAATATTGTTTGATTTTACCGTACCACGAGTCATTACCTGTGCCATTTAAAAGTTACCTCTTAAACTTGGTTAAACAATCTTTAGGAGTTCCCCGCAATTTAGCATTCTTTATTTTTGGGTTCTTGTGGGATATTCAATTACAATTAAATAAATCAGTACAATAATAAAAACTGGTTTAAATTGTACCCAAAAGATAGCTAGAGGTTTACTCTAACTGAAACAAAACAAATTACCAATTCATTTATTTCCACTACACGAACCATATTTCGACTTAACACCAATTAAAGTCACGCATACGAAAACCTCCCACTATAATAGCTAGACCTATTTATCTAGAATTAAATTATAATAGTTAGCCAAACTTATTGCACATACTTCTTTCGGCGCCTGACGAGTAGTTAGTACCTATCTGAGATTAAATCCACCGTGACGTGGTGATTCACGATTACTAGTAATTCCTTATTCATGTAGTCGAATTTCAGACTACAATCCTTGTTTTATCCTACTTTTTGAGATTAGCTTAAATTCACATTTTTGCATCTCTTTGTATAGGAATATGTGGCACGTCTATAGCCCACAATATTTAGGCCATGATGATTTGTCTTGGTCCCTGTTATCATTTCCGATATACTGGTGAACTGCTTTATTTATAAATTTTGCAAATAAAGCAAGGGTTTCCGTTAATTTAATGGAATTAACCAATATCTCACGACATTAACTGAAGACAACCGTGCAACGCTTGTAGTATCTTTTCAGGGATACTATACAAATTGTGGTAAGGTTTTTCGCGTAACGACGAATTAAATAACATACTTCACTACTGGTTTCAGAAACGGTCTAATGGTTTCAGTTCCTGCGTTGCCACATTACTCTTGAGGTGGAATGCTTGCACTTTCATTTATAAACTAAAAATATTCTAATCTATGGCATTCATAATTTTCTGCTTGGACTACCAGGGTATCTAATCCTGTTCGCTACCCGAGCCTTCGTCCCTCAACGTCAGTTATTAGATAAAAGGTTGCTTTCGCCATTACCAGTCCTTAAGGTATGACTGAATTTCAACTCTACTCCTTAAATACTCACCTCCTTATATATAACTCTAGTAAAACCGTATCATATTTTAGACTAATTTTACCGTCTAGGTACCCTTTAAACCTATTAAAGATGAATAACACTAGTCTTCTACGTATTACCGCGACTGCTGGCACGTAATTTGGTCAAGACATATAGATAGAAAATAGTCATAATCAGTATTCTATCTAGAACTTTATTCGACAAAATCGATACTGTATTTGTTCAATATATAAAATATTGACGTTTTTTATTATAATAATAAAAAACCAAATATAGTTAGCCGGAGCTATACATTCCCCCAAGTTGCTGGTTCAGCCGTTAGGCCATTGACCAATATTCCCCACTGCTGTACTATACGTATTGGGGTTTTTTCAGACCCAATGTGATCGATCGACCTCTCAGTCTCGACTACGGAATTTCAAGCTAGTTAAGTCATTACCTTAACTACTACCTATCCGAAATATTTATTGTCCTCTTAAAGCGGAGTTTTACTTCCTTTCTTATTCATATTTTTATAAGGTATTTTACCTTACTTTAAGGCAGCCAAAATATTAAATACTCACCTGTACACCACTTCTAATTAAATTAGTGACTTAATGCCGCATTGTTAAATTAGACGTTCGATTAGCATGTGTCAAGCACTTGGACAGCGTTCATTCAGAGCCACCATCAAACTCAAATAAAATTTTATGGTATAAAAATTAGATAGTATATTTAATTTCTATACCATTACTAATAAAATATTCACTAATTAGTGATTAAATATAATTTTAATCATATTTATAGAATTAAGATAAAGTAATTATTAGATTTTGATACATTTAAGCCGGATCCTGTCTTAGTTATTAAACTAAAATAAGGCTTAACCTAGGCTTGTGATTTCATAACCTTCTTTACTGCCTATAATAAAAAAGATAGATCTATCTTTTTTATTAATACATTTAGCTATAGTTATAACTATAAAAAGATAGACTTTATTTTCTCTTTAATACCAAAATTTTTACTTTTACTCTCTTCAATATGAGTATTAGTTTTACAAGCTTCGGACTTTCCTATACTATACGTATATATAGTACCTATACTATATGTAACAAAAAAAAAATATTACTCTAAATTTAAGGCAATCCCTCTATAGCAGATTATATAGATAAACTTACAAAAGTATGAGGTTTAAGTAGGCTATTTAAAACGAAAAAAAAAATAATTTTTTTTTTCCTAAATTAATTATCCTACTCAAACCGATCTAGGCTATTAATAATTCAAATGCAACGTAGTGAATAAGGTTCACGTATATAAATATAAAAGTAATAATCTTATTTGTATATAAGACCTATAATATAAGTGCTATCCTTTGAGTTTATCTAAAATACCACGTATCTAGCCAAAAAAGATAAGCATAGCTTATTTATAGGGCTTATATCCCCTAATTTATAAAAATAAGGCAAGTAATCGGATTTACTCTTAATTTTTACCTCTTCATTTTCATACCGCTTATTAACACAGGATAATACAGGAAAAACCCTGATTACTTTTTCTTAGTACAGAAGTGTGTATATATTATTTTTGTGTGTAACTGTTATTAACTCTTTTTGGCTTATTTGAAATTGTGTTATTACAACTAAACCTAGGATAAGAATATAATAAGCGTATAGCCTAATATAATCTCTTATGTCCTTTTTCTTGATAATAAGTAACCATCTTTTTTTCTAACTCAACTCGCTTAGGATCATCAAAATCTAAACTATGATATTCATCTAATAATACCTGGAGTTCAGGTCGGCCTCCTCCGATATCACGCGGTACGAATCCACCAAGATGAGGATTATAGGTTAAGGTTCTGCCGTGAGATAAAGGGAAGCTACATATTGCATAAGGATTAACCTTATCTATACCAATCATTTCGGCCACTGCAGGGTTCATAGGACGAAGTTTAAAATACTTAGCCTCAGCTTCTCGACTAGGTAGTGAAACATATACAGGATCAGGTTGAGGCGTAGGTTTCGGTTTATAGTACTCTCCTGGGTACAATTCTTCTATCAATTTCTTAGAAACTGAGTCCTTAGGAGGATTAGGATCATATACATATGTAACATTCCATTTAGGGAAACCATTTGTATCCATATCCAGAGCGGTCTTAAAATTTTTATTAGAAGATTTTTCTTCAGAAGACTTATCTTCTGAAGAAACCTCCAAAGCTCTTTTCTTGCCTTTGCAAGAAGATCCTTTACTGTTATCTCCAGCAATATCCCCACCAGCTTTACCTGAAGTAGCACTATCAGGGCTAGGAACCTGTTTCCCCTTACCCTTATCTGTAAATCCTTTACCAGCATCATCAACTTCTGTTTTATTAATAGGTAATTTATTAATATTAATATCAGGTTTATATTCCGCCGCTTTCGTCGGCGGGTTCCCTCCAAAAGTTAATTTATTACTCTCAAACCCAGACCAAATACCTTTTAATTTATCTTTAAGGTAACCAGGTTTAAGTAAATTAAAATCAACACTAGGTAACTTTAAACCCAAATTAGGTAACTTAAACACCAAGCCCGCAAATAACTCATTAATTAATACAGAAAAACAAGACATAAAACCATAATACGAGATAGATATATAATGTTTATAATCTATAAAAACATTAATATCCCA
>Ga0233341_1000028_pt1 | contig 18878 bp, 9 predicted proteins | sample GEONDECOMP247_FD_180672 | JGI IMG/M metagenome (GOLD analysis project Ga0233341, IMG submission 180672) | Leaf litter microbial communities from Shasta-Trinity National Forest, California, United States - GEON-DECOMP-247 | ecosystem: Environmental > Terrestrial > Plant litter > Unclassified...
ATCATTGAGACAGCTGTTGTATCGTTAAATCATTCATGCAAGACCGCATTTAACGGCCAGGGTATTCCGCTACCTTAGGACCCTCATCGGTAAGGCCGCCATTGATTGGGGGTTCCTTCAAAACCTAGCTTATTTTAGTCAACTAAGTAAATCCGTTAACCAGCCAACATTGGGCAGAAATCACACTCAATACTTTGATTTGTCATCTTACGCAAAGTGCTTTGTTTTAATTAAACAGTCGTACAACACCATTCTATGCCTCCTATTCTTAACCTGATATTAATCAGGAAGAATGGCACACCTTATCCCGAAGTTACGGTGTTAATTTGCCGAGTTCCTTAATGATTGTTAACTCAAACGCCTTCGTATACTCTACTAGCTTACTTGTGGTAGTATTTAGGTACGGTTTATATAACTGCAGTTTTTTCCAGAACCCAATTTACTCAATTAGGTTAAGTCTGCATATAGAACATATCTGTTTTTGTTCGATATATTCTGTTAAAGATTTTCTCATCGTTTAATCCTTTAGGGCAGGTCAGTAAACTTAGAGGCCGTTACTTAACAAAATACCATAAGCTTAAGGCGAGGGTTATCCCTTTTTCGTTACTCATGCCAGCATTCTCACTTGGGTTATCTTACATAACATTATAATGTTACGTTATTAAATCTTAAAAAGATCTAAGTAAAAGATCTACCCAACGTTCCGCTACCCCATAAATACAACGATTAATTTACATTTATAAACTAAGTATATTAATATTTATGGACAAGGTGTCGGTATATTGTTTAGATCCGTTAAATTTTCGGTGCTTTTAACTTAGATTTTGAACCAGTGCTCTGTTACGAGGTCTTCAAAAAATGGCCGCTTCTAAGCCTATTTCCTGGTTGTATATGAAAAAAACTTCCTTAATTTCACTTAACAATAATTTTGGAACCTTTAACTCTTGTTCTGGGCTGTTTCCCTTTAGACATACAACCTTATCGTACTATGTCCGATTATTCAATATTCATCATTGCCCTTCCGAGAGCAAATTCTCACCGATAAAATCTTCACGATCCCCCGATATATACAAAAGTATATTTTTTTAGAATACAATTTGTCTGAGATCACAGTTCTGTACCTGCTATGATGTTATTTGAATTACCTACTTATATAGGTTTCGCGGAAAACCAGCTATCCTAGTCAGTTTTGTCTTTCACTAACTTACCACAATTCCTCGGATATCTTTACAACGATAACCCGTTCGGGCTTTTATAACCCTGATCATGGTAAGATCACTAGGCTTCGGGTCTAATTTTAGATACTAATTCATTAATTAATAATCGGTTTATCTGGGAGGTAAATCTCGCATCTAATATTAACTTGCTGACCCATTATGCAAAAGGTACGCTCTAACTTTTTATTTAAACTTTGCTCGAGCTGCTTATAAAACTACTATTTCAAATATTTCCCTCACGGTACTAGTTCACTGTCGCTTATATATCATATTTAGCCTTAGAGGAAGGTTCCCCTATATTCAAACAGATTTTAATCCATTTTACTTTAAAGGCTTTTCTATTTTCATTCACACTAATCATAGAATCTCGTTTGATTTTTATTCCTGAAGTTAATAAGATATTTCAATTTACTTCGTTTATTAACAGGATTTCTCCAAAAGTTAATGACAGGTTATCTGTCAAAAATAAACACTCTTTTTAATATATAGCTATATCTCCGTAATAGTTTCTTTATATACTTGCCATCATACACTAGGCCGAGACCTTGCGTTATGATGAAATTTTACATTACATATCAAATACATTACTAATGTAATTTGTTTAAAATTACGTTTTTCGGGTCATTATGATTCGAACATAACTACTCCTCAACCCAAATGAGGCGCCTAACCAACCCGGCCCTGACCCGTATTTGTAATTCAGAGAATATCCGATTCGAACGGATGTGATTGTTTAAATCAAATAAGTTTCAAGCTTATCGCTATAGACCACTCAGCCAATTCTCTTTGTTTTTTATTTTATTTTAAGTATACCTGGTTACTTAATGATGTTAGGTACAAATTTTATAGGTTACGCCTTGAGTGTTTTATTGTACATTCTTACCCAAGACTCGAACTTGGACGAAGATTTTAGGAGAATCTCGTTCTGCCATTAAACTAGTAAAAATTATTTTATTTATTATAATTATTATAATGGTTAACTTTAATAAAGATAGTATTTGATTATGAACAAGTAGACATTAGAACAGAGTAATATTGCTAGGTAATATCTCAAAACTATATAGTATACAAGGTACTAATACAATAAAGGCAATAACAACAGGAAGTAAAATAGTTCAGCTAAAAGACATTAATTGATCAAATCTGATTCTAGGAAAGGATGCTCTTACTCAGATAAAAACAAATATCATTATACTAGCTTTCAGTCCTATACTTAAACCATATAATAATCCTTCTATTAAAGGATAAGATAAAAACTCCAGGTTATCCGCAAAAGTATAATCAAACTCTTGTATTAAATATATTAATGGCATATAGTTTAAGAGATAACCACCAAGGAAAAGAATACTAGTTAATATACAGATAAGCACAATACTTGCATACTCAGCTAGGAAGAAAAACACAAATATAACTGCAGAGTGTTCTGTCATAAATCCACTAACTAACTCAGATTCAGCCTCAGCTAAATCAAAAGGAGCTCTGTTTGTTTCTGCAACAGAACCTATGAAAAATATAACAAAAACAGGAAAAAGTGGTATTATAAATCACACAGCTCTTTGAGCCTCGATATTTACAGTTAAATTTAAACTACCTGTTAATAATACTACCAGCAGTATAGCTGAACTTAAAATAAGTTCGTAACTAATTAATTGTGCTGTACTTCTAAGTGAACCTAAGAAAGCATATTTAGAATTAGCACTTCAACCCGCTAATAAGATACCATAAGTAGAAAGTGAGGAAACTGCTAACATATAAAGTATACCTAAGTTAAAATCTCAGATAGCTAGACCAGGACCATAAGGTACAACAGCATAACCTAAAAGTGAAAATATTAAAGTTATAATAGGACCAAGAAAAAACAAGATTAAATTAGCTTGTGTAGGTGAAACATACTCTTTTAAAAGTAATTTAAGAGCATCTGCAAAAGCTTGTAAGAGACCGTAGTATCCTACTATGTTAGGTCCAAGCCTTCTTTGCATACTTGCCATTGTTTTCCTCTCAGCAACTGTAACAAAGGCAACAGTTAATAAAACAGGCACGGTAACAATTAAAACTTCAATTATAGAAATTAATGTAGGTAAATATAACATGATTAAAAAAAATATATACTAGTTTCTTTGAAATATAAAAAATAAGTTTAAATTATTAATATTTGCAAAAAAGAAATAACTAGGTTAATGACATTTTTTTAACAGAATTTTTATTTCAAATTTGAAATAATATCCGTTGTTGTCTATTACTAAATAGAATGGTATTTTATTTATTTTTATTTATTATTAATTGCTTAATATACTTCTTTCTGTTTTATAGTTATAACTATGGCACCAACCATAGCTAATAACAGTATTATTGATGTAATAATAAGTCACATTGGATAACTAGTGTAGATAATATTACCTATAGTAGTAATGTGGGATGTTTCTGCTAAATTACCATCTCAGTTTTGAGATGATACAAAAGCTATTGCATTGTTATCTTTAAATAGATTTAAAATACCTTTTAAAGAATTGCTAAAATTATTAACCTCAAATATATCATATGAGTTTCTATTAATGTCAACAATATGGCTTGCACCACTTGAAGGAAATATTTCATAAACAGTAGAATTGAAAAAAATACCTATTAAAACAGCTAACGGTATACTATTACTAGTATCAGTTACAAGTTCAGATATTCTAACGTTTATTAGCATTAATATAAACAGGAAAAGGATTGATACAGCACCAACATATACTAATAAATAGGATAAACCTATAAAATTTATACCTAGCATCATTAAGTAACCAGATATACTTAAAAATAAACCAATTAGAAATAAAACGGATACAATAGGATTTTTACTAATAATAACTAAAATACCACACAATATAGCGGCTAAAGAAATAATATTTAAAAACCCATAATTTGAACCATTTGTGTAAGTTTCATATAAAAGAAATGAATTTGACATATATTAACCAAAAAAACCGTCTCAAAAAAAAACAATACCGCATTACGTAGTATTGTATAAGAAGAAAACCTAATAAAAAGATTAATAATCCTTTTTTGTCTACGCCTTAAAGATAACAAATACTATAGAGAATATAGTTGTTACGCAAATGCATAAATATTCGAAGTGCGTATAAGATTCGAACTTATACCATAGTGTTCGTAGCACTACATTCTAACCATTGAACTAACGCACTTATGTAAACTAAAGATCTTTGTCTTATAATTCTTTTTTTTTTACTTAAATTGATTTTTTGCCCTACTTGATTCCTCCAAGACTCGAACTTGAATAACATCCTTATCAAAAACGCACTTTACCAGTTAAGTTAAAGAACCTAGTTATAATATCAAAAATAATTTTTGCCTTATCAAGAGTACTCAGACTCGAACTGAAAATTTGAAGTTTGAAGCTTCCTATTTTGCCAATTAAACTATACTCTTTATATAGCAAACCAAAAAGCCAAGTGTGTTATATTTGTATTATTAATCATAAAGATTATACAAATTATAAAATACAATACTTTAAGTATTCGGAAAAGAGATGAATTGAACATCTAGGTGTTAAAACACAATATTTAGCAAATATCTCGCCTTACCAATGGCAACTTTTCCTTTATGCATTATGATAACTAATAATATGAAACAAAAATAATATATTACTTTAAATGTTATGCAGATTAAATCGTCAATTTTTATATAAAATACCGAGTTAGGTCGGCTTCGATCCGACATCATCTTTCTCGACAAGAAAGTTCTCTACCAATTAAGTTACTAACTCTATTAATTTACGGCCAACCGAATTCGAATCGGTACACATCGTTTGGAAGACGAACGGTCTACCATTAACCTATAGCCGTGTATACAAATGTAAATATATATACCTTTAGATTACTCTTTTTTTTTCTTGACTTATAAGTAAATTAAAGTTACAATACTAATATGTTTGTATAATTATAAGGAAAAAAAAATATAAACAAGATTTTCACCGCACATGTGTAAATAACTTGCAAAAATTACATACTAAATAGCCAGGTTGCATTTATATGTATTGCGTATGAATCTATTACGTAATACCGTTATATTTTTTGTTTACGTAAAACCCCAAAAACCTTTTATGTGACCAAGGCTAGTGTTAATGGGTATATTAAGCATATATTGTATAATTTTTTTTTTATTTATATTTTTATAGTTTTAATTGTAGTAAGTAAAGCAAATACAATTATAATAAATAAGTTGTTATCAGTTATATATAAATAAGGTGTTAGTATATAGAAGATTAAACCTACTAATATGTACAAGGCATAAGATGTAATAACACCAGTGTCTAAACTTGCAATATTCTTACTTAAGTTAACTAATCCTTTTTCTAATCCAAAGGGACCTAATAGTTCAACAGAACCTTTGTCAATAACTTTAGTAGTTTGGCCTCCTAGTTTTAACACGAAATCTGTAATGTATTTATTGTAAAATAACTCAATTAAGAAACGTTGGTTAAAGAAGCTAAAGATATTGTAACCTATTCTAGATAATTTGAAGTGAATTAACAATTTAGGTAAAAATTCAGATAATACAATAAATATCACGCTTAGCGAAACAGTAAATATTAAAGGTAACAATTTAAATAAAGTAGGCACAGCAAACTCAGTATCTAACATAATTTCATGTGAGGGGTGAATAAATAAACTATTATCTGCAAAAAAACCAGAACCCAACCCGATAAAGATATCTTTAGTAATGTAACCGAAGAAAATTGAGAATACAGCCAAAATAATTAAAGGCATACTCATAAAAATATCACCTTCATGAGCTTGTTTATAGTTAACTAAAGGACCATTAGGGTTAGTTAAGAATGTTAAATATAAAACTTTAACTGAATATAATGTGGTAAACATTGCACCTATTGTAGCGATGAAATAAACAACTGTGCTAGAAAAATAAAATTGTCCGTATGCAGATTCTAAGATAAAATCTTTTGAGTAGAAACCTGTCATGAATGGAAACGCTACTAAGCTAAGACTTGCTATTAGCATAACTGAATATGTTAAAGGCAAGAAAGCTCTTAATCCTCCATATTTTCTAAAATCTTGATTATCAGCCACAGCATGAATTACAGCTCCAGCTCCAAGGAAAAGAAGTCCTTTATAGAAAGCGTGATTTACTAAATGGAATAATGCTACGTTATAAGAAGATAAACCAACAGCTATAACCATCATACCTAATTGGCTCATTGTAGAATAAGCTATAACTTTTTTAATATCCTGTTGGAATAATCCTATAAGAGAGCTAAATACTGTAGTAATTGCTCCTACTCATAAACACAGTAATAACACTGTTGAGCTATATTCTATTAAAGGAGATGAACGCATTAATAAATATACACCCGCTGTAACCATAGTTGCAGCGTGTATTAATGCAGAAACAGGTGTAGGACCTTCCATAGCCATAGGTAATCAAACATGAAGACCTATTTGTGAACTCTTAGCCATAGCACCTATCAGTAAACATATACCAACTATAGTAACAACATCTTCACTCATAAACGGAGCTAATGAAAATACTGTTGAGTAGTCAATATTACCAAAACTTAACAGTATAGCGAACATACCTATAGTTAAAAAACAATCTCCAACTCTGTTTGTAAGAAATGCAGAAAGTGAACTTTGATTTGCTGCTATTCTAGTGAATCAGAAACTAACTAAAAGATAAGAACAAACACCTACACCTTCTCACCCTACAAACATAAGTAAGAAGTTATTAGCTGTTACAAGTATTATCATCATAAATGTAAACAAACTTAAGTAACTAAAGAATCTTTGGTTATGTGGGTCGTGACTCATGTATCCTATAGAGTATACATGCACTAAAGAAGAAACTATTAACACAGGTATTAACATAGATACTGTTAAAGAATCAAAATTAAAACCTCAAGAAACATTTAATGACTCTGAATCAATTCATCTGAATAGATGGATTGATACGGGTATGTTGTTTAAACCTACCTCAAAAAAGGCAAGTATCGCAAATGTTGTTGTTAAAATTACAGAGCTACATGTTATAAATTGTGCTCCGCTAACTCCTACTTTTCTACCAAAGAAACCAGAGACGATTGATCCTAATAAAGGTAATACTATTATAGCTAAATACATTATTTAAATTCTATTGCAACACTTCCTCTTAATCTATAAAATGCTACTAATATACCTAAACCTATCGCTGATTCTGCACCAGCTATCGCTATTATATATATAGCATAAGTTTGGCCTAATATATCATCAAAGCTAAGTGAACTTACTAATATTAAGAAAGTAATAGCTAATAGCATTATTTCTATTGAGATAAGCATTAGTATTATATTTTTCCTATTTAAGACAAAACCTAAAATTCCTATTAAAAAAAGTATTAATGATAAATTCATTTACTTATAAACGTGTTATAGAGTGAGATTAAACCAGGTTTAACATTTTTTTTTATTTATTTAACTTTGTAAAGGTAAACTTACAAAAGCATGAGGTTTAGGTGGACTGTTTAAACATCACTCTAAACTGTTGTATGCTCTGTTTAATAAGCTTTGTAGTAAATCTGTATAAAATTGTGGTGTTAATCATGGATATCTTGAAACAGGTTTACCTTCAACTAATTGAACGTATGTAATGTGCAAGAATAATCATGTAGCCACTACAGAAATTAAAGATCCAAAACTACTTACTAAGTTTCATCCTGCGAAAGCATCAGGGTAGTCACTTATTCTTCTAGGCATTCCTTGTAGTCCTAAGAAGTGTTGAGGGAAGAATGTAACATTAACACCTATAAATAAAATTCAGAAGTGCACTTTTCCTAACATTCTGTTATAGTCTAATCCTAATATTTTAGGTATTCAGAAGTATCATGCACTAAATAATGCAAATACTGCTCCCATACTTAACACATAGTGGAAATGAGCTACAACGTAGTATGTATCGTGGAATGCGATGTCTAATGATGCGTTAGCTAAAACAACTCCACTTAATCCACCAATAGTAAACATAAATACAAATCCCAATGCAAATAGCATAGATGGTGTTAGTTGTAATGAACCACCGTAACAAGTAGCTAATCAACTGAATATTTTAATACCTGTAGGTACTGCAATTATTAATGTTGCAGCTGTGAAATAAGCTCTTGTGTCAACATCTAATCCAACTGAGTACATGTGGTGACTTCAAACTACAAATCCTAACACTCCGATTGACATCATAGCGTATACCATACCTAAGTAACCAAACACTGATTTGTTTGAACTTGCTGATATAGTTGTACTAATAATACCAAAACCTGGTATAATTAATATATAAACTTCAGGGTGTCCGAAAAATCAGAAAAGATGTTGGTATAAGATAGGGTCTCCTCCACCTGCTACTTCGAAGAATGATGTATTAAAGTTTCTGTCTGTTAAAACCATTGTAATTCCTCCTGCAAGCACAGGTAATGATAATAATAGTAAAACAGCTGTTACTACTACCGCTCACCCGAATAAAGCTAATTTGTGTAATCTTATACCAGGAGCTCTCATGTTTAATATTGTTGTAATGAAATTCATTGCACCTAATAAACTACTTATTCCTGATAAGTGTAAAGCGAAGATTGCTAAATCTACGCTAGGACCACTATGACTTTGTATACCTGATAAAGGAGGGTATAATGTTCACCCTGTTCCTGCTCCATTTTCTATTGTAGCAGCAAATAAGAATAAGATTAAACTTGGAGGTAATAATCAGAAACTTATGTTATTCAATCTAGGAAATGCCATATCAGGACCTCCTACTAATAAAGGTAACAGGAAATTACCGAACCCACCGATCATAGCAGGCATAACCATAAAGAATATCATTAAGATAGCGTGAGCAGTAATTACTGCATTATATAGTTGATTATCTGCTATATATTGTACACCAGGTCCAGATAATTCCATTCTGATAAGAACAGAAAATGCTGTTCCTAATAATCCCGAGAATAATGCAAATATTAAGTACAGAGTACCAATATCTTTTGCGTTTGAAGATAAAAATCAACGTTCTCATCATAGTGAAATAGCAGAAAGCTTGTTAAGCGGCGTTTCTATTAAAATATTCTGCGTAACAGTTGTTTCTTTGTTTTGTGTGTTGTTTTGTGTATATGAATTCGAATAAACATAACCCATGAGTTACGTTTATGAATTCTAATACTTGAGTGTTAAAAATATTAAATAATAAATAATAAATACAATATCCTGTTTTGTGCATATTGTATTTAAATTTAAATATTGTCATGTTCAGTTTGTGAACAATATGATTAGCTCAAGTATAAAGTTATCTGATGTATTAAATTAAGATTTATTGTATAGTGTTTTTGCATGAAATAATAAAATAGTTAAAGCTATTAGATTTTTAACATATAATTGTAAGAACTGTGAGATTTGAACTCACATTAGAGTGATTAAAAGTCACATACTTTACCATTAAGTTAAGTTCTCTTTTTTTTTATTTATTTACACTACTAATATAATTTAATCGGATTTATTTAAAATAAATGTTAAATTTATTTATTATAATAAAGGAGAATAATATATTAAAGATGATACTGAATAATGTAAACCGTCTAGTATAGGTGCAGGGTATATACCTAATACAACAGTAAACACAACTAATGTCAATAAAATAAAGAACTCTCGTTTGTTTAAATCTGGGATATTAACTAGGAAAAACTTAGAGTATGCACCAGCGAACGCTATTCTATTAAACATATAAATAGTATACGCTGCTGAGAATACAATAGAAGAACTAGCAAATACACCTAAAAGAGGTAATCTTTCAAATGTACCATATAAAGACATAAATTCACCTACAAAGTTTAAAGTAAGAGGAGCACCACAGTTACCTAATGACAATATAAAGAATAATATAGAGAATAATGGCATCAATTGAGCAATACCTCTATAATAAGTAATTAATCTAGTAGAAGATCTATCATATAAAACCCCTCCCGCACAAATAAATAGACCGGATGATACAAAACCGTGGGCTAGCCCTAGTGTAATACCACCTTCAATTCCTTGTATGGAATTACTAAATACTCCTAATAGGTATACGGCGGCATGACTTACAGAACTGTAGGCAATAAGTTCTTTAACATCTATTGTCCTCAGTGTACTGAAACTAGCATATATAATAGTTATTACACCTATAACATAAACTACGCTGGTAAAATAAAAATAAGCTTTAGGTAATAAAGGAAGAATTAATCTAAGAATTCCGTATAAACTTAATTTTAAAACAATAGCAGCTAGTATTATACTACCACCTAAAGGAGACTCAACGTGAGCTTTTAAAAGTCAAGTATTTAGAAATATAGTTGGAGTTTTAACAGCAAAAGCTATAAAGATACCGTAAAATAAGAATAGCTGAGTATAAAAATTAAAATTTGTTTTATACAATGCATCAAAATCAGTAGTACCCATAATGGATGACATTGTAAGAATAGATAATAATAGAAATAAAGAACCTAATAATGTGTATAAAAAAAGGTAAAAACTCGCTCTAACTCTATTACTAGATCCAAATAATCCTATTAATATAAACAGAGGTGGTAATATACTTTCGAAAAATATGTAGAATAATAAAATATCTAGTACTAAAAACACAGCTAACAGTAAAGTCTCAAGTAGTAGAACGATTATCACGTATGATTTCATGTTTTCAGATATTGAAGTTCAATTTGATAAAAGAGCTATAGGCATTATTATAGTAGTTAAAATTACAAAGTATATAGAAATACCGTCCACACCTAAGTAGAAATCAAAACTACTCACTTTATGATATTCTTGCACAAATTGAAATTGATTACTACTAAAATTGAAGAATACAAATACAATTAATGAAACAAACAAATTAATTATACTTGTAGCTAGACCGGTAGTTTTAATACGGTTTATATTCAAACTTGAGTTATCGTGGTACATCGTTGTAGATATAATGAATATACCTGTAACAGGTATTAATAATAAAAGCATAAGCAACATTAGACATAAATAAATATAAATATAAATTTCCCGGTTAAAATATAGTAATGTTCTTATTGACAATCTATATTTTTTGTGTTATCACACATATCTGTATGATTATATAAAACCATAAATTATTAATAAATATATAGCAAATTTAAGTAAAATATTAAGCAACATTTTAACCTGCACATATATGTTAGGGTATCTTGGGCAGGAGTATACAGTAAAACACCCAAAGCGTAAAGTGGTAACATTTAAATAGTTTTATGAAAAAATTTTGTTTTTTACAAAAACCAATAATGCTAGAGAAAATATAATTTATAGCCCTTAAGATGAATTGAACATCTATCAAAATATTAACAGTATTCCGCTCTACCGTTGAGCTACAAAGGTTTTTTTTTTTTTTCAATGTTGTATATTAAATACCGCTAACTCAACCTTTTAAACCAAAGGAACCATTACGTGTTTTGCTGGAAATTTTTGTATATTGTACATTTGGTTTATCAATACCTCTTAACATAACAGTAGATAAATTTTTGTAAGAAGAATCTATATTCTTTAACCCTCCTTTATATTTTAATTTAAACACAGATCTCGAAGCAGTTAAACGTTTGGATAATCTACCCGAAGCTTCTAATCTTACACCGTACACAGCTTTATATTTAATCGAGTTTAAAACATCTTTTTCTAGGCTATTATTTGTACGTGAATATATAGGAAGTATGGAGGATTTAGGAAATATATTGTTTAATAGCTCATGTAATACATCATTTTCTTTTAACATAAGAGAAACAACAGACCTTACATTTAAAGATTTATATTTGTTTATAAATGTTTTATATGTATTCTTGTGTGCAAATTCATAGTTAGATAATTTATTAATAGATGGTAATTTAACTAATTTTAAAGCTTTTTTTAAAACTAATAGTAACCTATTTTCTCTATTTCTTAGTTTTACAGCTATAGATTCTGAGAATATGTCACTATTTAAATGTAAATATTTTAAATTAACAAAATTGAATATAATTTTTTTCTTATATACTTTAGATATTATTTTTTTAAGACCAAGTAAAAATCAATTTTTAAATTTATTACTATTAAGTGATAACAATTTAACATAATATAAGTATAGTAGTTCTTTTCTATATGATTTCCTTATAAAGTTTTTATAATATCTAGTTTCATAGCTTATGAAACTTTTATTATTTCATTTAAGCGTTTTAAGAATAAAATCTTTATGGTTTCTAGCTTTTTTTAAAATTCTTAAACCTTTTAATGAAATTAATTTCATTTTTTTTTGCGCTTTGTTGACTAGAGAAATCCTCAATAATTTGTACATATTTCTAAGTAAAAAATTTTTGCTATTTAATCCTGAATCTTGCAAGTTGTTTTTATATAAAACTCCTCCTGCACCAGTTTTGCTATAATTAAACATTTTACTTAAAAAAAACAATTTAGAATAATTTCTTAACTTGTACATAAGATTTTTAATTTTTCTAGATTTTCTGCTTTTATTAATAAAATTAGAATAATTATTTATACTATTACTTTGAAGTATTTCCTTATAATTATTCCTTTTAGTTTTTAAACGGTTATTTTTTAATAACTTATATATATTACTTGTATATATCGTGTTGTTTTCATATATAGAATTGTCTCCATTTAAATGGATAAGATTTAAATAGTAATTATTATCGCTTATGTTGTAAAACTTGTATTTATTTAATATCGCATAGTATTTTGTTATTAATGTTTTGTACTTGTTTTTTAAGTTAGTGTTTTTTATTGCAGATATAAATTTGCTGAGATTTATTTTTGTTAAATTAGTAAAATTTACATAATGACTTGTCTTTATTTTATACGCGATTTTCTGGTTTTTATTTTTAAATCTTTTAGTAGAAAAACTCTTTTTTTTACTTATATAGTTATTGTATTTTTTTGCATTTAACCTAGAAGCGTTCGCAGAAAGGTTTTTTGTTTTATATTTGCTAACATACGAATTTTTTTCTTTTTTGCTATATATATTTTTAATTCCAGATTTTTTCTTTAATATTAATAATTTATAAATATTTCTCAATTTATGAAAAAAGAATTTTTTGTTTTTGTTGTACAAATACACAGTTATTATAACATTATTGTTAGTATGTTTCATTTCTGCTTTACTTACTAGTATTCTGTTTAAAGATAACCTCTTAGACCTTATTTTTACACGACTAGATCTACTTTTTACTAGTGTACTTAAGTTAAAATAACTTTTAATCAATTTATTTACCAGTCTGTCACTTATGGGCAGTGTTTTAAGAGTATTATTATTATAAGAATATACACTGTTAACTCATTCAGTGTCTGCAGGGGGGTGTGCCCTAGTGTCACCTAGATTTTGTATTACAGTATCCCAGGGATTATCTATTTTTTTTTTAGTATTTGTAGAAATGGCTACGGATTTCGAAGAAAAATCTAGAGATTTTTTGTAAAATAACTTTAGAATAATATTTATTAGAATAGAAAAGTTTTGTTCTTGTTTTTAGCTTAATAATTTGATTTAGCCCGTTTAGGCTAAATACTACAATATTTTTTTTATAAAGTTTGTGTTATTATGTTTATAACAAACGATAAATTTAGGAAGAAAAGGAATCGAACCTCCGACAGCATTAGCTATTGAGTTTACAGCTCAACCCACCATACCAACAAGTGGAACCTTCCTTGGTTTTTTTTATTAATTATAAGGGGGGGTGTCATTAATTTTTATTTTTCCCGTGCAATTTCCACTACACGAACCATATTTCGACTTAACACCAATCAGAGTCACGCATACGAAGATTTCTTGATAAAATATCATCGCCTTTTCGCGATGAGGACAGATTAAGAAAAAACCAAACTTATTGCACATACTCCTTTCAGCGCCTGACGAGTGGTTAGTACCTATCTGAGATTAAATCCACCGTGATGTGGTGATTCACGATTACTAGTAATTCCTTTTTCATGCAGCCGAGTTTCAGGCTACAATTCATATTATATCCAATTTTGGAGATTAGCTCAAATTCGCATTTTCGCCTCTCTTTGTAAAGGCATATGTGGCACGTCTATAGCCCACAATATTAAGGTCATGATGACTTGTCTTAGTCCCTGTTATCACATCCAATATAGCGGTGAACTACTTTATAAAAACAAATAAAGCAAGGGTTTACGTTAATTTAATGGATCTAACCAGAATCTCACGACATTAACTGAAGACAGCCGTGCAACACTTGTATTATTTAACGCCTCCTTTTGGGCTGCGCTATAATATTCAAATTGTGGTAAGGTTTTTCGAGGGTTATCGAATTAAATAACATACTTCACTACTGGTTTCAGAAACGGTCTAATGATTTCAGTTCCTGCGTTGCCGCATTACTCTTGAGGTGGAATGCTTACACTTTCATTTATACACAAGCTTTCGCAAGTCTATAACATTCATAATTCTCTGCCTGGACTACTAGGGTATCTAATCCTATTCGCTACCCAAGCCTTCGTCCCTCAACGTCAGTTTATACATAAAGGTTTGCTTTTGCTGTTATCCGTTCCATTAGTATCAAAGAATTTCATCTCTACACCAATAGTACTAATATATACCTCTCACATAAAACTCTAGTATATCTGTTCCCTTTTGGGGCTTGATATACCGTCTAGGTACCCTTTAAACCTAATAAAGATGAATAACACTAGTCTTCCTCGTATTGCCGCGACTGCTGGCACGAGATTTGGTCAAGACATATAGATAGAAAATTGTCATTATCAGTTATCTATCTAGAACTTTATACGACGTAGTCGATACACATATGCATGGCTAGGCCATACATATGCTTACATTCCCCCAAGTTGCTGGTTCAGCCGTTAGGCTATTGACCAATATTCCTCACTGCTGTACTATACGTATTGGGGTTTTTTCAGACCCAATGTGGTCGATCAACCTCTCAGTTTCGACTACGGGCTTAAGCTAGTTGAGCAATTACCTCAACTACTACTTACCCGAGATAGTTATAAACATCTTAAAGCGAAAATATGTTTTCTTTTAATAACAACATAACGTTATTATCATATAAGGGATTTTTCTCCTTACTCTAAGGCAGCTATAACTTCATTTACTCACCTGTACACCACTTCATAGGATAAGTCCTATGACGTACGATTAGCATGTGTCAAGCACTTGGACAGCGTTCAATCAGAGCCATCATCAAACTCAATATTATACAATAAAATTATAATAGTTTAATCTATTACATTACTAATGTAATTTTTAACATAATAATTGGCTGCTAACCATTAATTTTTACATATAATTATCTTTTTATAGCGGTTTAACTTTACTTTTTTTCATCGTTAAAGTTTCTTTGAAAAAGAAAACGCTAATAAAAAAAAAAGTTAAACCACATATGAAACTTTTCTTTATACATGATACAGGGATACGGAGGAATTGAACCCCAAATTTTCGATCTGCAATCAAAACGCAAAACCTTTTGCTACATATCCCTTTTGGAAACCTTTATAAAGAAAAATCCGTTTATATTTTTTTTTCTTTAAAGAAAAAAAAAGAGGGGGAGTCCTTGTTTAAGAAATAGGTGATTCGAACACCTAACCTACCGTGTGTAAAACGGTTGCTCTACCAATTGAGCCAATTTCTTTTTTAATAGATATATATATTAATATTACAATGTTTCTAGCGTTTAACCTTTATTTTTTGTTTTTTCTTGGGAAAAACGTATGGATGGTTTTTAACAAAGTTATTTTACTTTAGTTATACAAAAAGCCTATACACGGTGTAGCCAGGAGAGAAAATCGAATTCTCATTCTTAATGCATGAAATTAACGTTCTAACCAATTGAACTATCCTGGCTATTGTTATATTTAATATATTATACATGTATCAAACATATTAAGACAAAATTCTAATTTATGGGTGGATACCCTGACTCGAACAGGGAACTTACTGTGCCACATACAGTTGTTCTGCCAATTGAACTATATCCACCTTTACATTATTATTTATATCTGCTTATCTCCCGACTTTAATTCTTTTTTTTTTCTGGCCATTAACATCTTTGTTTAACCGACACTTTACTTTTTTTAGCGTTAAACCGCTGGACTAGCAAGAAAGTAAAAGAAGAAAAGAATTAAAAATAAATTCTTTTTATAATATTATGTTGGAGTGATTCGAACACTCAATAGTAAATACCAAAAATTTATGACTTACCGATTAGTCCACAACATATCGCTTTCTTTCTGGTTTAACGAAACTTCACATTTTATACCGTTAAACCCGTTAAAACGGTAAAGAAACGTTAAACCATGTGTTTTGCTCTTAATTTTTAATATAAATGTATACATTTAGATTAAAAAGATGTTATAAAGGGCTATTTAATAAATAACACGATAAGGTAAATCCGACTTGAACGGATAAGATTTAAAATCAAATAGTCCTAAGCTATTCCTGTCTACCAATTTCAGCACTACCTTTTATTGGAGAAACTTTTTTTTTTCAACGGTAAAAGCCGTTAAAAAAAGTTTCGAAAAGTGCTCGAGATAAGATTTGAACTTATAGCCTAAACATCTTCAGAGTTCCGCTCGACCAGGTTGAGCTTCTCGAGCTTAAATATATAGTCAATAAAGCAGTTGGAGATATTAGGACTCGATCCTAAAATAACGATATGCAAAATCGCAGTTTTACCAGTTAAACTATATCCCCTTTCATAGTGCCAGCCTACGCTAATAAATGTAGACCGGGGCTTAAATATGTTAAGCAAAAATGTGAATATTACATCTACACCTTTGCCTTATCTTATTTTTAACATTTTCTTTAGTAAAAATCAAAGTAAAGCTAAAAGAAACCGCTAGCCACTACTCTCTCTCCCATTTATTGGTAAATTACTGTTATTTAGCTTATAATACTAAGCACATATATTGTATTTAAGCTTAAGTTTAACCCACTCGGGGTTCGAACCCGAGATGTAACGGTGAAAGCGTTATGTCTTAACCACTTGACTAGTGGGTCTTATTAACGTATAAATCATGTGTGCTTCACGAAACTTTAGCGTTTTTTTATAGCGTTTTTACTAAAGTTTCTTAATGTTTTTTTTCTTAAGAAAAAAGAACGCTAAATAAACTATAATAAACCTTAAATAAACCGACAAAAACGGATAAAATTGCTAAAAAATTTAGCAAGATATTTTTATTTATGTTTTGGGAGAAAGATGTTAAACTACTATCCGAAAAACGACTTGAACGTTTACGATATTATATCAATAAATCTTAAGTTTATCCTGTCTACCAATTCCAGCACTCGGATTAAAATATAACTTCGACTCCTATAAATTTTAGATTTACTTTTTAACTTTTTTTTACTTAAACCTTGAAAAAGGTAATAACAAATAAAGAGGACTCCTTTAAGGCCAGAATGACTCGAACACTCATCTGAGCTATCATGAGCAGCTTGCTTTTCCGATTAAGCTATAGCCTTTATGTGATGCGGATAGAGGATTTGCACCCCTATCTACTGGACATGAGCCAATTATGCTACTATTGCACCAACCCGCATTGATTAATATTTAAACAGATAAAAAAAAAATTTTTTTATCTGCTTAACCGTTGATTTTTTTTTTATTCTATATAGAATAAAAAAAAATCGTAATAAAGACGGTATAATGCTATTATAAGTTAAAAAAGCTTGGTTCTAAATTATATAACATTAAACTTTTAAAGCCCAGTGCAAGTATCGCACTTACTTCTACCGATTACAAAACGGTTGCATTTCTTTTATGCTAACCGGGCCTATTCCACTAATTTTTTTTCATGCCTAACGTTTTACCGTATTTTTCTAAAAAAAACGGTAAAAAGGTAAAAAAACCGGAAAAAAAAAAATCCCAGCGAAATGTATATACGATAAGTATGTTATTTAGTTTTTAATAAAATTAGTACTTTATACCTGAAGACATCAAAATCCTTTAAGCTAAAGCCTATGCATTATTTAATAAGCAATAAAGCTTATTAAATAAGATTCGTAGTGTTATACTACGTATATTTAAGAGTATCTTAAGGTAAGTTTCGTGCCTATATGCATTCAGCACTTATCTTTAACTAACATAGCTTTCCTGCCGTGCCTATGCTATATATATATACAAGAGTAATAGTAATATCCCTACAAAACAAGTAGTTGTTCTGTATAGCGTATAACGTTTTCATTAGAAAACGCTAAAACGGTTAATATTGGTTACATAAACAACAGGTAAACCAGGGGTTAATATACCCAACTCCTTTCGTACGAAGGGGCTATCCTTATTTTACTCTAATTTCCTCTAGAAGATAGAAACCATACTGTCTCACGACGTATTTAACCCAGCTCGTGTAGCTCTTTAATCGACGAACAGTCGAACCCTTCATGACTCTTGCATTCATGTGGATGAGCCAAGCCGACATCGAGGTGCCAAACTGCGCACTCAATTTGTACTCTCTGGCGCAATTAGCCTGTTATCCCTAGCGTAGCTTTTTCAAAAATCCAAGACCTTTCCTTTCTGCATCTTGTGATCATATGCCCCGCTTACGCGACTGATAGACGTGTAAGTCAAACAGTAAAGCAAGATTAAGCCATTAAACTTTATAAGTAAATATAAAAATCATTTTAT